>ERZ779729.1097-NODE-1097-length-20870-cov-4.071967_pt1 | contig 20870 bp, 15 predicted proteins | sample MGYA00511072_ERZ779729 | MGnify/ENA primary metagenome ERZ779729 (study PRJEB29588, sample SAMEA2156675) | human gut metagenome | biome: human gut; feature: human-associated habitat; material: faeces | place: Denmark | collected 2008/2010 ...
ACCGGCCGCCGCAGCGGCGATGCGGTTGTATGAAGCCGCATCTGCGTTATTCAGTCGCGCAGCATATTCGCCTGCCAAAGCGCGGAGGCTTTCCGCGCTTCGCGCCGAAATGAGGAACGGCAGAATCCGCTCTTCTTCCGTTGCCGCTGCTGTCGGCGTCGGCACCGCTTCGGGCTTTTCCTCAAGCAGCACATGCGCATTCGTGCCGCCGAAGCCGAACGAATTGACGCCCACAAGAGGCGCGCCGGCCACGGCGGGCAGCGGCGTCATCTGCTGCGGCACCTCAATGCCGAGGCCTTCAAAGTCGATTGCCGGATTGAGCTTCTTAAGAAGGATGTTGGGCGGCACCTGATGCTCGCGCAGCACGGCGATCGCCTTTGCGATGCCGGCCATGCCGGAGCCGGTTTCGAGGTGGCCGAGATTGGCCTTGACGGATCCGACGAGAAGCGGCGCTTCGCCCTTCCCGTGCCCAAGCACTTGGCCGATGCTTTTTGTTTCGATCGGGTCGCCGGCAGCCGTGCCGGTGCCGTGCGCTTCGAGATAAGCAACACGGGTGCGGTCGACGGCAGGTTCGTCATAGATGGATTGCAGAAGCCGCTTCTGCGCCTCCCCGTTCGGAAGCGCAATGCCGTTGGTGCGGCCGTCCGAATTGACGCCCGTGGCGCGAATGACGGCATGAATTGCATCGCCGTCGTGCAGCGCTGCGTCGAGCGGCTTGATCAGAATGACAGCGCCGCCTTCGGCGCGCACGTAGCCGTTCCCTTCGGCGTCGAACACCTTGCAGCGGCCGTCCTGCGAAAGCATGTGCGCCTTCGAGAAGCCGACGAAGGGCATGGGCGAAAGCAGCACGTTGACGCCGCCCACGATCGCCATCGGCAGATTCTCTTCGGTCATGGCGCGGCAGGCTTCATGGAGCGCCACGAGGCTCGAGGAGCATGCCGTATCGATCGTCATGCTCGGGCCGTGCAGATCGAAGAAGTAGCTCAGACGGTTGGCGATGATGGAGAGCGACGTCCCCGTCATGCCGTACGGCCCCGTCACCGCAAGATCGTCGGAATGGATCATGCCCATGTCGGTCGACGCCGCGCCGATATAGACCGCCGCATTGCTCCCCGCCACGCTCGAAGGCCTGATGCCGGCGTCTTCAAACGCCTCCCAAGTCATCTCCAGCACCATGCGCTGCTGCGGATCGAGCGCCTCGGCTTCCTTAGGACTCATCGAGAAGAAGGCCGCGTCGAACTGCTTCACGTCGCCGACGATGCCCGCCGCCGTCGTGCAGGTCTTGCCCGGTGCCTGACGATCAGGATGCCAGTAGCGGCGCATGCTGAAGCGCTCTTCAGGGACATTGGAAACAACGTCCGCCCCCTTTGAAAGCACATCCCACAATCCGTCCAGAGAAGCAATGCCCCCGGGGAAACGACAACCGATACCGACAATGGCAAAACCGTTCTTATAATACATCTAGCGTGCTTCTAGCGTGAGTTTCTTTGGCATAGCCAGGATGCCCCGCGACATGCGTCCGGTCTGCGTATCTCGTTCGCGCATTCTCCTTGCGAAGCGCAGAGCAAAAGCATCCTATGCATTTTACGATCTTCTGACCTTTGGGTTCTCTGTGTACGGGAAAACGCAAACGTCAGAAATTCAGACAAAATTCCAGGAAGCGCCCATAAAAAGACCGGAGAAGTCCTTGACGACTTCCCCGGACCTTTTTGCCATGGAAAAACGGCGGATCGCTTATTAGAAGGTGTGCTTCATGCCGGCAACAACTTCAACGAGCGACGGGCTGGTGTTGTCAACCTTGTCCTGCAGGTAGCCGGCACCGCCGTAGATGAGCGTGCGCTTGCTGAGCGGATACTGGTAGCCGGCACCGACCATCCAGCGGGTGACTTCCTTGTTGGTCTTGTCGCTGTCGGCGTCCATGTAGCCGACGGTAGCGAGCGCGTCGCCGCCCCAAACCGGAATCGAGGTGCTTACGACAATGCCGTAGCCGTCAATGTCGTTGGCAAGGTACTTCTTGCCGTTAATCGTCTTCGACAAATCAATGCCGAATTCGTCACGAGCATCGGAGCCGCCGATCCAGGACGCATCCTTGAAGTACTGGCCGGCGATGTAGGTCTTCGCGAAGCCGCAGTCATAGGAAGCGCCGAGCGTGAAGGCCATCGTGTCCTTGCCGTGGCCGGCCGTGTTGGCGTTGTTGGCCTTGTCGGTGTATTCGAAGATGCCAGTGAGACCAAAGCCGCCGTATTCATACGTGGCACCGAGAGAGCCGTAGCGCTCGGCCGTCGTCTTGCCTTCCTTTTCAAGCGCCTTGTTGTCGCTCTGAGTGTTGACCTGGAAGGAATACTGGCCGTACACCGTCACGCCGTACATCGTCGGCGACTTGTAGGTGATCATGTTGTCAGCACGACCGGCGGACGTCGCAAAAACGAGCGCCTGGCTGCCGATGTAGCTGCCCCAGCCCGTGCCGAACGAGCTCAGGTTGCCGCCGAGGCCGTAGGAACCGGCATCAAGGCTGAGCATGGACATGCGGCCGAAGGCGAGCGTGCCGTACTGGGACTGCACGTAGAGCTGCGCTTCACGGCCGAAGAGGCGGTCGGACTGGCCGAGCGTGCCGTCGTCGGCGTTGAAGCCGTTTTCAAGGACGAAGCCGACCGTCACGCCGTTGCCGAGTTCTTCCGTGCCCTTGAGGCCGAAGCGGTTGCCGGCATTCTGGCCGGAACCCATCGTGAGCGTGCTGTCGCTGACGCCCTGGAGAGCTTCATTGTGGTCGCCCGCGATGGACGTAAAGTCAAGACCCAGGTCGATAACGCCGTACATCGTCACCTGATCGGCAGATGCCGTACCTGCCATTGCGCCCATAAGAGCCAATGCAAGAAGAGTCTTCTTCATGATTACTTCTTCTCTAAAAAATCTCCGCGACGGCCTTTCGTCAATTCCGCAGGCCGCCCCGCTAAAAACAAATTCAGGATGCTTCTCAAAAGCGCCGTACGGTCAATCCGCCCTGTCGGGCCGTTTGCCGCCGCTGCTGTGCTTTCCGGTCGGTTACGATCGAAACGCAGCTTCGAAGCGCTTTGAGGTCAATTTGATGATAGCCGCATCGAGGGGGAATATCGTATCCACATCGCGCGCCGGCGGCGAAAACTAAGGGCAAATACGCCCTAAAAGTGTTGTCAGACGCATACAGTTCATGCGCATGAGCGGGTTTTTACTTTGTTCCGCAGCATCCGCGCTATTCCGGCCGGGGCTTTTGCTCATCTGAATGCATGAAAAACCGCAGCTCATGCAGGCATTGTTCTGCTTGCGGAGCTGCGGTTCTTGGGCTGACGCATTGAAAGCGCTTTGCGTCTGCTTCAGACCTTCCTTAGATCAGATACTCTTCGATCGTATGTCCGGATTCAACGAGCGCGGAGAGCCAGTTCGGCTGACGGCCGCGGCCGGACCAGGTTTCGCCGTTCGGACCGCGATACTTCGGGGCCACGGTGCCGCCCATCTTGCGAACTGCAGACTTAGCAGAATTCTTGAAGCGAAGTTCCGTCACGTCAATTTCGAGCGAATCAATCAGCGCCTGCGCCTGTTCAACACCTTGAGCTCGGATCTCATTCTTCTTCTGAGCGAGCTCCATTTCCAGGTTCTTAATTTCCTGCAGTTTTTGCTTCAGGTCTTCGTCGTTCACGATTTATCCTTTCAATAAATTTAAAAATAAATTCAGAGCCGATTTTCAGATTATAAACAATTCTTTAAATCCCGATGAAACCATCCGTTTTTTAATGGTCCAATGTGTTTTATACACCCAATAAAAGTCGTTGTTCAAAGCTTTTTTTATCTTCGATAAAAGCCTCTTTTTTCACGCCGCTTCGCCTGAATCTGCTCAATTTCGGCGATCATGCGTTCGTGAAGAATTTTCATGAATTGCTGCGTCAGCGGAATAGCCAGCATTTCTTCCCAGGGCAATCCAGCAATGGGATAAGACCACGTTTTATAGTAAGAGGCAGAATAATTATTGATGTATGCAGTCAGCATGCCTTTGCCTTCGTGCGTAATAAAGCCGCGGTAGCGGGCCGATGAATTGTCGCGGTCTTCCAGAAGAAAATAGCGGTGATGCTCGCCGTCGAACCTGAAAGGCTTCAGATTGCCCGGATGCCCGGGATTGAACCCTGTGCGCCAGAGCATTTCGGCAAAGGCAAGCCGCGGCCCCGTCAGCTGATTGGTCTTCGTCCAGCGATAATGAAGATGGCTGTTGTAAAGCGCGCCCTGCACATACCACGCTTTTTTGCTTTCAAGATAGACCGCGCCCGACTGCGCTGCGAGCGAACGTTCGTCGCGCGGCACTTTCAGCAGCCTCGGCGGCTTGTCCGGATCCGGCGGCAGCATGATCAGATCGCTCGCCGGCCTGAATCCTTCTGGGAGCCATCTTCGAGGCAGCATGCGGAAGGGCCCTTTGCGCGAAACAAACCATGCCTTGTCCCGGGGCGACCAGACCGCGCCCGCACTCTTGGCGATTTCTTTCTCCTGATAAGGGACTTTCAGGAAAAGCATGTCATTTGCAGTCCGCGCGGCAAGCGCATTGCGCCGCACAGCCACTGGATAAAGACGGTCGAGAACCTTCCAACCCGAAAACCGGAATGCGTCGAATTTCGAAGGAGCAGAACACGAATCAGGAATGAACCAGGCTTTCGCATCGCCGTCGAAGAACGCACCGAGGTGCTTGACAATCGTTCGATCCTCATAACGAACGTTCAGGTATTCCCGCTCGCCGAGAAATGATTCAATTTCATCGCCCGCGAGCGCTATCCCGGCACGGTAAGCAGAATCCCGATTCGGCCTCGTTGCCAGAATTTCTCCGAACCGCCCGCTCTGACATGCAACGGCATGCCAGACATCGCCGTCGTTGAAAAGCGCAAAGTCGCCGTTCCAGTCGACAGATGAATCATCTGATCCTGCGCTTAGACCGCTTCCACCTTCTTCGGCTTCATAAGCTGATTCAATGCTGTCCTGTTTGTTTTCTTCATCGAGCGTCATGGGCGTTCTCTTCATCGATGACGTCTTGACCTGATTTCTCTATGCTGCAAAGCATTGCGTCATAGCCCGCCTGCGTAATATAGGTCGAGTGTCCGTCAAATTGCGTTCCCGGCTCTGTCGGCGGCATGACAATGAAGGGAGATTCGCCCGAGGTATCGTTTTTCATGCTTATCCAATGCAGACCGGGATCCTCTTTTTCAGCAAAGTCTTCAGGCGCTGCCGTCAAAGCCGTCAAAGCAAAAGCTGCCAAGCTGCCAATTGTCCAGCTCCAGTCTAATTCGGCATATTTACAAAACACCGATATAAGACCGGATCCTATTATCCAAATCCAGAAATCGAATGTCCTGAATTTATTCATTTCCTGCGAGAAGCAAAAAACCGTAATATGATATTTATTTTATTGGTCTTTCTCGAGAAAGTGATGGATAAGCGGGCAATTTTTACGGGCATGTCGAAAGAATCGCTTTATCGCTTTGCCAAGCGCCGCTACGCAGTGAGTGCCTCACGCTTCGGCAGATGGGCGGCCGGTCTGGAGGCGGTTCCGAAAGACAACGGCAGAAGCGCCGTTCAAAAGCCGGGGCTCGACCACGACGAAGAAAATCTGACGCCGTTTCAGCGGCAGGCCATCGAACGCGGCAACCGCGAGCACGCATGGTTCGACGAATCCTGCCGGTTCTGGTCCGGCGCTGAAGGCATCTCACTCGCTCGCTCCGTTCGCGAGCAAACGGAAGCTGCATTTCAGGAAGCCGACAAGCGATGCGAGGCGATTGCGCGCGCCAAGCCGGCAGCCCTCCGTCGGTTCAATGCCTTGCGCAGGCTCCAGGCATACGGCATCTTCTTCTCCCTATTCTGCATTCTTCTGCTCGCCCGGCTCGCCGGCTGAAGCGCTGCGGGCGGCCTTTGTCTTCCGCGCCATTTCCGCCACGAGAGCCGCAGGCAGCAGCGTGACTCTTCTGTAGATCGGCAAGCCGTCGCCGCCGTCGCAAACCGAGCGGATGAAGCCCTCCTCGCTGACGCGCTCCTCGCCGTACTTCAAAGCAAGCAGCGCACGATAGACGGAGAGCTGAACAATTTCTTCCGCCCGGGGCGCTGACGGCGCGGCATGCGTCTTCGTATCCACGATGTAGAGCCTGCCGTCCCGGCCTTCGAAAACCTGGTCCACCGTGCCGTACAACGGCACGCCGCCTACTTCGCCCGCGATGTTTTCTTCCGACATCACGAGTTTCGGATGGAGGGACTTGAATTCTTCAGGCATGCGCTGCACTTCTTTGCGCCAGTCAAGCAAGCCGGCTTTGTCGGCAACCGGCGCATATTCGATATAGCCGTGAAGTCCGCCCGGCTCGACGACGCAGGAGAATCGACTCAGCCGAAGGTCGACCGGCAGATTACTGGCGTAATCGACCCGCAGACGCTCATGTCCCTCAGCAAGAAAGAAGAAGCAGACTGCGGGCAGAACAAGCGCCGCGGTCGGCGGCCAGAACAGGATCAGCGCCGCCGCGACGACAAGAACGAAAAATAGAAATAAATAGTGGCTGTTATTTTCCAGAGAACTGAATGCTTCGCAAACCTTCATGACCTACCATCTAGTCGTCACCGAAGAGGGTCGGCGACTTGGGGTCTTCACGGAAGACGCGGGGCCGTCTCTTCTTTCGGATCAAAGAGTGACGTGGGGCAGATGCATTTGCAGGCTCGGCCTGCTTCGGGTCTTCCGCATGTTCAGGTGCGGCTTCCGCTAACGCCTTCGCTTCGGCGTCTTTATTTTCCTTGGCCTTGGATTTGGCAGCGGCGTAGACGCCGCCGAGCGACTTTCTGCGAGGCTTGCGGGCTTTGACGACGGTCGTTTCGGAAGCGGCCGGCGCTTCGTCGCACTGCGCCTGAGACTCTGCGGCTTTGCTTTCCGTTCCGGCTTCGGGTTCCTTCATGAGGACCTCGTCCTCGTCGCTCAGCGTCAGGTCAAACGCCGATGCGCCGGCGGCACGGATCGCACGAACGTCTTCAGCCTCCTGGACAGCAGGAGCGCTCTTCGCATTTTTTCGTCCGGCAGCTTTCGACGCAGCATCAACCTGAAGCGCAGCCTGCTTTTCCTTCCTGTAATGGTCAACCATCATCGACGTCTTTCGGTCGACGTCGGGCGTCGACTGCAGAAAGCGCAGGCCCTCCGGCTCGATGTTGAAGCGCAGGCCCGGATAGAGCTTGCTCACGGGCTTGAGATTGCGCAGGAACGCCGCGCGGAAATCGCGCAGACGCGAATAGTTGTGGCCGAACTGCGTCTTGAGCGCCGCCCATGGGATCAGCACGTCGCCTCGCGTGTACGAAGCTTTGTAAGTAGCCCAGAGGTAGATGTCCATCTGCATCGGACTCTTGGAAAGCTGTACGAGCTTGCTGAAGATGAAGGGAACCGGTCGGTTGCTGACTTCCTCGAAGAAGTACGGACTCAGTTCGACGACGCCTTCCGCCGTGGAGATGTCTTTGCCGCGGGACCACATCGAAACCTTTTCAAGGATCGGGAAGAGCATCGTCTGCCGGCCCTGGAAGAACTCGTCCTGGCATTTGAACTTGCCGTGCCAGTGAAAGAACACGGACGTAGCCGCAAGCGAGATGATCGCGTTCTGAAAAGCGGTGCATGCGCCGCGCTCGCCGCCGCCCGCAACTTTGCCGAAGCTCCTGACCAGAGCCGTCAAATTGGGTCCGAGCTCAACAACGGTCGTGCCGTTCATGACGGCGAGCGTCGTCAGTCGCGCTATCAGCAGACGCGCCGCCGATCCGTATGGAATGCCCACGGTCGGGTCGGCACAAGAAAGCGTCAGCGTCACATTCTTGGATGCGCGAACCAGATGCGTCAGATACCGTCCGGTTTCATCCACCGGACGCGCGTAGGGAAGGATCGTCTGCACCAATGCCTTCGGCATGACGCAGATATCGCTGAGCAAAGACTCCGATCCAATCCCGACATCCTGGACATCCAGAGTTGGCGTGAAATACTTTTGCGTCAGAGCGACCTCCAGATCAATCTGCCTGGAGAGTTCCGACAGGGTCGTCTGTGTTCTGTCAATGTTGATGGTGAATTTTTCAGACATGGCGACCTTTTCCTAAGCAGCCGCGCCATGTGCCGCGGCCGCAGTTTGTTCGTTCGAATCGGCTGCGCCTGCGTATCCGCCTTCCGGCACCGGAGCCAAACCTGACCCCTGGCGTCCGATCGCGTGAATCAGAATCATGCGCAACCCTGTTGAAAGCGAAACGCCGCGCCTGTCGCAAAGCGACGCGAACGACTCGTACTCGCTCTGCGTCACGTGAGCAACAATGCGCCTGTTTCGCTGCTTGTCCTTATCTACGCTCCGCATCGTGGCAAAGATTTCCCGATAGATTGGTTTCGGGCTATTTTGGCACAGTTTTGAACGAACGCAAAGAGTTATCCACAACTCCTTGTGAACAACTGTGTGGATAACTTGCGATATGAATTGCGCATCTGTCGCGCTTAAATAGCTGTAAACATGCGCATCTGTCGCGCTAAATTGCGCATCTGTCGCGCCCCTAATATCTATACAAGTAATTATTCAAATAACAAAAAACAAGTAACCGAGCGCGCGAAAATTGTGCACAAAATAATAACTTTCTCTGCGAGAGTAAGGAATTTAAGTATTTGAGCAGGTGGACAAGCATCTGGAAAAAGCATTCAGCAGGCTGACGCCTGACGTTTTCACAATCAACGAGCTTTGAGGTCACTCAGACAATGCTTCTTGAATAAGAACAGAGAATCCAATGCGTTGCGCATCTGTCGCGGTCGAGTAATCGAAAAACACTCACGCTCTAATCAACATATCAAAGATAAGTAATTCCGCTTAATCAAATAGCAGATAGAGACTTAGAGATAACCCTAACACGTGAGGAGTGTGGCTCTCCCGCAATATTTGTACATATAACTGAAAGCTATCAATTAAATCTAACTAATAGCAAAAACCTTAAATCAAGCAGTTTTCCAGATCCACTGCGCTGCCAAAACGCAGCTTCATAACGCCGTTCTCTGCTAAGACCAGCAAAACAACTCAAAAAGAAATTTCCACTGCAGCAACTTCATTCATCTTGCGCATCTGTCGCTCGAAAAACTGCTAACTCTACTAGAAAGAGTAGCGAAGATAAGAATCTTAAACCTCTGCTGTCAATGATTCTTTAATATGCGCATCTGTCGCAGCAAAACAAGCTAAGTTTCCTAGAAAGAGTAGTAAACCTATCAATTCTCGCATTCCGCTGTTATATCAAGAAAATTCAGTATTTAAATTTGATCTAATCAAGTAGATTCAACTGAACCACAATTGATTTAAAAAATAATTGCAACAAATATTCGTTCGCTATCCTTAGTTGTTGCGCATCTGTCGCGCACTCAAGACTCATCCCTGCCTGATAAATAAAAGAGCAAACCCGAATTGTGATCATTCGGCACAGTCACTGAAAAATTGCGCATCTGTCGCGCTCAATTAACGCTTTAACGCTGCGCCGCAGGCAAACTTATGCGACTGCCATTTTTCGATTAGCTAGGACTAAGCGAATTTTGGACAGAACTTATCTTCCCCTGCAAGACAAGGAAAAGCAGAAAACGAGTTCACTACAGCCCGCGAATAGGCCCCAAATAACTATAGGTTCTGCTTCTAAGCCCAAAAGATTCGAATCTCAACTTTACGTTGTTAGAGAGCAACTCTTGGAGAATCGGGACATAACAAGTCGTCACGGATTAACGATCCCGATTTCGTACTCTAAGAAATAAAGCGCTTCAAAAAGTCGATGCTTTTTTTGAACAAAAAATCTATTCCCAACACGATTTGTCTTGCAAACTTACGCTCGTGCCATATACCTAAAATGGAGGCATACATGCACAGCCTTAAACTGAAACTTGAAATATTTCAGCTTCTTCGAAAGAGTCTTGCTACGTGCAGCGAATTCGAAAAGTTCTCCGTAAACAGCTCCGATCCAGGACTCTCCAACACAGCCGGAAGTGGATCTGGATTTCCTGTGAAAACGACATGTCTGCAACTTTTGCAGTTCATCACCAAAGCGGCACAGGAAAACGATGAGACTCTGCGGCGAACTTTTTTTTACGCAGCAGAAGGAAAAATCAAACCATTTTCGCACCGTCTTCAGGCTGCTTTTTCAGAAGCTAAAAATTTTGGATTTCTTAACGATTTGCCGATATTTCCTTTCTTCCCGCTTCAGTCATGGAGCAAATTCGATGAAAAAATGCACGATGAAACCTTAAATTTTGACTTTTTTTTGACGACAACTCATCACTTTGCCGCACACTTTTGGAGTTTTGCTGCGCGATGTGCTGCTGTAGATCCACTGGCATGCAGTACGATCAGCGGCATTCCGCTCAAAGCGGCCGCCACGCTGAATTCAGCGAGTTATGTCAATATTTTCAACTTCATTGGTAAAAACCCGCAGATGTTTTGCTTTAATGCTTCAGAAAAATCATTATTGGAAATCCTTGACAAGACAGATGGAAATATGGTAGTTACGCGAGGGGGGGGGGGGGGGGGGGGAAAAACCCCCCCAGCTGCCCGATCGTCTGACCTTACTTCAAAACCTCGCTCAAGGTCCTTTCATCAACGCTTTAGAAAGGAGCGTCTGATGGAACACCTATCTAAAGAAACAATCTCCGCAATCAAAGAATTCTTAAAAAGCGGAGAAACATTTGCCGAAATTGCGCGAAGAACAGGTGTCTCGGAAGATGCTGTTACTGCGCTCTGGCGAAGATTGAAGAAAGTTTCCGCTGTTTCTGACGTTAATCTGATAAAAACGATTTCAGATTTGGAAAGAAAACAGGCCGATATCCCAGATTTTCTAAGAGATAGGAAAAATTCTTTCGTTCGCTTTAAAGCAGATCTTTTGGTCATGCTGAATCTTTCTGCGCACCAGATTCAAGTCCACACTGGCTACAGTCATTCACATATAAAAAGCATACGAAAGAAACTACGTGAACAAGAGTATTTAAAACTATTTGATAAAGCAAAACAGAAGATAGCTATTTCTTCTCTGCAATATCATCTAATAGAATCTCTGTTTTTGGCTTTTTATTTTAGGACTGTCGGCGTAGAAAATAAGCACGAGATAAATTTATCTGCTCTTGTTTTAGCCTTTTCCGAACTTGAACAAACCCTGTATTTGCCTGAATTTCAATGCCTTTTAGTGAAAAATTCACGATTAATGCTGAAAGATTTCCTTCAGTCCCTTTACGAGATCAGAGAGAATATTAAGCTTGTAAATGTCTGCTCTTCATGCGATTGTATTTATGCTGTTCAACCTTCTTCAAAACAGTCTGTAAATAGCGATTGTCCATTCTGTCTTTTCAGAAAAAAATACAAAAAAGAATCAAATTTAAAAATAAGAAAAAAACGGAGGACAGCTTTTAGAAGTTCGACAATAAACCCGCCGCACCGAAGTACGGAAGAAAACTTGCGGGATAAAGCAGCTGACGCAGCAGACGTGCCAGATCTCAGCATGAACTCCTATCTTCTCAAAGACGCCATAGACGACTAGCTGCAGGTGAGCTTGTCACTATTAGTGACAAGTCGATGAAACGAACGTAAGAACAAAACTGTTGTAATCCGGCGCTTTTTCAAGAAAAGCCGATGTGACTTCGCACTAAGTTAAGGTAAGTGTGAAGCGCCGGCGGCGTCTTGAGACCCGAGGTTCGGCAGCCAATCGAGAAAAAGACAATGACACAAGAAAAATCTTCCTCGCTTGCCAACACCTTCAGCACGATTGACTGGATGTCCCTCTCGGTGCCTGCAGTCTTCGCAGCCCGAAATTCGATCGATCCTCGAGTTGTAGAGAAGTCTAATTACGACCTCGTTGATCGTATTGTTGCTTTAATTAATCATGAATGCCAAATTATATATTTCGAAGCTCAGCTTGCTGCTGATGTTTTCATGCATGCAATACAAAACAAGCTTGATTCAGACAATGAAGAAAATAGAAAAACCTTTATAAGGCCTCACATTCGATTAACAGTTTACAAGACTATTGACATTTCATGGGTAAGACTCGTTCCTGGACGGATGCCTTTGAAGACTCCGATTCCTCAGGGTAAGAAAGTCTTTTATAAAATGGTGAACGGAAAAAAACTGCCTTTCCCGGCACGTTCTGAAAGAATCAGCAAAGGGAAAAGCGGCAAGTACACCAAATCTCAATTCAAAAATGAACCAGAATGGGTGCAGGATTTGATCGAGATCTGCGAGAACAAATTTGAATATTTGAGAAAGAAAAGCGAAACTCTTTCTGAAATACGCAGATCCGCATATAAATTAAATTATGCGACCAAAAAATTATATGATGAAATTATCGGATTATCTGAAGATCGATATTTGCCGACCTCGCCAGAAGAATATCGAATGAAGCAAAATGAAATTTTCAACAAATAAAAAAGAATAACTGTTCTCCAGTAATTCTGATTTCAAAACGTAAGAATTTCACGCCTATAAAAGACCGCCCGACTGTCGATTATCAAAGTTCGGGCGGCCTTTCTTTTATCGGTTATGAGGTAAAAAGAGAATAGAATCGAAACTAAAAATAACGGCATGCTTTTGACAGCCAACTCGTCGATTAAGTACATTCACTGTCAGAACGCCGAACTGTGATATAATCCGTCTATTCAACTTCAGCTCGAGAAGGAGCCAACGTGGCCCAAATCATCGCATTCGCCAACCAAAAGGGCGGCGTCGGAAAGACGACGCTGACGGTTCAGGCCGCCTTTCACTATGCCGTTAGACTGCACCAGCGGGTTTTGGTCGTCGATATGGATGCGCAGGCAAACTCGACATCCACGATGCTCGCCGGCGCGGAACTGACAAGCACGCACTCGGAAGCGCTTTTCAGGAGCGACGCTGAGGTCAAGGTTCAGACCGTGCAGTTCGGCATCGATCTGATCGGCTCAAGCCGAAACGACAACGCAGGCTACGACGCGGAATCGCTGCCGATTGAAGCCGCCGGGAACCCGGCGCTGCACCTGCAGAAGCTTCGGGACAATTACGACAAGATCTTTATCGATTGTCCGCCGTCTTTGGGCCGTCGTCTTTTGTCCGCCCTGCTTGCGGCTGACTTCGTCGTCTGCCCGATCAAGCTCTCGGGCTATGCCGTCGACGGTCTGACGAGTCTATACGAAACCATCTCGGCCGTTCAGACGCAGCTGCGGCCGGATCTGACTATTCTGGGCGCAATCGTCAATGAATTCGACGGAACTGCGAGTCAAACCAAGTCGCTCAATGCAGTCAAGGAAATCGTGCCGGGACTAGCATTTGACGCGAAGATCAAGCACCGTGCGCCTGTTGATGCTGCATCTGCCGGCAGACCGGTCTGGAGCGTTCCAAACGGCATGCGCGCCGCGCAGGAATTCGAAGCAGTCTTCAAAGAAATGGACGAGCGCATCGCGAAGTTTCTGCGCGACGCAGCTCTGCACAAGCGGGACTGATACACATGTCCATCGATTACAACGCGCTCAACAAGCTCAAGAACCTCAACGCGCTTAAGAACAAGGTAGACGGCGTGCATGCAGATCGCCGTCTGAGCAAGCTCAAAATCGACACCGTCGTCAGCGTCAAGCAGGTTCGAACCAGCTTTACCGATCTGGAGGGCCTGGCGCAAAGTCTTCGTGAAATCGGGCAACAGAGCCCGATTCTGGTCAAGCCTCAAAATCAGGACGGCAAGTACGTCATTCTCCAGGGCGAACGCCGCTGGCGGGCTGCAAAGCTGGCCGGACTGACGGAAATCGACGCCATCATCCTTGACAAGGATGTGAGCGAACGGGACCGCATCCTCGGACAGCTGACCGAGAATCTGCAGCGCGACGACATGAAGCCCCTCGAAATTGCTTTCGCTTTCGAAGAGCTTCGCGATCTCGGCCTAAAGCAAAAGGAAATTGCGCAGCATCTCGGACTCACGAAAAGCTACGTGTCGCTCTATCTTTCGCTCACGAAGATTCCGGCGGAGCTTGAACCGCTCAGCAGCGAAGGGATTGTCCGGGACGGCCAGGCGCTTGCATTCCTGAGCCAGGCTTACCGCTTGAATCAGGATCTGACTTCGGCTCTGATAGAGCTCGCCAAGCGTCAGAACGAAAACCAGGTGACACGCGTAGCCGCGCGCCGCATTCTCGAACGCGTCCGCAAGAAGGATGAGACAAGCGAAGACTTGCCTTCCGGCGATAACGAAGGCGATGCGGCTGAAGTACAGCCTCAGGCCTCGGAACAACCTGTCGTTGCCAATGCAGGAAATTCGGAAAAGAACGACCCGGAGCAGCAGGGAGGTCCTGCTGAAGCAGAAAATCCCTCTGCTGATGCGCCTGAAAAGGTTCAAGAAGCAGCCCCGGTTGTTGCCTCTCTTGAAAAGCCGATCCCTAACGAAAACGAGCGCGGGTCGGCTGCGGAAGATGCGCAGCCTCGCGAAACGCGCGGATATGAAGCTCGCATTCCGCAGCACAAGCTTGGCGAGGGCTGCATTCCTCTCGCACGCGGCGAGCGGCTTCATGTCTTTGTGACTGTTTTCGCCAAAGTCAACAACGAAGACACGCTCGAACACGGCTATCTCACGCCGAACGTCCGTGCATCTTCGCCGGACCATGTCTGCGTGACGATCAATGGAGAGGTGCGGTCCGTTCCGAACGATTACGTCAACATTGTCCGCGTGATTCCCGCCTCGGAGATTCCGGATGCAGAACTCTGACCAAAAAACTCAGAAGAAGCTGACAGGGCAAAAAGCACGGAAACCCGCTCAAAAAATCTTGTCTTCCGGCTCTGCAGCCAAGCGGCATTCTCTTTTCGCCGATAATGACGCAGCCGACAGGAAGGATGTGATCACGCATGTTTCCGTGCTTCGGCTTCTGCGAATCATTGTCGGCGCGTGGACGCTTTTCGTCGAGCCGGCAAAGACGGGCGCTGAATTTGCCAAGCGGCTTGACGCCAGCGAAACCGCTTCGCGTCGTATTCGATACATGCTCGAGAACGACATGGGCATGAGCATCGGCTATCGGCGCGACCACGCGGGACATCGCGGCGCAAACGGCATGTACCTCGCTGAAGACTTCGGCTACCTTTTGCCGAGCTTTGTATCGGCCATCGGCGAAGCCCATCAGAACGGTGAACCTTTTGAGCTCTCCGAACCTTTGCTCAAGATCGGCTTTTCCACCGATGCCTTCGCGAAGTTCCTCTGGATTCTGGCTTCCACGAGTCCTTACGAAGTGACGATTGATCGTCTCTGCGAAGCGCTCAAGCTTTCGAAGCCGACCATTGCCCGCTATCTGCGCATTGCCCGAATCATCTTCCTGATGAAGATCGACGTTATCCGCTTCGCGCTCGAGCGAGGCGGAGAATGCTACTACGACGTCAAATCCTGGGGCGTTATTCAATGGGAACGTGTCGGCGAACTGCTCGGCTGTCCGGAAGAAGAAATTTATCAGGCCATGCGCTACAACAAGACCCGTGATCGAATCAAAAAAATAGATTCGTCACCTTGGTAGCGAACCACACTCTTCCACGCTTATCATAACACCGAATTACGATCATTAAATAAATATTTAGAAAAGTTTTCTTCCGCATCTTTCGACACGTCAGCATCCTGCGCCGCAGCCTCAAAATCGACTTCAAAACCGCCGCTGCCGTGCATCGCTGAAATCCGACATCACCGGCTTCGCAGAACGCGACGCTCGGCAGAAACAAGCGTTTTACGGACGGAACCTGCTGCAGCCGTCCGCTTCGGTTCCTGCATGACCTGTTGTTCGTCGCAGCGTCGGGATAAAGAGGATGCGAAGAAGTGTCGCTTTTGGATTCGCTGCTGAGGCGTTTTAACACAGGCAAATCGCCGCAGAAAACGGCTGCCGTAATTCAGCCGAGTGAAAAGGATGCGCCCTATCGGACGATGCGCGAATTGCCGGAGAAATCGCTCAACAGCGTTCCGGAAGCGCGCTGGCCGCCCTTCCCAAGAGCTGTCGAAGCAGTAAGTTCGCGGGCCATCGTTGATTCGCAGGCGGATCTCATACGCAGTCTCTGCCGAGTAACGCCTCTCTCAGAAAAGGAAATCGACGACTTTTTGCTCCCCTGCATCGTGTCGCTCGCGGAGTTTGTTCATCTGCTCCCGGCTTCACAGTACGACCATCACATGGGGACGGGGGGCCTCTTCGGCCATTCTCTCGAAGTGGCGTATTACGCCGTGAACGGCGCAAAAAGCCGCATTTTCGACGTGACGGAATCGCCGGAGAAGGCGCATCTCAACCGAAGCCGCTGGATTCTGGCGGCGGCGCTTTGCGGTCTAGTTCACGACATCGGGAAGGCAGTCACCGACATGGTCGTGACGTCGGAAAGCGATCAGGCTGTCTGGTATCCGAGGCAGGAGACGCTTGCGCACTGGCTGCGCAGGAAGTCGCTCTCGAGCTATTACGTTTCCTGGAAGCAGAATCGTGAGAACAACCGACACCAGACAGCTTCCGTCGAGTACGCGCATGAAATCATTCCGCAGGCCACATACAGCTTTCTGTCGGCAGCCGGGAACACCCGCATCGAGCAGGAAATCCGCGATGCGGTTCTAAACAGCGCCGCGAGCAAGGGGCATCCGCTCTGCGAACTGCTTGCCATGGCGGACGTCTATTCCTGCAAAGTCGACAAGGAACGCCGCAAGGGCATCGATCCGAAGAACTTTTACGTTTCCTCGCCGGTGGCCGAGTCCGTAGTGGACGGGCTTCGGGATCTGATCAAAGACGGCACCTGGAAAGTGAACGAGCCGGGCGGCCGCGTCTTCGTGACAACGAGAGGCTGCTTTATCGTCTGGACGAACCTTGACGACCTGATAAACCGCCTCGTGGCAAAGGACATCAAAGCCGTGCCTCGCGAGCCGAACGTGCTTGCGGACGTGCTTATTGATCATAACGTGGCGGTGCCGCCCCCGGAGGAACTGACGACGACGGAAGGCCGCTACTGGAGCATCTGTCCGATCTGTTCTGCCAACGGATTTCTGACGACGCTTCGAATCGACGACGCAAAGCGTCTCTACGCATCAGGCATTCCGCCCTTCCCCATCGTCGCCATGGTGCGCGGCATGGAATTGTCCGAAGACGAAAAAGCGTCCTGGATCGCGAAAAACGGCTCGCTGCCGGTCGTGAAGAAGCCAGAGGAAGCGGCGGCGGAGGACGCATATATTGCAGGCCTCATGGCTGACGCCGAACTGGATGCCGGCAGCGATCAGACCGCAGAGGACGATGAAGTTTATCGATGGCTCGGCCTGATGCCGGCCGAAGAGATTCCTGACGATGAGGATAAAGATGCGGCAGATGCGCTGGCGGCAGAAGTTCCCGACTATCTGCTGGCCGCGCCGCCGCCGGATCTGCAGGACTATGCCGCTTCGATCAGAGCGCATGCGAGCGTGAAAGAAACGAAAGATGCTCAGTCGGCTGCCGAGTTCAAAAATACGACGCCAAGCACTTCTTCAGACGCATCAATTACAGATTCAAATAAGCAATATCAACTATACAACAATCATAATAATGATTATGTCATCTATAAAAAAGATAAATCAAATGATGCACATATCGGCGATTCGTTTCTGGGTTTAATGCCTGGCGGCGCTAAAGCGGCAAAGAAGATAAAAACGGCTGAACGGACAAGAGAGGAACGAAATGAACCGAAGCTCGGGAATGCTGATGACAAGCGCCAAAACCAACCCGGCAATCTGCCGGCTGCACCTCAAAAGGCAGCTGAAACCGCAGCGGGCGCGACAGATGCGCAACTGACGAGAGAAAAAAGCGATGTATTAACTTCGCTTGGGAATCTAGGCGAATTAAAAGACGCTGCTGCCGTTTCCGTTCAGTACCGCGACTCGAAAGATGCAAAAAACAGCTTTCGGAACTTCATCGAGTCCGCGATGCCGAAACGCACCAACATTCTTGCGACGATTCGCCTGGACAGAAAGACCCGCGGCAACCCGGATGCGCCGGCATCTGAAGCCGACCTGCCGGACCGCAGCGAACCCGTTCTAAAAGCAGCAGGGCAGAAAAGTTCAGCCGGTGAAACTTCCGGAAAAGTTCAACCGGTTGAACATTCTGCGTCCGTAGCCGACATGGCGGCCTCTGAGGCTGAAGCAAAAGTAGCTGTAAAGGGGCGCGCAACAGAAAGCGCCGCCGACCCAAAAAGCCGCAGCGGCAGGGATTTTCAGAACAGCGCGACAGATGCGCAACAGCAAAGGCATGTCCAGCAAAAGCCCGTCAGGCTTCAGTCCGAAGCCGACGCTGTGAAGGCGGGGTACCTGCCCGGCGAAGCGTATTTCCTTCCTGAAGAGATTTTTCCAAAATCCGCCGTGCCGGCACCTTGGGATCCGAATTCGCCGCTGCTCCCGAAATCGGACGGCAGCTGCGTTCCTGCGGTCGGAACGACTACAAATGCCGGTACGAACGCTGAAAACAGTACGGTCGCCAGCAATGTCAATTCGAGATCCGAACAAATAAATACAACTGTGGAGCAGGAGGTTAAGCCGAAAATCGAGGCTTCAGAATGCGCGACAGATGCGCAACATCAGCCGCAGTTCGTGCCTGCTTTTCCTGATGAGGGATTTAAAGACGAGCCGTTTTCGGCAGAGAACCCCGAATTTGAAGAAGACATTCGAGTCGGAAGAGCGCCGGACGTCGTTTCTCAAGAGCTGCCGATGTCCGTTCCGCCGCCCTCGCCTGAAGACCTGGCTGCTTATGCCGAATCCGGGGCGAATGCCGGAGACGGTGAAGACGGCGCATGGGGCGAACGGGACGGCTTCAGCGAAGATCAAGCCGGCCTATGCGAAGCGGACGCGCCTTCGGAAGAAGCCGCTGCGGCAATCGCCGAATACCTGCCGGGTGAAAGCGCAGACCTGTCCGAAAGCGGCAGCGCCGATTCGGACGTAATCGCGGAGTACATCCCCGACCTGCCTCTGCCGGATGCTGAAGATGAAGACAATGATTCGTCCGAAGCTGACAGTCAGGACAGTCAGGATAGTCAAAACATCCGAAACGGTCAGGACGGGCAGGACTGTCAGGACAAGCAACAAGTTCAACCGGCTGAACTTGTTCAACCAGTACAACCAGTTCAACGTGTTCAACCGGCGCTTTCTGTCGGCAAAAGAAAAACCGGTTCAAGGGAAAGCACTAAGCCGAACGCAGAAAAGAAGGCTGCTTTTGCACCCCTAGTCGGGCAACAGCGTACAGGCGATCCGCATACTTCATCAGCAAAGGCGACGGCTTTTCCGTCCGAGGCGCACCGGAACGAACCGACGCAAACGGCTTCAGCGGCGAAAACCGCCGAGCCTTCTTCTCCTGACAAGGAAAAAGGCCGCAGGCCGAATGCTGCTTTTGCAGCGGGTGATGCCTCCGGGAGAGAAAGCGCAGTTCGGAACGAAGCGCCCTCTTCTTCGGCTGGCATGCCGGAGAACGAATTCAGCGCGCTGCTGATGCCGGACAGCCGCTTTACCGGTCCGAGCGGCAAGCGCCGCAGCGCGAAGCGCTCGGGATCGACGTCAGCGCGTTCGGCTGAAGCTTCGCCTTTTGGTCCGGCCGGAACGCCGTGCGTTCATCCGGAGGATTTCCTTCCGAATACCTCCGGAAAAAGGAAGCGCGGCAGGACGGTGAATGCGGGGGAAAACGCGGCGAAGCCGAAGCCCGTCAGCAAAGAGCTTCGGCTCAAGGCGATGTTTGAAGAGATGAAGCGGCAGATGACGGCAGGCGAAGGCCCCTGGATTACGGAGCCGATTCTGCCCGACAAGCTCGGGGTACGGACAAGCGCGGACGGATTCATCAAGGCGGTCGAGAAGGACGGGATTCCGCAGTTCCTCATCGGCACGGTGATCCTCGGCTATCAGCCGCCGCCCATTCTGGCCTGGGATCCGGATCGACGGGAATTCATTTTGAAGAACCGGCCGATGCCGCGGAGCGCTTAGAGCGCAGCTAACGAAGCTGACATCAGAAAAGAAAGCGAAAAGATTGGAATTGAGGCTTGGATATGAAGGACACGATCAGCGCCGCCGATTATGAAAATGCGTGGCGGCCTAATTTTGAAATGAAGGCGGCCTGCTGGTGGGGCGCAGGTGCATTGGGCTATGCGGTCTATGCGGCGATCGGCGACTTTCCTTCGGGACCGCTTTTGTGGATGGCGGGCGGCTGCGCAGCGCTCGCAGCGCAGTCCCTGGTGCCGGGGTTGAGGCTCATGCGCACGCAGCTGCGCCTGGTCGGAAAGCCGCCGGCGACGGCTACCTTTGACGAGCTTCGCAAGATCTGCAGCGATCCGGCGCACAGCAATGACATGTGGCTCGGCAGAGGCTTTCTCTGGCAGCCGCGGCACACGCAGAAGATTTACGACATTCTGCGCATCAACTATCAGGAGACGGAAGAATCGGTGCTGGGCGGCGCAAGAAAGCTGCTCTTTCTGAAGCACCATCCGGATCTCATTCTGCATCCGCTGGAAGCCCGACGCCGCTTTGAAGAGGAAGACAAATCCATCCGGAAAAAGGGACAGACCTGGATACACGGCGTGGGCGAGAAAGAGGATAACCTCTTCCAGCCCCTCTCGCATTCGGAAGGGCACACGCTCATCATCGGAACGACCGGCTCGGGAAAGGCGCAGCCTCTTACTGCAAAGGTGCTGACGCCGACAGGCTGGCGAAGAATGGGCGACCTCGCGCGAGGCGACTTCGTGCTCAACTGGCGCGGCGAACCCTTCAAAGTGGCCGGCATTTACGACCGCGGCGTCCGCGAGGTCTGGCGCATCCGCACGGCCGACGAACGGCAGACGGAAGCCTGTGAAGAACACCTTTGGACCGCGTGGGTCACTGCGCCGGAGAATGTCCGGCGCACGCCCGAAGGC
>ERZ779729.1106-NODE-1106-length-20812-cov-1.813075_pt1 | contig 20812 bp, 17 predicted proteins | sample MGYA00511072_ERZ779729 | MGnify/ENA primary metagenome ERZ779729 (study PRJEB29588, sample SAMEA2156675) | human gut metagenome | biome: human gut; feature: human-associated habitat; material: faeces | place: Denmark | collected 2008/2010 ...
AAAAAGTACCGATTGAGGGAAATACCTATTACAGCAGCCGTGAAATGGAAGAAAAATTCCAGTCAAATATATTTGAGAAAAATATTTTGACATTCTGGCTTATGCAGAAGTTATCGTTAACTCCGGATTTGCCATTTGTACGTGAATATGAAGTGAATTATCCGTCTACGAATGAGATTCATATTAAACTGTATGAGAAAAGCATTGTGGCAGGAATTGCGTATTCGAACCAGTATATTTACTTTGATAAAGATGGTATTGTACTGCAAAGCTCGGACAAAGCCGTAAAGGGGATTCCTTTGTTTGAGACGAAGAATCTGACGACTTTTACGTTATATTCAAAAGTGCAGATGGAAGATGATTCCCTTTTGAGCCAGATTTTAAATTTGGCAAATCTTTTTAAGCACTATAATGTGAACTGGGATAAAGTTATATTTGACAGTAAGAACGAAGCTTATCTGTACGCCGGTGAAATTCAGGTATCTCTTGGTAAAAAAGAGAATTATGACGAAGAAATTTCTGCGCTGTCGAGCGTGCTTGCCAAGGTTGAGAAAAACGGACAGACCGGCGAAATTGATTTGAGAAATTATAAAGTTGGCGGTGATGTCATTTTAAAACAGCCAAAAAAATGAATAAGTTGCTATTTTTGTAAATTTGTACTTGATTATTCATGCAAAAAAACGTATTATATAATTATATGTGACTGTGCATAATGATTTCTATTGAATATAGAAGGAGGAACTGTTGTGTTAGAGATTATGACGAGTGAGGCAGAGAATGAAACAGCGAATCTACTTGTAATTGGTGTTGGTGGAGCTGGGAATAATGCCGTGAATCGAATGATAGATGAGGGCATCAAAGGTGTCGAGTTTGTATGTATTAACACGGACAAGCAGGTTTTGAAACGCTGCAAGGCACCGATTTGTATGCAGATTGGGGAAAAACTGACAAAGGGACTCGGTGCCGGAGCAAAGCCTGAAATCGGTGAGAAGGCTGCAGAAGAGAGCCGTGATGAATTAGCTGAGATTGTAAAAGATGCCGATATGGTATTTGTTACTTGCGGTATGGGTGGTGGAACCGGAACCGGTGCAGCACCTGTTGTTGCTAAAATTGCAAAAGATATGGGTAAATTGACGGTAGGTATCGTCACAAAGCCATTTAATTTTGAAGGTAAAATACGTATGAAAAATGCACTCGGTGGAATTGAGAAACTCAAAGAGTGCGTGGATACACTGATTGTAATTCCAAACGATAAACTGCTTGCAATCTGCGACCGCAGAACGACGATGCCGGAGGCATTGAAAAAAGCAGATGAAGTATTACAGCAGGGTGTTCAGGGTATTACCGATTTGATTAACACACCGGCACTGATTAATCTTGACTTTGCTGATGTTGTAACAGTAATGAAAGATAAAGGAATTGCACATATTGGTATCGGTGAAGGTAAAGGCGATGAGAAGTGCATCGATGCTGTGAAACAGGCAATCACCAGTCCGCTTCTGGAGACATCCATTGACGGCGCAACACATGTTATTATCAATGTGTCCGGTGAGGTTAGTCTGATTGAAGCCAATGAGGCTGCTACTTATGTTCAGGAACTGGCAGGAGAAGATGCAACAATTATTTTCGGTGCCATGTACGATGAGACAAGTTCGGATTCTGTTATGATTACAGTAATTGCAACCGGACTTGATCAGGAATCAAAACCTGCTTCCGCTTTCAGTTCCAATTTTGGTGCATCCGCTACACCAAGTTTTTTGAAAAATCGTCAAACGACTCCGCAGAAAAGTGGTTTGAGTTTTTTAGATGGATTTAACAGTCAGGCAAAGAAAAGCCCGGTTTCCGGAGTTTCCCCGACAAGAGCCACAGAACGTCAGGCGGTAAAAGAAGAGATGCCGGTAGTGAGCCGTGGAATTGCAAATCCAATGTCAAATGACAAACAGGGAATGGATGATATTAAGATTCCTACATTCCTTACCAATAAGAAACAGGAGGACTAAAAAATGTCAACATTGAAGATGATTGCGACAGTAGCATATATCATTATTTGTATTGCACTCGTAATTGTAGTATTAATGCAGGAAGGTAAAACATCAGGTCTTGGCGCTTTGAGCGGTGCTGCAGACAGTTATTGGTCAAAAAACAAGGGTCGTTCCCAGGAGGGAATGCTTGTTAAAATCACCAGAGTACTTGCCATATTATTTGTTGTATTATCGGTAGTTCTTTGTACTTCATGGTTAGACTAAAAAAGATTTGTTTGTGAATCAGGCATACGATAACAAAGTAAGACACTTCCTCACAGCAGTTTGAGGAGGTGTTTTGTTTTATCTTTGGAAATAGAGATATGAGGAGAAATAAAATGCAGGAAGAAAGAATGCACGAGCGGGAACACATGATTTTATCTTTTGTGGAAGATGAACATTACCGTCCGATGAAAATAAAAGAAATGGCAGCACTTATGAATGTTCCGAAGAAACAGAGAGGAGAATTTCATGAGGTTCTTGACCGCCTTATTGCAAAAGGGAAAATTGCGATAAACCGCAGGGGGCTTGTCGGACTACCGGAGGAAAATATTGTTGTTGGAGAATTTATGGCAACCCAGAAAGGATTTGGTTTTGTAAGAGTGGAAGGACATAAAGAGGATATTTTTATTCCGGAACCTTATTGCAACCATGCCTTTCATGGTGATTTAGTAAAAGTTCTTTTGAAAAAGAGTGCCGGGATGTCGGGAAGACGGCCGGAAGGTGAAGTAATTCAAATTGTGAAACGTGCCATTCATACAGTTGTTGGAACGTTTCAGAGAAAAGGGAAAATCACATTTGTCCTGCCGGATAATTTGAAATGGAATCAGGATATTTATATTCCAAAGGGAGCAACTTTAGAGGCGGAAAATGGACATAAAGTAGTTGTGGAAATTACGGATTACGGAGATGACAAAAAAAGTCCGGAAGGTTATGTGACACAGATATTAGGTCGTCCAAGCGATCCGGGTGTAGATATTATGTCGATTGTGAAAGGGTTTGGTCTGCCGGATTCATTTTCGGATGAAGTGATGGCACAGGTGGCAAAAATTCCACTTGTTGTGGAGTTGTCTGAGATTGGTGGACGTGTGGATTTAAGAAATCAGGACACTGTCACCATTGACGGGGAGGACGCCAAAGATTTGGATGATGCGATTACACTAAATAAGACAGCAGAGGGCGAGTATGAACTTGGTGTTCACATTGCGGATGTATCCCATTATGTTACGGAACATTCGCCGCTTGATAAAGAAGCACTCAATCGTGGGACAAGTGTTTATTTAGTCGACCGCGTAATACCAATGCTTCCGTTTGCACTTAGCAACGGAATCTGCTCGTTAAATGCGGGTGTTGATCGTCTGGCGTTAAGCTGTATGATGACAATTGATAAAAAGGGACAGGTGAAATCCCATCGTATTGCAGAGACGGTGATTCGTGTGAATGAGCGGATGAGTTATACGGATGTGAATGACATCGTTACCAATCATAAAAAAGAAACCTGCGAGCGGTACGAGAAACTTGTGTCGATGTTTGAGGCAATGAAAGAACTGGCTTTGATTCTTCGCAAAAAGAGAATAAAGAAAGGTTCCATTGACTTTGACTTTCCGGAGTGTAAAATAAAATTAGATGACAAAGGGCATCCGATTGCTATTGAGCCATACGATAGAAATATTGCAACCAAAATAATTGAAGAATTTATGCTGGCGGCAAATCAGGTTGTGGCAGAAGAATATTTCTGGATGGACATTCCGTTTTTATATCGTACACATGAATATCCGGATGCGGAGAAGATTCAGGATTTAGCACGCATGACGGCTGGCTTTGGACATCATATCAAACTGAGCCAGGGAGAGATTCATCCGCGGGAAATTCAAAAATTAATTGAGGAAATCGAAGGAACAAAGGAAGAGGCTTTTTTGAGCCGTCTGACTTTGCGTGCGATGAAGCGGGCACAATATACAACGGTAAACACCGGACATTTTGGTCTGGCGACTCAGTATTACTGTCACTTTACTCCACCAATCCGCCGTTATCCGGATTTGCAGATTCATCGAATTATTAAAGAGAATCTGCGGTATGGACATTCCCCAAAGAGAATTGCCCATTATGAATCCATTTTGCCGGGAGTTGCAAAGCGATGCAGCGACCGTGAGCGTCTTGCTGATGAGGCAGAGCGTGAAGTGGATAAAATGAAAAAGGTAGAATATATGCAGGCTCATATCGGAGAAATGTATGAGGGAATTATCAGTGGTGTCACATCGTGGGGAATTTATGTAGAACTTGACAACACAGTCGAAGGAATGATTCGCCTTGCGGATATGGATGATGACCAGTATGAATATCAGGAGGAAAAGTACCGCGTGATTGGGCATTATTCCGGAAAAGAATATAGTATGGGGCAAACCGTAAAGATTCGTGTGATTGGAGCGGACCGGCTGACCAGAACGATTGATTTTGCGATTGCCGATAATTCGCCAAAAGACAGTGAATAAAGGAGAAAAAAGCATGGGAAAAGAAACACGCAAATTAATTGCAAATAATAAAAAAGCATGGCATGATTATTTTATAGAAGAAAAGTATGAAGCAGGTATAGAACTTGTTGGCACGGAGGTGAAATCCGTCAGACAGGGGCATTGCAGCATTAAGGAGGCATTTATCCGGATTGACAAAAATAATGAAGTGCAGATTTACGGTATGCATATCAATCCGTACGAAAAAGGAAATATCTTTAACAAAGATCCGCTGCGTGTAAGAAAACTTCTGCTTCACAAATATGAGATTCGCAAACTGATTGGAAAGATGAATCAAAAAGGTTATACGTTAGTTCCGCTCAGTGTATATTTTAAGGGAAGTTTGATAAAAGTCGAGATTGCTTTGGCAAAAGGTAAAAAATTATATGACAAACGTCAGGATATTGCTAAAAAAGACCAGCGCCGGGCGGCAGAACGGGAGTTTAAAGTGAAAAATTTATAAAAAATGTTGACATCAAAAAAAAATGAGAGTATATTAGTAGCAGATGGAAAAACCGTTGACCGAGAATAGTAGGTGTCTATGTCGTTTTCAGAGAGTTGCCGGCAGGTGCGAGGCAATAGCCAGTGGACAGTGAATGGACTCGGGAGGGCAGCTTGAAATCAAATCTGAGAGTAGACGCTGACGGAAACCTGGACCGTTATCTACAGGAATGCATGATGGTGCATGATTGAGTGGATTACTTTGTAATCAATGTGGGTGGTACCGCAGGAGAATTTACAGCTCTTGTCCCTATATCCGAAGAAGGATAGGGATAAGAGCTTTTTTATTTCCTAAGATTACTGATTATACTTCTGATTCAATCACACCGTTCCAAAAAGCGATAAATGCTTTAGAATGGAGGTAAGTATGACAACAAAAACGTTAGAAGAAGTGAAAGAACTGGCAAAAGGGTATGATTTAGTACCGATTCAGGAAGAAATTTTTGCCGATTTGGTTACGCCGATTCAGTTGTTAAGAAAAATTGCGGCAGGAAAAAAGAATTATTATCTGTTAGAGAGTGTTGAGGGAGGAGAGAAATGGGGACGGTATTCGTTCCTCGGATATGACCCTGTTATGCGGGTTTCCTGCAGGGAAAATACAGTAACGATAAAACAAAGACAGGAGACAAAAACGGTTGAGACAGACGATTGTTTCCGGATATTAAGAGATATCTTAGCAGAGCATAAAGCTCCTAAGATTGAAGGAATGCCACCATTTGCCGGTGGGTTTGTCGGATATTTTGCCTATGCGATGATTGCTCAGGCGGAAAAGAAACTCTCGGTTAAGAGGGGTGAATTTGAGGATTACGATTTGATGATGTTTGATAAGGTGATTGCCTATGACCATTTGAAACAAAAAATTGTCCTCATTGTAAATGTCCGGGCGGATGGTGATATTGCCGCCAACTATGCAAAGGCAAAAGCGGATATCAAAGGAATGATTGCTTTGATTCGCGATGAGTCGAGGATTCCGGAAGAGCCAATTTATGACAAAGTGAAATTTGAGTGCAATGTCACAGAAGATGAATATACGAAGATTGTTGAAAAGACAAAAGAATATATTTACGATGGTGATATTTTTCAGGCAGTTTTATCAAGACGCTTTTCCAGTGATTATGAGGGAAGTCTGATTCATCCATACCGTGTGCTACGGACAACGAATCCGTCACCATACATGGTATATATGAATTTGGAAGATGTAGAAATCATGAGTACCTCACCGGAAACTTTGGTTCGTTTAGAGAATGGGCGTTTAATCACATTCCCGGTTGCCGGTTCAAGACCGCGAGGAAATGATGAAAAAGAAGATGAAGCACTTGTCGAAGATTTGTTATCCGATGAAAAAGAATTGTCGGAGCACAACATGTTAGTGGATTTGGGAAGAAATGATTTGGGAAGAATCTCCGAGTTTGGTTCGATAGAAGTGACCAAATGATTCACAAGTATTCCAAAATCATGCACATCTGCTCACAGGTGGAAGGCAATATCCGCAAAGATAAGGATGCGCTGGATGCCATCGCTTCCGTATTGCCGGCGGGAACTTTATCGGGAGCACCGAAAATCCGCGCCTGTGAAATTATTGATGAACTGGAAAAAGAACCGCGCGGCATTTACGGTGGAGCGCTTGGCTATATTGATTTCAGTGGAAACTTAGACACCTGCATTGCCATCCGTATGGCAGTGAAAAAGAATGGTAAAGTTTATGTTCAGGCAGGCGGCGGTATCGTGGCAGACAGCAAACCACGGATGGAATACGAAGAGTCAGCCAACAAAGCAAAGGCTGTGATGCTTGCGATTGAAAATGCAAAGGAGGCGCTGAAACCATGATACTTCTAATTGATAATTACGATAGCTTTTCGTATAATCTGGTGCAGTTTTTTGGAACAGTTGAGCCGGATATCAAAGTGGTTCGCAACGATGAATGCACCATTGATGAAATTCGGGCGATGAAGCCAACGCACATTATTTTGTCACCGGGTCCCGGATATCCGAAAGATGCCGGTATCTGTGAGGAAGTAATCGGGCAGTTAAAAGGTGAATTTCCAATTCTTGGTGTGTGTCTTGGACACCAGGCAATTTGTGAAGTGTTTGGCGCTAAAATCTGTCATGCGAAACAGTTAATGCATGGAAAACAAAGTGTGGTAACGATTGATAACGAAAACCCTATTTTTATGGGATTGGACAAACAGATTCCGGTGGCAAGATATCATTCACTGATTGCTGACCTTGCTTCCATGCCGGATGAGTTACAGGTGATTGCCAAAGACGAAAATGACGAAGTCATGGCAGTCTGCCATAAAAAATATCCGGTATATGGACTTCAGTTCCATCCGGAATCAATTCTTACCCCACAGGGGATGACACTGGTAAATAATTTTTTGAAAATAAATTAGATTGGAGTGACAGTTATGATTAAAGCGGCATTACACAAAGTAATTAACAATGAGGATTTAACTTATGAGGAAGCACTTGAGACGATGAAAGAAATTATGACCGGAGAGGCTTCCCAGGTTCAGATGGCAGCGTTTTTGACGGCGCTTCGCATGAAAGGTGAAACCATTACGGAAATAACGGCATGTGCCAAAGGAATGAGAGCTGTTGGAACTCATTTGCAGCCAAAGAAAGAAGTGCTTGAAATTGTTGGAACAGGCGGTGACGAAGTTGGAACCTTTAATATTTCCACAACATCGGCTTTTGTTATTGCAGCAGCGGGAATCCCGGTAGCAAAACACGGAAACCGTAGTGTTTCCAGTAAAAGCGGTGCCGCAGATATTCTTGAAAAATTAGGAGTGAATTTAATGCTTGAGACAGACCGGGCAGAAGAAGTGCTCGAAGAGACGGATATGGCATTTTTGTTCGCACAGAAATATCATTCGGCAATGAAAAATGTCGGACCGGTTCGTAAAGAAATGGGAGAGAGAACCATTTTTAATATTCTTGGACCACTTACGAATCCGGCAAATGCTTCCCGTCAGCTTCTTGGTGTCTATGATAAAGAACTGGTGGAAAAACTGGCAGAAGTTTTAGCAAATCTTGGTGTCACAAGAGGAATGTCGGTATGCGGCAGCGATGGACTTGATGAGATTACGGTAACGGGACCTACACACTGCTGTGAAATCAAGGATGGGAAACTGACTTCATTTGAGATTACACCGGAGCAGTTTGGTCTTTCCACATATCCATTGGCTGAGTTAGTTGGCGGTACACCGGAAGAAAATGCACAGATTACAAAGGATATTCTTTCCGGAACATTAAAAGGCGCAAAACGTGACGTTGTCCTTATGAATGCCGGTATCGGTATTTATCTTGGGTCTGAAAATCTGACGATGGAAGAGGGAATTAAAAAGGCAGAAGAGCTCATTGACGGTGGCAAGGCATATGAGAAGATGGAAGAATTTGTAAAAGCAACACAGCAATAAGGGAGGACGACATGATACTGGATGAAATTGCAGAAAAAGCAAGAGTGCGTGTAGCAGAATCAAAAAAGAGGATTTCTCCGGATATGATGGCAGAAAAAGCGAAACAAAAAGCAAAAGCGACAGAGCCGTTTCGTTTTGAAAAAGCACTGGCAAAGGATGGCGTTTCTTTTATCTGCGAAGTGAAAAAGGCGTCACCGTCCAAAGGTGTAATTGCCGAGGATTTTGATTATCTGGCAATAGCCAAAGATTATGAAAAAGCAGGTGCCAATGCAATTTCTGTTTTGACGGAGCCCGATTACTTTTTAGGCAGTATTGATTATCTGGCAGAAATTGCGGAGCACGTACAGACGCCGCTTCTTCGTAAAGATTTTGTCGTGGATGAATACATGATTGATGAGGCAAAGGCGGCAGGAGCCAGTGCTGTATTACTCATTTGTGCTCTGTTGGATGAAGAGACACTGACCCGTTACCACAAGCACTGTGATGAACTGGGATTGTCTGCATTGGTGGAAGCACATGATGAAGAAGAAATTCAGATGGCAGTCCGGGCAGGAGCGAGAATTATCGGTGTAAATAACCGGAACTTAAAAGATTTCACGGTGGATATTCATAACGGAATACGACTTCGCGAAAAGGTGCCAAAAGAAATCCTTTTTGTGGCAGAAAGCGGTATTAAGACAAGAGAAAATATTGTCGAACTGGAAAAGGGATGTGTCAATGCGGTATTGATTGGCGAGACCTTTATGCGAAGTGAAAATAAAGAACAAATGTTACAGCAATTAAAAGGAGAATAGAGATTATGACAAAAGGAAGATTTGGCATTCACGGTGGACAGTATATACCGGAAACTTTGATGAATGCAGTCATTGAATTGGAAGAAGCATACGAACATTATAAGAAAGATCCAGAATTTATTAAGGAGTTAGATACGCTGCTTCATGAATATGTAGGAAGACCGTCAGGGCTTTACTATGCGGCACATATGACCGAGGATTTGGGCGGTGCGAAAATTTATTTAAAGCGTGAGGACTTAAACCATACCGGTTCCCACAAATTGAATAATGCACTGGGTCAGGCCTTGTTAGCAAAAAAGATGGGAAAGACCCGTCTGATTGCGGAAACCGGTGCCGGCCAGCATGGTGTGGCAACAGCGACTGTAGCAGCACTTCTTGGAATGGAATGTGAAGTTTTCATGGGAAAAGTGGATACAGACAGGCAGGCTTTGAATGTATACCGCATGGAGTTATTAGGTGCGAAAGTACATGCCGTGACCAGCGGTACACAGACATTAAAAGATGCCGTCAACGAAACACTCAGAGAGTGGACAAAACGCATTGAGGATACCCACTATGTAATTGGTTCCGTTATGGGACCGCATCCATTTCCGATGATGGTGCGCGACTTCCAAAGTGTGATTGGACGCGAGATTAAACAGCAGTTAATGGAAAAAGAGGGACGACTTCCGGATGCCGTGCTTGCCTGTGTAGGTGGCGGAAGTAATGCGATGGGTGCATTTTATGAATTCATTCCGGATGAAAGTGTCCGTTTGATTGGATGTGAGGCTGCGGGACGAGGAATCCATACCGCGGAAACAGCAGCGACAATTGCAACCGGAACAATGGGTGTTTTCCACGGCATGAAATCCTATTTCTGTCAGGATGAATACGGACAGATTGCACCGGTTTACTCGATTTCTGCCGGACTTGATTATCCGGGAATCGGACCGGAACACGCTCATTTGTATGACACAAAAAGAGCAGAATATGTACCGATTACCGATGATGGAAGCATTTGAGTATTTATCCCGGATTGAAGGAATTATTCCTGCGATTGAGAGTTCTCATGCCTTGGCATATGCAAGAAAATTAGCACCGCAGATGGATAAGGATAAAATAATTGTAGTTAATATCTCCGGACGAGGAGACAAAGATGTGGCAGCGATTGCCAGATACAGGGGGATTGAAATCGATGAATAAGATAGAAGACGCATTCAAAAATAAAAAAGCATTTATACCGTTTGTTACGGCAGGGGACCCATCTCTTGATGTTACCCGTGAATTGATTTTGGCGATGCAGGAAGCTGGCGCTGACTTAATTGAAATCGGAATTCCGTTTTCGGATCCGGTAGCAGAGGGACCGGTCATTCAGGAAGCAGATGACCGTGCTTTATCCGCCGGGGTAACAACGGATAAAATTTTCGATATGGTGGATGATATCGCAGACAAAATCCATGTGCCTATTGTTTTTATGACTTATATTAACCCGATTTATGTATACGGTGTGGAAAAATTTGCAAAACGAGCGAAAGCATGCGGTGCTGCCGGCGTTATTGTACCGGATGTGCCGTTTGAAGAAAAAGAAGAAATCCGTGGCAGTTTTGAAGCAGAAGGACTGGTGGTTATCTCAATGGTGGCACCGACTTCGGCAGACCGTGTGCGGATGATTGCAAAAGAGGCAAAAGGCTTTTTGTACTGTGTTTCCTCACTTGGTGTAACCGGCGTCCGTACGGAAATCGGAACCGCAATTGGAGATTTAATTCAAACAGTGAAAGAAGAGTGTTCCATTCCATGTGCGATTGGTTTTGGAATTTCAACACCGGAACAGGCAGAAGCAATGGCAAAGATATCGGATGGAGCAATTGTTGGCAGTGCAATCGTAAAAATTGTAGCTAAATACGGTAAAAACTGCATTCCTTATGTGAAAGAATATGTGCAGTCTATGAAACAAGCAGTTGAAAGAGCATAAAAGGACACAATAAGGACACTAAAAAATCACTTTTCATACTTCCCATCTTGTGCTATACTGATAAAAGATTATCGTTATCTAAGGAGGAAAGAAAATTGAAGAAGAAATATATCGTAGCAATTTTACTTGGTCTTATGACCTGTATGCTGACCGGATGCTCGACTGACAGTATCCCAAGTTTCCATGCGATGTTATTTGGTGAAGAGGAATATGTATCTCTCGGGTATGACCCGTCGGATTATGTAACTCTTGGCAAATACAAAAACATCGAAGTTGAGAAGAGCGTTTCCGATGGTGATGTTCAGTCCGCACTGGATTCTATGATTGCGGCCGGCGATGAAAAAGAAGTGAAAAGTTCGGATACGCTGGTAAAGAAGAATCAGCTGATTAACTTTGATTATGAAGGAAAAGTGAATGGCAAAGCTTTTGACGGTGGAACTGCTGAGTCACAGTTTTTACGTGTTGGTTCCGGTAAAATGATTGACGGCTTTGAAGATGCTTTAGTTGGTATGAAAGTCGGCGAGAAAAAAGATGCCAAAGTAACCTTCCCGAAAGATTACCGTGAGACATCACTGGCAGGAAAAGAAGCAGTATTTACACTGAAAGTAAATTACATTTACAAAGAAGCAACGGATGCTTTAGTTGCCAAACTGGATTCGACGTATAAGACGAAAACCGTGAAAGCTTTTAAAGAGGCAGCAAAGAAAGAATTAGAGAGCCAGAACGAGCAGCAGATGCTTTCAACGGCGATGAGTAAGATTACGAGCGAAGCAAAGATTAGTAAAGTGCCGGATGAACTCATTAAAAAGATTAAGGCAATTCAGTCAAAATCTTTGGAGAGTCAGGCAACACAGTCAGGAACGGATGTAAGCACACTTCTTGGCATGTATGGTATGACTGAGGACAGCTATTATGAAAGCATTGCTAAAGAAAGACTTTTGGCTGAAGCGGTAGCACAGGCAGAAGGCTATCGTGTGACAAAGCAGGATTTTGAAGATAAAATTGCAGAAATCTGCAAGAGCAATAATATCACAGAAGCCGATTACCGCAAGAATTTCAAATTGGCAACAAGCGATAATGCTTCTTTGGAAGACTACATTGTTTACATGATGAAATACGAATATTTTTCTGATTTAGTACAAAAAACTTTGGTGAAAAAATAAAACCTTAGAATAACTAAGATTCCCCTTGCATATAGTTTAGCAGAAGGCAGATACGAGTGTGTCTCCAGCAATGCAAGGGGGATTTTTTTATGGACAAATACAATGTCTACCAGGATATGAGCCGGCGTACAGGAGGCGAAATCTATCTGGGAATAGTCGGACCGGTTCGCACCGGTAAATCGACTTTTATCAAACGTTTTATGGAGCTTGTTGTGATTCCGGAAATGTCGGATGACAACGAAAAAGTGAGAACAATTGATGAGCTGCCACAGTCGGCAGACGGAAAAACGATTATGACAACAGAACCGAAATTTATTCCAAAAGAGGCGGCAGTGATTCATTTTTCCAATCAGGAAACCGGGAAAATAAGACTGATTGACTGTGTGGGATATTTGGTTCCGGAAGCCGTTGGTGCCATTGAGGAAGAAAAAGAGCGCATGGTAAAAACACCGTGGTCGGAAGAAGAAATTCCTTTTTCAAAGGCGGCAGAAATTGGCACGAGTAAAGTAATCAGGGAACATTCCAATCTGGGATTGATTATTACAACAGATGGTTCTTTTGGTGATATTCCTGCAGTAAACTTTGAAGAGGCACTGCAGAAAACGGTGATGGAGTGCGAAAAAGCAGGAAAGCCTTTTTTGATTCTTGTAAACACAAGTCGTCCGGATTCGCAGGAAACTATACAGTTTACAAAACGGCTGGAGGCACAGTATGGGAAAACCGTGATGGCGGTAAATTGTAAGACAATGGACAGAGAGGATGTGTTTCGTATCATGGAGCAGCTGTTGGCGGATTTCCCGATTACAAGGCTCAATTTCCTGCTTCCTAAGTGGGTTGAATTTTTGCAGCCGGATAACTGGCTGAAACAGGATTTGATTGAAAAGTGCAGAAATGTCATACAGAAGGTGCATACCATGAAGGATATTCAGGACGATTCCATTCAGATGCAGGCACCTTATATCAAAGACGTGTACATCCGCGATAAACAATTGGAAAATGGTGTTGTCGATCTATCGGTGGACTTTGAAGACCGTTATTATTATGAAATTTTGAGTGAAATGGTGGGAACCAATATAGAGGGAGAATACGATTTGATTTCGCTGTTGAAAGAACTATCAGGCATGAGAAACAATTATGAATCTCTTGCGGTTGCCTGCAATCAGGTAAGGGGAAAAGGATATGGCATTGTACCGCCGGAGGAGAAGGAAATCCAGATTGCTGACCCGGAACTGATTCGTCATGGCAATAAATATGGTGTAAAAATCAAAGCAAGCTGCCCGTCCATGCACATCATTCAGGCAAACATTGAGACGGAGATTGCACCGATTGTCGGCAGCGAAGAACAGGCGAAGGATTTGATTGATTACATCAGTCAGAATGCAAAAGAAAATCCGGATGGCATTTTTGATACCAATATTTTCGGAAAAACAATCCGCCAGTTAGTGGATGAAGGAATCCATTCCAAAGTAAACCGCTTGACAGAAGAAAGTCAGGTGAAGTTGCAGGATACCATACAAAAAGTGGTAAACGATTCAAACGGCGGATTAGTCTGCATTATCATATGATAAATTGACAAAGAGCATAAAATCATGGTATTCTTATAAAAGGGAATGATTTGAGGTTCGATGGAAGAATTACATGGGAAGAAGGGGTGTACATGAAACGACAGATTGATGCGGAAATTCAGAAGAAGAATTATGAGAAGGAGTTATTGTTGTGCAAAAAAGCAGGCGGTGATATTGAAAGATATCGCCGTCTTTCTTTTAATGCCCTGCAGTTAGAGCAGATTCGTAAGGGGTTGGAGAGTAAGGTTGATGTTGAACTATTTATGGATCCGGCAAAAAGCTGGCTAGAGATGGAACTAATCCGTACGTCCTTAGAGGCTGGAATTGACATTGAAAAATATATCGAGCAGGGATTTAGCTGGCTGCAGTGTCAGGAAATTGTAAAAGGTGTGGAGGAAAAACTGGATGTAAAAAAATATTTGAATGTGCATTTTCTGGCACCACAGATGAAAGAAATCCGCAAGGGATTAGAGCGGGGCATTGTGGTAGATAGTTACTGTGATACCCGTTATGACTGGTACCAGATGCGGGAAATCCGCAAGGGATTAGAAAGTAAAATGGATATTTCCTGTTATGCGGACCCATCCTACAAATATACGACGATGCGTGCAGTGCGTAAAGGCATGGAAGAGGGAATTTTACTGGCACCTTTTGCTAAACAGGGATATGCCGGAAAACTTTTGTTTGAAATTGGACGTGGTATCCGGATGAACCATGACATTACCCCATATTTGAAAGATGGTTATGATGAGGAACAGTTAAAAGAAATTAATGATGCGTTTGAAGCGGGAGTGAATCTGCTTCCATACATACGAAAAAGTTTTCACGGGGTTCAGCTTCATGAAATTATTCTTGGTTTACAGAAGAATCTGAATGTGGCAGTGTATGCAGACCCGGAGTTAAATTGGTTTCAGATGCGGGAAATCCGGTACGGTTTAGAGCAGGGGCTTGATGTAAAAGTCTATGCAAAACCGTGTTTTTCACAAAAACAGATGGAAATTCTTCGCAAAGGATTACTAGAAGGAATTGATGTTACCGAATTTGCCAAAGAATATTTTGAGCCGGATCAGATGCTTGAGAAAATTGAAAAAATACACCAGAGGGAGCTTCTATTAGATGATGAAGTGGGTAAATTCCTAAGTGAAACAAAAGCAGGAGAAGTAGAACAAGAGGAGGAAGTACCGGAAAAGCAGGAAGATGATTATTTATTGGAATCCTGTGTGTTTGTATCGGAAGATAAGATGCAGGCAAGTATTAATTTTTCACTTGCAAGTGATGTTTTAAAAGAGGAACTTTTGAAAATGGATGTTTCAGATGTTCTAAAACTTCTGAAACACAAGGATGTCAAGCAGGGGATTTTACGGGAGTCAATTATTGCGATGTTAAGAGAAAAACAGTTTGCAAAAGAAGTTGTTGTCGCTAAGGGAAAAGAGCCTATAGATGGTGAAGATGCACACTTTTGCTATTATTTTAAGAAAGAAGTGAATCCAAAGCCAAAGGTACTTGCCGATGGAACTGTGGATTACAAAAATATGGAATTGTTTGAATTTATAAAAAAAGATACCTTGGTTGCAGAATATTTTCCGGCGACAGCGGGGACTTTTGGTTATGATGTAACAGGACAGATGATTAGTCCCAAACATGGAAAAGAGCTTCCGGCACTTCGTGTGATTGGCGTGCGCGTATCGGAAGATAAAAAGAAATATTATGCGGATATTGATGGAATTATTGAGTGGCACGAGGGTGAAAATAAGTTAGAAATACGAAATTTATATACGGTTCCCGGTAATGTCGATGCCGCAACCGGAAACATTCGTTTTAATGGTGATGTAAATATCATGGGGAATGTGACGTCCGGATTTTCTGTGCAGGCGGCTGGAAACATTGTAATTGACGGACACTGTGAAGCGAGCCAGATTGAAGCCGGTGGCGATGTAATTATCCGAAAGGGCTGTCAGGGAAAGGGGCTTGGAAAGATTATCGCAGGAAAAAGTATTGTGGGCCAGTTTTTTGAGTCGGCAGTTCTGACGGCGGGAAAAGATGTGCAAGCAACATATTTGCTGAACTGCCAATTAAAAGCAAACGGAAAACTTCTGGTGGAAGGAAGAAAAGGTGTGATTATTGGTGGCAAAACCTGCGCAAAATTAGGTGTTTCATGTAATGGAATTGGAAATATAGCAGAAATTGCAACCGTTGTCAGTGTGGGAATTGACAAAGAAGATATGACGGCTTATCAGGAACTACAGAAAAAGATTGAGCAGACACAGGCGGAATTGCAGACGTGTGAAAATGGATTGAATAAATTAATGGCGAATCCGGTGCATGATGAAAAAGTTTCGATGATGATACAGCGGCTGACACGAGCAGTATATACGTTAAAGAGCAGCCGTAAGGAGCTTTTTTCAGAGCGGGATGCCCAGATGGAGCAGATGACAAAGCAAAAGGAAGCAAGAATTCAGGTGTCGGGGCGAGTTTATCCGGGTACGCTACTGTTTTTGAATGAGGATCCATTTGCAATTAAGGAAATATACAACAATGTGGAATTTGTAAAACATGATAACCGCATTGATACATTGGCTCATTAGGGGGTGAAGATATGATACAGGGAAAAGATATGTTGTTTAGTTATGTGATTTCTGTTATCGAAAACAGAGATTTTTATGCAGAGTATCATTGTGAAAAAGTGCAGCGTTTTACGAGGATTTTGCTTGAAAAAGTGATTCGGTTCTGTCCCGATTATAAGTTGTCAGAAGGAGATGTTGAGACGATTTGTTTTTCGGCAATGTTACATGATGTCGGAAAAATTGTTATTCCTGATCGGATTTTACATAAGGCAGGAAGACTTGATTTTAATGAATTGGAAATCATGAAAAATCACACGAGAAAGGGCAGACAGATTTTTGAGCGTCTGATGAAACTTACAAGAGAAGACAGTGCGGATTATGCACTGTATAAATGTTGTGCAGAGGTTTGTATGTATCATCACGAGCGCTATGATGGTGATGGCTATCCGCTGGGATTAAAGGGAGACGAAATTCCGATTGCGGCTCAGATTGTAGGGGTGGCTGATGCCTATGATGCGCTTATCAGTGAAAGAATTTACAAGCCGGCATACAAACCGGAAGAAGCATTTGAAATGATTATTGAAGGTGATTGCGGTGTGTTTAATCCGCGTCTGATTGATTTGTTTTCCATGATGCGTATGGAGTTGGAAGAAGTACATGAGGAAATAATGCGAAAGAAAGGTTGACAGATTACATAGATGTTGCTATAATTCTTAACAAATGTAACAATTTTGTAACAATTACAATTTGTAAAGAAGAAGGTAATAAGATGAAGAAATATGGGAAGAAACTTTTTGCACTTGCATTAGCGAGTGGTTTGATTGTAGGCAGTGTATGTTCCGTGCAGGCTGCCATGGTAGGTTCAGAAGAGCAGGTAGAGGGTGTTACCGTATTGCTAGAGCAGTATTGCAGCAATGTGGCAAATGGTACTGTAGATGCAAAGGCATCTGAAGTATTAGTAGCATCGGAGCCAAATGTGACAGCTGTACCGACTGCAGCACCAGTATCAGAACAGACAGCAGATACAGCAAAGGAAACGGACAAGGATACGCATGTAGAACTGAATTTAAATTATTCAAGACTAGGTGTTGCCAATAAAGTGGATACCTATTTGAATGTTAGAAAGAAGCCATCAGAGAGTGGAAAAATAGTAGGAAAGATGACAAAGAATGCCGGATGTCATGTATACCACATCAAAAAAGGCTGGGCTAAGATTGTTTCCGGTAAGGTAAAAGGCTATGTAAAGGTGTCTTATCTGACAACGGATGAGAAAGCAGAAAAACTGGCGACGAAAGTAGGCCGTGAGTGTGTAGAAATCCAGACAGATTCACTTCGTGTACGTGCTCTTCCATCGACTTCTGCTCCGATTTATTCCGTTGTATCGGAAGGTGAGGAGTTTACCATGAAAGAGGGCGAACTAACTTTAGATTATGTGAAAAAAATTGTGAAAAAACAGAAAATATCCAAAGATGCGATTAAGAGAGCCGGCGGATATGAGGCAATGCAGGAACAGTTGAAAGACTTTATCTGCATTTATGTGGATGATGATTATGCATTTGTTGCAAAAGATTTTGTGAAAGAGCAGTATACACTGAAACGTGCGACAAAGGTAAGCACTGTGAAAGCATCTTCATCAAGCGGTGTATCGTCAAGTCAGGCATCGATTGTGGAATATGCAAAACAGTTCTTAGGTAACCGTTATGTTTGGGGAGGCGCAAGTCTTACAAACGGAACAGACTGTTCCGGATTTACAATGAGTCTGTATGCGAAGTATGGACATTCCCTGCCGCATAACGCTGCAGCACAGGCTGGCTGCACAAGAAAAGTTTCGTCACCAAAACCGGGCGATTTGTTCTTCTACAGCAACGGAAGCCGTATTAACCACGTTGCGATGTATATTGGCGGTGGTATGGTAATTCATGCCAGCAACCCTCGTGATGGTATTAAGATTAGTAATGCTTATTATCGTCATCCGGCTAAAATCGGACGAGTTATGAATTAGTTTTATAAAACAGTAAATGTTAAAAGCACAAAGCAAAGGCGTTCGCGCAGTTGTTTTGTGCTTTTTTGTATAAAGGCAGATATTTTTGACGATACTGTCCCTAAGAGCAACGACTGATTGAAAAGAATGGATGGTGGACAACATGAATCGAAAATATATTGTGATATGCAGTTTTTTTGTGGCGTTTTTTGTATTGTCGTTATTGTGTTACGGAAGTTTTGAGTATGCAAAAAAGCAGGAACAGAAGGAACTGGCGCAGCAAAATGCAGCTCAGACAAGCACCAAGCAGGAGCAGCGGGTTACAAGCGAGACAAAATTAGTGATTGAAAAGTGGGAAGAAGAATCCGAAGAACTGGTAAAAGAAGAAAGAGACATGCCACCGGAGTATGCCGGTCTTACAAGGGAAGAACTGGAAAAGCAGCTGACTGTAGAAATTAAAGATAAGTCATGGGAGGAAGAAAAAGAAGGCCTTGTAAAAATTACACTGGAGTCATTTTCGGAGGATAAAATTGTTGTTCGCAAGGTATATAACAAATCGAGTGAGCAGGGATATATTTTACGATTGAAGGATGGCGAAGTGGTTATCTACCGAAAGGACGAGAAAGAACCGTTTGAGAAAACCGGTCTGAAAGAAGAAAATTTATCCAAGCAGGACAAAAAGATTTTGCAGGGCGGATACGCCGTGCGGACAGAAAAAGAGCTGTATTCCGTCCTTGAAAACTTTTCCAGTTAAGGTATAATAGAGAAGATAAAAGGAAGAGACGGAGGATGTCATGAAGACACAGTGTGATGTGATTGTTGTAGGTGGGGGAGCTTCTGGTTTATTATGTGCTGTCATGCTTGCTAGGAAAGGCGTGCAGGTGACAGTTTTAGAAAAGAATCATCGAATTGGTAAAAAACTATCGGCAACCGGAAATGGCAGATGCAATTTTACCAATTTACATATGAATGAGAATTGTTATTATGGAAATTCGGAATTTATTTCTCATCTTTTGACAGAGGTGTCTGCAAAATGCGTGATTGCAGAGTTTGAAAAATATGGTATTTTGCACCGGGAAAAAGATGGCTATGTTTATCCGCATACGAATCAGGCTGCGACTGTTGTGAATGGGCTGTATCATGCCTGCATACAGTTTGGTGTAATAATTTATGAAGACTGTGAAGTAGAGCAGATTACAAAGAAAAAAGAGTTTCTTGTCCATACATCAAAAGGAGATTTTAATAGTGCCTATGTTGTTTTAGCAACCGGCGGAAAAGCAGGGAAAGAGAGCGGAGGAAGTGAAAGCGGTTATTCGCTGGCAGAAAGTTTCCACCATACAGTTACTAAGTTATATCCCGGATTAACCGGTCTTGTATGCGATGGTGTGGTATGGAATAAGACGGCGGGAACGAGGGTTCAGGGAACAATTTCGTTGATGATTGATGGGAAGACGGAGGCTTTTGAAACCGGAGAAATCCAGATTGTAAAAAACGGCGTATCCGGCATCCCGGTTTTTCAAATGTGCCGTATCGCAGCAAAAGCACTGGATGAAAACCGGTTGGTGGAAGGTGTGATTGATTTTGTTCCTTCCCTTTCTAAGGAAGAGGTAAAAAACTGGATTAAGAAACATGGTGTGGAGGGATTGATGCCACAAAAATGGGTGCCGCTTTGCAAACGGGCAAAAAATCCGGTGGAATTTGTAAAAGCTTTCCGGTTTGTAATTCGTGATACCTTTGGCATGGAGCGTGCGCAGGTGACCGCAGGAGGTGTGCCGGTAGAAGAAGTGGTGCAGGATTCCATGGAATCAAAAAAGGAAAAACAGTTGTATCTTTTGGGTGAACTTTTGGATGTGGATGGAATTTGTGGCGGCTATAACCTGCATTTTGCATGGAGTACCGCAATGATAGCAGCAAAACATATTTTGCAGTTGAGGAAGGAGAATGAAAAATAATGCTTCAATTATCTCAGTGTAAATTGTCGTGGCAGGAAGATTCTTTTTCTAAACTGCAAAAAAAGGCAGCTAAACTGCTTGGAATTTCGGTGGAGGATTTTACACAGTTTACAATTGTAAAACGCAGTCTGGATGCTAGAAAAAAGCCGAATCTTTTTGTATTATATACTGTGAGATTTTCGTGCCGCAGGGAATCGGAAGTTCTAAAAAGAAATCGAAAGAATAAAAATTTAACCATTGCCCAAAAAGAACCATCCTTGTGGCGGCAGATAGAAGAAATTAAAAATCCGGAGCGTGTTGTTGTCGTGGGGGCAGGTCCGGCAGGACTTTTTAGTGCCTACTACCTGAGTTTGTGCGGTTATTCCCCGATTGTCATTGAGCGGGGAGCGAA
>ERZ779729.1131-NODE-1131-length-20423-cov-4.610811_pt1 | contig 20423 bp, 16 predicted proteins | sample MGYA00511072_ERZ779729 | MGnify/ENA primary metagenome ERZ779729 (study PRJEB29588, sample SAMEA2156675) | human gut metagenome | biome: human gut; feature: human-associated habitat; material: faeces | place: Denmark | collected 2008/2010 ...
CGTACAGAAACAAATGCAGCTGTTGCCGAGTTCGACCGGCGATTGCGAGATTCGGCGCTTCTGATTGATATTCCGAAAGATCCGGACGATCCTGTGCGCCGAAAATATGAAGGCGTTCGCAAACGTTTTGAGACAGATGTACGACCGCTGGCCATAAAAAGCATTGAAGATGCATCAGCGCGTCCGATCTTCATGAGACAGATTCCTGCTTTTGTTGCAGAAGTTGATGCGTTTGTCGCTGCGCTGGAAAAAACGCTTGGCCGGAGGCTTGCACTTATTGAAGCGATATTGATCACTGCGCTGCTCGGGGCTTTTTCTCTGACGTATCTAATGCTTCGGATCATGCGCCGCAAGATTTTCGAACCTCTTTCCGAATTGGAGGGCGCTGTTGGACAGGTGCGTCAGGGGCATTTTGCGACACGCACAAAAGCGGATCGCGCCAACGACGAAATCGGCCGTCTCGGTCGCGGATTTAACTTCATGGTGAGCGAGCTCGAGCGCCTTTATGGCTCTCTAGAAAAGGAGGTGGCGGAAAAAACGAAAGACCTCGATCGACGAAATAAGGGCCTGGAAGCGCTGGCGAAGGCATCAACCGTATTGCTGCCAGGCGGCGACATGCGCGAAAGGCTAGGTGCTGTGCTCGAGCAGAGCGTTCAATTCTTAAATGCGCAGTGCGCCGCAGTTTATCTATTTGAGCCGGCACAAAAAGGAATGACGCCGCAACGCGCTGTTTTCGTTCGCACTAGAGGCTGGGAAAAAGCTGCTGATCAAAAGAGCGGGGTCGAACGGCTTTCCTTCAGTGGACTCGATGCCGATCAGCTTCTCGGGGAACTTTGTGTGCAGCTTCCCCGAGGCTGTCCCGACTGGAAGAAGAATTTTCTCTCTATGCTTGCCGCACTAATCGGTCGTGCGGTTGCGGCAGGGTTGCGGCTGGAAGACGATCAGCGGTTGGCTGTGCTAGAGGAGCGTTCCACGATTGCGCGTGAATTGCATGATTCGATTGCTCAGACACTTTCTTTTTCGCGCATACAAGTGCTGCGCTTGAAGCGAGCATTTTCGACGCCTGGCGCTGAAAGCGATCGAAAGGCAATTATCGAAGAAATCGATATGGGCATTTCAACGGCGTATCGGCAGTTACGAGAGGTTTTGACGGCGTTTCGCCTTCAGATACGCTCAAGCGGCTTTTCAGGCATCGTGAATGAAACGGTTGAAGCATTTCGGCAGCGTACCGGGCTGCCGGTTGAGGTCAGAAACGATCTTTTGGGCTTATCGCTTACGCCGAACGAACAGGTCCATTTCGCGCACATTTTGAGTGAAGCGCTTGCCAACGTTGAAAAACACGCCCGTGCCTCGCACGTAGAGATCCGGTTGACTCGACTGGATGAAAGCGGTTTTATGCTCGAAGTCATCGACAATGGTGTTGGCATGCCGATTAAGGCAGAGAAGGCGAAACATTTTGGTCTCGGCATCATGAAGGAGCGTGCGCAGGCTATCGGAGCCGAATTGTTTGTTGAAGGGCTTGCGCCACCAGCACATGGAACTCGCGTTCGCCTCATCCGAAAGGGAAGGCCGGAGGAATTTGTACAATCGACGCAGGTAATCACGCATACGGACAATGCCAATGACAGGGGAAACTAAAGTGCGCGGCGCTGAAGAAAAAGACATTCACACGGTTCTCGTCGTGGATGACCATCCGCTTTTTCGACGGGGCGTCTGCGAGCTTCTTGCGCTTGAACCCGCAATTAAAGTTGTCGGCGAAGCCGGAACACGCGAAGAGGCTCTTTCGCTTATCGCGAGGTACGAACCGGATCTGACAGTGCTTGATCTCAACATCAAGGGCTCTTCTGGTGTTGAGATCCTCACGAAAATGAAAGAAGAAGATCCGTCGCGCCGTGTTGTTATCCTCACCGTCAGTGATTCCGGTGATGATTTAATGGCATGCATTAAGGCGGGAGCTGACGGGTATTTTCTAAAGGATATGGAGCCGGAGCGATTCCTGGAGAGCCTTAAGGAGACGCTTGAGGGGCGTCTCATTGTTGATCAGTCAATGGTGCGTTATCTCACGGATTTGATTCGGGAAAAGAAGGCAGATGTAGAGCCGGTTCGTCTGACGGACCGTGAAGAGGATGTTCTCGCACTTATCGAGCGAGGCTACACGAACAAAATGATAGGCAAGGCGCTTCGGATTTCCGACGGGACGGTCAAAGGACACGTGAAGCACCTTCTAAAAAAGTTGGGTTTTCAAAGCCGCGTGGAAGCCGCTGTTTGGGCCTCTCAGCGCAAGGCAGCCAAAAAACGCTGAGAAGATTTCAACAGGCATCCGTGCGGGCGGACGCCTGTTTCTGGGCTTTAGTGAACAGCGTCATTAGGGTCAACCGGCGCAAGTTCTCCTGAACCTGCGCTCGGCGCATGGCAGAGCGTGCATTCATAGCGCTCGCCGGAAAGCTTGCCTGCTTTGAAGTGAGACAGAGGTATTTCTCCTTTTTGCGCAACGGATCCGGAAGCCTTTCGATGACACATGAGGCACATGTTTTTATCGATTGTGATCGGCAAATAATCGGCGATCGGATGAGGGACAACGCCGGGCGTGCCAACGGCGTCGGCCTGCGGGGCGGACCAGATAGGGCCTGCGGCGAAAAAACTGCACATCAGGGCAGCTACGCGAGGAAAGCGGTTCATGTTCTATCTCCTATGGGCAGAGTGGGAGGCATTGTTTTTGAGGTCTTGATTCGGCTGCTGGGACTGCGCCGAAGACTTGAATGGTCCTAGAGCAAAGTGAAGCGCATTTTCTGGACAGATGCTGATGCATCGACCGCAGGCTATGCATTCCGCTGTCGGGATGCGGTTCAGCTTTTCGAGTGTTTTGAAGCGAATGATTTGCCGTTCGGGACAGACATGAAGACAATCGCCGCAATGCGTGCATTGCTTGGCTTCAAAACGAATCGAAAGCTGCGGACGCGGTTGCGCGTGGCCTACACAGGCCCAGAAGGCGCCCAACGGACACAGATGGCCGCACCAGCCGTCGCGCATGACGAAGAGTTCAAGCGCAAAAATCGCCAATGCGCATGCAAGTGCCGAGAGGCCTGAGCCCCAGATAAGATCTCGCCACAAGAAGCCTTGCGGACTTACGGCTTCAAATGCCGCAGAGCCAGTTGCGGCGCTTGCGATGAGAACGCCTGCAAGCACGACGTATCGCGATTTTTTTGAAATCCGCACAAAGTCTGCTGAAAAGCCGCATTTGGTGCGTAGCCACTGCGCAGCTTCAACAACAAGGTTCATTGGGCAGATCCATCCGCAGAAAACACGAGCGCCGAGCACGCCGTAAGCTGTCAGCACAATGGCGGCGCCAAGCAGTACGGTTGCCGTCGGCAGTATGCCGGCAGCAAGCCGCTCAAGAAGGGCCAGCGGATCAGCAAGCGGAATCAGATCGAGAACTGTCGAAGCAGAAAGATCACCCGAGAGAATCGGATGTCCGCCGATTGCCCAATCCCAGCGCGCTGTTCCGATGAAGAGAGCGAGGACAAGGAGCTGCGCAACGCGACGTGCAAGCGTAAAGCGCATCCGGATCAGCTTCTCAGCAAAAGACGAAGCAGGCGGAAGGTGCCGCACAGTTTTCTTCTCTGAAATCATCAGAAAGCCTCTTCGCTATTGAGATACTCGAGCCCTGGAACTTCCGACTGATCATCGGTAGCGGGTTGGCGCATTTGTTGTGGGATCTGATCGGATTGAATGCGGCGCGTATTCTTTGGGTCGTCCTCCGAGAGCCAGCCCAGTCGATAGTGCGCACCGATAGCACCAAGAACTTTTGCCGGATCTGCGATTCGAATGGCGGGAACATCCGTCGGGCATCCTTTTTCGCAAAGTCCGCATCCTGTGCAGCTTTCGGGGTGCACCATAGGCACAAAGACTGCATGCTTTGAGAGTTCGCGCGGATGGGGCTCGATAGTGAGCGCGCGATTGGCTTCCGGACATTCTCGGAAGCAGACTTCGCAACGCAGCCCTTGCCAGGAAAGACAAGATTGAGGATCGATGACTGCTACGCCCATGCGTGCGTCGGCAATGTCCTCGAGCGAGGGATCGAGCGCTCCCGTCGGACAGGCTTTGACGCAAGGCAGATCCTTGCACATAAAGCAGGGGATGTCTCGTGGGGTGAAGTAGGGGGTGCCGGCAGATGCCGGGTCTCCCATGCTTGCAAGTCGAAGCGTGCCGTGCGGGCACGCTTTGACGCATTGCCCGCATCGTGCACACGCGGCAGTGAAGCGATCGTCCTCAAGCGCACCTGGCGGACGGGGTGCCCAAGCGCTGCGGCTTTGCAGCGGCAAAGCACTGAGTCCAAAGGCGCAGAATGCTGCGCCTCCGATTGCACCCGCCGCTCCCTCTAGGAAGGCGCGACGGGAAACAGGACGCAACGTTGAAGTGCCGCCTTTTTTCGAAGATGCACTCATGTGCTTAGTCGGCGGCTTTCTTGACGAAAACAGCCGTTTTTTTATAGTCCGGTTCCAACGAAATCGGGTCGGTGCTGTCGATCACGACGGCGTTGGTGCGGACTTTTTCATCAAAAAATGCGAGCCAAACGCTGCCAGCAGGCATGATGTTGCGGCTCTGCGTTTCGACAACCGCTCGGCACGTGCCGTAGCGGCTCTCCACGTGAGCGAGATCGCCGCGCTTGAGGCCGCGCTTTTCTGCGTCGCCGGGGTTCATGTAAAGCAGTGCAGCGGGTGCTGCGCGATGCAGTTCCGGGACGCGTCGTGTCATGGAGCCGGTATGCCAGTGCTCGAGTATTCGGCCTGTGCAAAGCCAGAGATCGTAGCGGCCGTCGGGTTGTTCTACGGGAGCAGCGTAGGGGCGGAAAAAGATTTTGGCTGTGCCAGGCTTGCTTCTGGCGGTTTTTTCCGTGATGCCGTACTGATTGCCCGTCGGAATTTCCTTCATGAGCTTGCCGTAGAAAAGGTTGTCGGTTTTTGCATACGGGTCAAAATCGACATTGAAGCGGTAGGGGGTTTCTTTGCCGTTGACGACCGGCCAGAGAAGACCGCGACAATTGGCATCCATATAAGTGTCGAAGTCAGCAAGATCATGGCCGTCGCCGAGCGTGAAGGCTCGGTATTCGGTAAAGAGCGCCTTTTCCGGGAAGTAGTCAAGACCGAGCGCTTCACCGGTGGCATTGCGTTCGCCGGGATATTTGGGATCCGGCCATACGGCCTTGGCACGCAGGCCTGTCGGGGCATAAAGAACGTCAAAAAGCGTGGCTTCAGCGCTAATGCCCATGGCTTTGGCTGCTTCAAGAACGTCGGGCAGCACATCGCCAGGCGCGCCCTTGAGCGGCTGGGCTTTCCAGGTATCGGCAATTCGGATGCGCTGGGCAAGCGCCATCATCATCCAAATGTCCGTTCGAGCTAGGCCGGGCGCCTTAACGAGCTGGTGCCAGCCTTGTGTTCGACGTTCGCCGTTGCCGTAAAGACCCCATTTTTCAAAATGAGCTGCTGCGGGCAGAATCAGATCAGCTGCGCGTGCCGAGTAGGTCGGATAAATATCCGATACGACAACAAAAGCGTCGGAGCGGCGCATGGCTTCGAGCCAATGCGTGTTGTTGGGTGCAGATTGCAGAACGTTGACGACCTGAGTCCAAACAAAATCGATTGAGCCGTCTTCAAGACCGCGCAGGATTTCCATGAGCGAAGCACCCACTTTCGGGTTAAGCGTGCCCGCAGGGATGTTCCAGATTTTTTCTGTCTTTGCGCGGTGCTTCGGGTTTGTGACGAGCATGTCCGAAGGTAGGCGATGGCAGAAGGCGCCCACTTCGCGCGCAGATCCACAGGCCGATGGCTGCCCCGTAAGCGAAAACGCTCCGCTGCCAGGCAGGCCATGCTTACCAAGCAGGAGATGAACCGAGTAGATTTGTTCGTTCACCCAAACGCCGCGCTGATGCTGATTGACGCCCATGCACCAAAAGCTCATCATTTTGCGTTCTTTGTCGCAGACAAGGTCCGCCAGCGTCATGAGCTTTTGTTTGAATGTGTCAAGCGATTCGTCGTTGTCTCCCTTGGCAAGCTCGGCTACAAAATCAAGCGTATAAGGCTCGAGCGCTTTGGCATAGTCTTCGAAGGTTATGCGCCAATGATTGCCTGCTGAGGCGCCTGAATTTCTTTGCGCAATGCTTTCGCCAGGCTTGCGGCCTTGGCCGATGGCCTCGTATTTGTCGAGCTTAACGACGAGCTGCTTGGCGAGCGTGTCTTTTTCCGCAGGGCGTGCGTATTTATCCGTGTTTCGAAGACCGTAGCCGATGTCCGTGACGCCAGTCGAGAAAATGCAGTGCTTTTCGACAAATTCGCGGGTCATAACGCCGCGCTTGACGATTTCGCGTTGCAAAAAGTTGAGGATCGCGAGGTCAGCATTCGGACGCATCACGATGACAATATCTGCCAGATTCGACGAGGAGTTGCGGTGCGTCGTTATCTGAACGATTTTCGTACGCTTTTCCGTCAGCCGTCGATTGGCGACGCGAGACCAAAGCACCGGATGCGCTTCGGCCATATTGTTGCCCCATAGCACCATCAGGTCGCTGAGCTCTATATCGCCATAGTTGTTGGCGGGCTCATCAATGCCGAAGGTCTGATAAAAGCCCACGACGGCAGATGCCATGCAGAGGCGCGCATTCGGGTCGATGTTGTTGGAGCGAAGTCCAGCCTTCATAAACTTTGAAGCCGCATAAGCTTCCGGAATCGTGTACTGCCCCGAGCCGATAACGGCAATGCCTGCAGGTCCCTTCGTTTTGTAAACCCTCATCAGCTGACGCGCCATTTCGTCAAGCGCTTCTTCCCATGAAACGGGTTCGAATTTGCCTGTCTTATCGAATTTCCCGTTCTTACGACGCATGAGCGGCGTTGTCAGGCGATCCTTGCCATACATGATCTTGGCGTTGAAGTATCCCTTGACGCAATTGAGGCCGCGATTGACTGGGGCTTCCGGGTCACCCTTGGTGGCAACGATGCGGCCGTCCCGTACGCCGACAAGCAGTCCGCAGCCTGTGCCGCAGAAGCGGCAGACACCTTTGTGCCAGGCAATGCCTTCTTCCGTCTTCGAAGCCGCCTCTGCCTGCGCGGCGGTAACGGGCATGCCGAGAGAAATAGCGGCGCTGGCAGCTAGCCCTGTTTTCAACAGGTTGCGGCGATGAATCTGAATGGTGTTAGACATGACGGATTTCTCCATACGGGATTGAGGCTTTGCATGCCTGGTCTGCCGAATAAGAGGACAAGGACAGGCGTTTGGAGCGAACTTCAAGCAGCGGGGACATCAGCCTCGGGCAAGTGCTCGATCAAGCTGAGATCGAGTACGGCCTCAAGGGAGCGCACAACGGAAAACAGGCGAACTTCATCATCAATGCTCGCGGCTTCCAGCGTGCAGATGGCACGTTCTCTGGAACGATCAATCTGATGAATATCGACGCCAGGAATAGCCGCGGCATCAGTCAGCGCTTGTTCAAGGCGCCCGGGCTGTGCTACGAGCAGAACGGCTGAATAGTTCATTCGGAGAAGGGGTAACGAATCGAGGTGAACTCGTTGAGAGCAGGGGGTCTTTTAATGGTGATTTTTATGCAGATTTTTCAAAAATGTCAGCCCCTCTGAACGGAGAGGAGCGTTTTAAGGGCGTAAGCCTCTCAGGAGAGGCGGCGATATTGCTGAAGAGGTAGAGCCTCAGATAGGATTGCTTGAAGATGATTGATGGATAGGGCGTTCAGCGCTATTCCTTTCAGGAATAGCGATGAGTTTCTTCTGGCAGCGGGAAGCGAAGCGAAAGAATGAGTGCAACTGCAACGATGAGCGCACACAGGAAAAAAGGTGTTCCTGCCGCCAGAGAATCAGGTTCAAAACTGGAGGTAAAGAACAGAAGCGGCGTGCCGATCAAGGGACTTATTGCGCCAGTGAAGCTATTGATTGAACTCATGGCCCCGAGGCGTACGCCTTGGGTATAAGGGGAGCCGGTGCGGCTGATAACACCCTGCAGAATCGGTCCAACGATTCCCATCAGGGCTACCGCACAAACGGCAATGGCTGCAGGGAATGCAATGGGAGAAAAGCCGATGCAGAGAAAGGAGATAATGCCGCATGCAAGTCCCCCCAGAACCAGCCGTCTTGTTGAAAAGCGATTGGTGAGCCGAGAAAGCAGGTAGCCTTGCACAACCGTGATCGAACAGCCGAGCGCAAAAATCGAAAAGCCGATGGCTGCTGGGGTCCAGCCGTAGCGGAACTCTGTGTAAAGCGCCCAGGTGCATTGCATAAGGCTTTGCGACAGCGTGTAGAGCATGACGACGAAAAGGAGCGGCAACACAAGTCGTTCTTTTGAGAGCGCAGCAAGAGCGGAGAAAGGATTGATGCGCGTCAGGGTGATCGGGGATCGACTCGGCGTTGTCAAACTTTCAGGCAAAACAAAAAGCCCATAAAGGAAATTGAGTACGCAGATGCTTCCAGCTACATAGAACGGAAGCCGAGGATTGTTCTCCCCCAGAAGGCCGCCCAAAGCCGGCCCGAGAATGAAGGCAATGCCGAAGATCGCGCCGATTCGACCGAATGCTGCCGTTCTCTGCCCCGCTGGGGTGACGTCTGCAATGTAGGCTTGCGCTACTACGATGTTTGAGCTCATCGTTCCTGCGAGAATTCGAGAGAAAAGAATGAGCCAAAGCGAATCGCAGAGTGCAGGCGCGAACATCATGATGCCGAGACCGGCAATGCCGGCGAGCAACACTGGGCGTCTGCCGATTCTGTCTGAAATTGCGCCGATCACGGGGGCTGAAAAGAATTGCATCAGACCGTAGCTCACCATAATGGCCCCGTACCAAATCGTTTGCAGGTCGGGGGTCTCGGTCAATGTGCCGACAAGCCGAGGCAGCACAGGAATGATGATGCCGATGCCGAGCGCGTCGAGAAAGACGCTGGCAAGAACGAAGGCGACTGCTGGCTTAAGTGACATGTGTTGGCGCTGATGACGTAAAGGCGTGCGCTGATGCGCTGGCAACGCAAGCAATATTAGCCGCTTAAGGCCGTGAACACCTGTAGCTATTGGGTCAGGTGTTTTTGAAGGTTGGGGCGATTTGCTCTGCACCGCAGCAACCTAGCAAGCTTGAGTCTCGTCAAGAATCGGATGTTTTCGTTCGGGCGACGAAAAATTAGTGCTTTTCTCAGCGCATGTTCTAGCCTTGCATTGCTAGTGTGAGCGAATAATTACAAATTCGAACCAGCTCGGAAGCGTTCGAAAGCGAGTCAGGGGTTCTCATCCTTGATTTCAGCCTCCTCGGAGAACAACAGAATGAATCGGGTATTCAAGTTTGCGATGCCGTTTCTGCAGGCGTCGCTGGTCAAGCAGATTCTTGTCGGACTTATTTTGGGTGCGATTGTCGGGCTCGTTTTTCCGAGCGCATCCAAAGATCTTGGCTTCTTAGGCACTGTCTTTGTAAGCGCTTTAAAGGGTGTTGCGCCAATACTGGTCTTTGTGCTCGTGATGAGTTCCATCGCCAACCAGAACGTGAGCGGCGATATGCACATCCGGCCGATCATTGTTCTTTATTTCCTCGGTACGTTCGGGGCAGCTGTGACAGCGGTCATTGTGAGCTTCATCTGGCCGGTTTCGATCACGCTGGCTGTTCCAGATCAGGCGGCAACGGCGCCGGGCGGCATTCTGGAGGTGCTGGAGAATCTGATCCTTCAAGTGGTGGATAATCCTGTCAATGCCATCGCCAAGGGCAATTACATCAGCATCTTGGCATGGGCGATCGCCATGGGGCTCGTGATGCGCAAGGCTGCGCCCGCAACGCGTGAAGTGCTTCTTGACGCCGCCAAAGGCGTGGAGTTCATTGTTCGTCTGGTCATTCGATTTGCCCCTGTCGGCATTTTTGGCCTCATCGCGTCAACGCTTGCGACGACCGGACTTGAGGCTATGGCCGGCTACGCAGAGCTTCTCGTTGTCCTCCTGGGCACGATGTTCTTCGTTGCGCTTGTATTTAATCCGCTTCTTGTTTGGTTCTGCATTCGTTCCAACCCGTATCCCTATACGCTCATGACGTTGCGCGAGTCGGGCGTTTCCGCCTTCTTTACGCGCTCATCTGCAGCCAATATTCCGGTTAATTTGGAAATTTGCCGTCGACTCAAGCTTCCAGAGTCAACCTATTCGGTGTCGATTCCTGTCGGAGCTACGGTCAACATGGGCGGTGCGGCAATCACAATTACGGTGCTTACGCTTTCAGCGGCTCATTCGCTCGGGATCACCATTGATGTGCCTACTGCCGTATTTCTTTCGTTTGTAGCGGCGCTTTGCGCTGCGGGGGCTTCGGGCGTACCGGGCGGATCGCTGATGCTGATTCCGCTGGCGTGCGGTCTTTTCGGCATCGATCAAAATACGGCCATGCAGGTTGTCGCCGTCGGCTTCATCATCGGCGTGCTCCAGGATTCGTGCGAAACGGCGCTTAATTCCTCGTCAGACGCGCTCTTTACGATTGCGGCTTGCAAACGTGCAGAACGTCTCAGGGCTGAACAAAACCTTTGATTCGGACCGTCCTTCTGTTCGACGCACTTGACCGTTTGGTTGAGTGCGTCGGTTTTTTTATCAATCTCTTTAAGTGAGAGAAGCGGTTGGTCGGCGATTGATAAAATGACTAGTTTCGGCGGGAAAGCCGCCGTAAGCAATGATTTCTTTCGCGATTGTTTAGTGTTCATTTGCCATGCGCCGCTTCGAAACCCCTAAAGCCGCTCTCAAGCAGGTCTTCGGCTATGACGATTTCAGGGGACTTCAGGAAGATGTGGTCCGCGAAGTTGTGGCGGGCGGCGATGCGTTGGTCTTGATGCCGACAGGCGGCGGGAAGAGTCTTTGCTATCAAATACCCGCCCTTCTTCGCGATGGTGTCGCCATAGTGGTTTCGCCACTTATTGCGCTCATGCAGGACCAAGTTGATGCGCTTGAAGAGGTTGGCGTGCGCGCAGCGTTTCTCAATTCAACGCAGACGCCTGAGGCCGCTGGACGCGTACGCAGTGCGTTGCGACGAGGAGAGCTGGACCTGCTTTATGTTGCGCCCGAGCGGCTGTTGATGCCCTCGATGCTTGACTTTCTCGACACGCTCACGCTCTCGCTATTTGCTATTGACGAGGCGCATTGCGTCAGCATCTGGGGACATGATTTTCGTCCAGAATACGGAGCGCTTTCCATCCTCCGCGAACGTTGGCCGGAGGTGCCGCGCATCGCGCTGACGGCTACCGCCGACCCAAGAACGCGGGAGGAAATTGTCGAGAAGCTGCTACGCCACCCAAAGGAATTCATCGCGAGCTTCGATCGACCGAACATCTTCTATCGCATCGTTGACAAACGCCGCGTACGCGAGCAACTTCTTGCCTTCATTCGCAACGAACATCCGCGCGACTGCGGCATTGTGTATTGCATTGCACGGCGGACTTGCGAAGAGATTGCTGCGTATTTAGCGGCAAACGGGGTCAAAGCACTTTATTACCACGCAGGACTTACTGCACAGGAGCGTGCTGAGCGTCTGGCGCTTTTCCAGCGCGAGGATGACATTGTTGTTGTTGCAACTATTGCATTCGGGATGGGCATCGACAAGCCCAACGTACGCTTCGTTGCGCATGTCGATATGCCGAAGTCGATTGAAGGGTACTTCCAGGAAACAGGTCGTGCGGGGCGCGACGGTCTTCCCGCAGATGCGTGGATGGCCTACGGTCTCACCGATATAGTCAATCAGCGCTACTTCATCGAGCAAAGCGATGCTGACGAACTTCACAAGCAGCTAGCAACGCAAAAGCTCGACGCCATGCTCGGTCTTGCTGAAGCGCCCGACTGCCGTCGGGTGCGGCTGCTTGCGTATTTCGGCGAAGCCTCTCAGCCGTGCGGACATTGCGACAACTGCGTCAATCCTCCGGAACTCTGGGATGCGACGTTGCCCGCCAAAAAGCTCGTTTCCTGCATTTACCGCGCACAGCAAAAAAGCGGCGTCAGTTTCGGCGCTCAGCACATCATTGACATTCTTCAGGGCAAAGACAACGAACGAATCCGTACGCGCGGCCACAACGAGCTTTCTACATACGGGATAGGCCAAGATCTGGCCGATGCGCAATGGCGCGCGATTTTACGGCAACTTATTGCACGGCATGTAATCTGGGTGGATGCACTGCATCGCAACACGTTGCGGTTGGGGTCAAGCGCAAACGATTTATTGCGTGGGGATATTCAGATCTATATACGTAAGTCACTTGTTGAGAAAGCCAGCACACGCAAAAACCGTTCAACGAATTCTGCTGTACACGAGCTTTCCTCTCATGAGAAACGTATTTTCGAGTCGCTCAGAAGCTGGCGGCTGGATACCGCTAAGCGTCTGGGCAAGCCGCCCTATCTTATCTTCCCGGATAAAACGCTGGCGGCCATTGCTCAGATCAAGCCGACATCACTTGAGCAAATGGATTGCATTTCGGGAGTCGGCCGCAAGAAGCTAGAGCGCTACGGCAACGAAATTATTGAAATTATCCGTGCAGAGATTTAAAAAGCCGCAGTCATCGTGCGGCTTTTTACTTTTACAAGATTCAGAGCTTTGTTGTCGATGAGACGCGCGGCTTTTGCTTACGATGCGCGAGGATTCGGTCAAAAAGCGGATTGGGTAGCACACGGAGAATCTTGGCTAGAAGTCCCATTTGCCAAGGAATCACCGCGTAGCTTTTGCCCTTTCGGATGGCATCGATTGCCTGAGAGGCAAACTCTTCGGGCTCCAGAATGAACGGCATTTTGTAGGGGTTCTGCGCCGTAAGCGGCGTACGGACAAAGCCTGGGCAAAGAGTCGTAACGCCAATGCCGTACTTCTGCATTTCGACTCGCAGGCTTTCACAATATGTGATGACTGCGGATTTGCTCGCGCAATAGGCCTCCGAACCAGGAAGTCCTCGGATGCCCGCAACCGAGCCGATGCCGACAAGCCGTCCGCCGCCGCGCGCCTTCATCGGGCCGATGAAGGCGTGAAACGTATATGCCATTGCAAAGACATTCAGTCGGTAAACCGCCTCAAGAACGTCCAGATCTTCGAGGAACTCAGTTTTCACGCCGTGCGACATGCCCGCATTGGCTATGACAAGCGTGGCGCCGCCGGAAAATTTTTCAAAGCGAGCCGCGGCTTCAAAAATCTCCTCCCGCTTTGTTACGTCGGCAGGGAAAGCAAAGTGCCTCTTCGGGTCGCCGGGTAGGGATTCGACAACCGCCTGAAGCTTTTCAGCATTTCTGGCGACGAGTCCTACCGTCGCGCCGCCAGCAGCGTATTGACGAGCGAGTGCGGCGCCGATGCCGCTCGAAGCGCCGGTGATGAAAACATTGAGCACGACGATAACGTCCTTAGGAAGATCGGTTGCGAAATGGAGAAGCTGAAACTCAGCGGCGCGTCTTGCGGACTTCTTCGATCAGGAAGTCGATGCAGGCGGGCGTTTCTTCGCGGGAGCCGACAAGATGCGGTCCGGTGCTGTAGATGCCGCCCACGCCGATCATCGGCGTGCTGTCGATCTGATAGGCCTGCCAAGTCTGGGTGGCTACGCGGGACTTGTTCATGACGCCAAAAGAGCGAAGCGTATTTTCAAACTTGGCCACGTCGACGCCCTGGGTCTTCATGAAATCGAGAATATCCTTCGTCGGATCATTAAAGTCGTAGGGGCGTTCTTGGTAGACCACGCTTTCAAAGAAGGGCATCGAGACTTTGTCCAGGAGGCCCATTGCTTCAAGCGCATAATAGGTCTGCGTGAAGGGCAGAAGCTTTGCTTGCCAGGCGACGGCGCAAATGCGGACGGAAACATCGGCCGGCGTTGTCTTTAGCCAATTTTTGAAGATCGGATCAAATTGCAGGCAATGCGGGCAGGTGTAGGCGAAGAAGAGCACGACTTCAATCTTGTCGCTCGGCGTGGGTGCGGGCGGATAAACCGTCAAATAATGCTTGCCGGCTTCGAACTTCGGGGCGGCATGAACCAGACCGGCGAGCGGAGAAAGCGCTGCTGCGGCAAGAAGTTGGCGTCGAGTAAACAATTTGAAAACTCCTTTCACATACTTGGCAAAAAGTCTGCCGGCAAAGGCGTCGGCAGACTTGCTGAAGAATTATTTCTGTTCAGTTATGACGGGCTTATGGCCCTGATCGGCAAGGCTTTCGAGCGCTTCCTGCGCGGCAGCGCGGTCGTCAAAAGGACCAACGCGAACGCGCCAGAATGCGCCTGCCTGCGTGACCTGGGCGCCGATGCCCATCATGGCTAGGCCCGCTGCACTAGTCTCTGCATCCGCCTTTTTGGCGAAAGCAGCTACTTGGACCCAGTAAGTGACGGGGGTGACGTGGCCGGGTTCGACTGCTTTGCCCGCAGCATCTCGACGAGGCTGCGCATCACCGTCGGCGCTGTTGCCGTCGCTGGCGACGCGTACGGTCTTGACGCCTCCTGTGGCTTCAGCGGCTTCGGATTGCGCACTTTGAGATTCGCCCATTTGATTGAGTCGAGCATTGGGGTCGACGCTGCCGGCGAGCTTTTGTGCTGGATCGACATCCGCTGTAACTTTGTCAACTTTGTCGACGAAGGGAACGGGGCTTTTCGTGATGAATACGGCAGCCGCTGCTGCAATGCCCAGTCCTGTAACGACGCCGATCAGAAAACCGGCGAAGCCGGTAGCAAAACCGCTTTTAGCCACGTTGGCTTCTCCTACAGAGAGAAATCAGAGCGCATTACTGTGCGCTGGTCTCGTCCTCTTCCTTGCGCGTCATGAATTCGGGCGCACTGATTCCGAGCAGCGACAGACCATTGCGAAGCACCTGACGGGCGGCAGCGAGAAGCGCGAGACGATCCACGCGCTTTTCATTGTCGTCAACAAGCACGCGCTCCGCGTTGTAGAAAGCATGAACGGCTGCCGCCAAATTCTTGAGATAGTAGCAAAGAAGGTGCGGTGCATGATCTCGGGCAGCCAGCGCGAGCGTGCTGGGGAACTCGGCAATGGCACTGACAAGCTTTTCAGCAGCTTCGCTGGAAAGCGTTGCAAGCGAGGCGGCTTCAAGCGCGGATTGTGATGGCACATCGAAGCCCTTTTCTTCGGCGTTTGCGAAAACGGAGCAAATGCGTGCGTGCGCGTACTGCAGGTAGTAGACCGGGTTTTCATCGCTCTTCTCGCGCGCGAGGTTAACGTCAAAGACGAATTCGGCGTCAGCCTTGCGGGCGACGAGGAAGTACCGTGCAGCGTCTCGGCCAGCCCAGTCGACGAGATCGCGCAGCGTTACATAATTGCCGCTGCGTTTGCTCATTTTGACAGGTTCGCCGTTCATGACGACCGACAGCATCTTGTGAAGAATGTATTCGGGGAAGCACTTCGGAATATCGAGCCCCAGCACAGCGCCTGCGGCCTGAAGGCCTGCGCGAACGCGTGCAATCGTGCCGTGATGGTCCGTGCCCTGAATATTGACCGCTTTGGTGTAGCCGCGGCCAAACTTGTTGAGATGGTAGGCGACGTCGGGCACGAAATAGGTATAAGTGCCGTCGGCTTTGCGCATGACGCGATCCTTGTCGTCCTTGAGCCCGTTGCCGAGATCCTCGAAGCTGGTCGTCCGCAGCCAGAGTGCATTATCGGCCTCATAGGTTTTCCCGGAGGCAATCATGGCGTCAACGGCTTTCTGCAGCGCGCCGCTTGCGTAGAGAGAGGACTCGAGGAAGAAATTATCAAAGTGAACGCCGAGCGCATTGAGATCATCATCCTGTTCGTTGCGCAGGTAAGCAACCGCATAGCGGCGGATGCATTCGATGTCGTTCCAGTCGCCATTGGATTCAATTGCTTCGCCCGAGTGAGCAAGAACGGTTTTTTTGGCGAGATAGTCCTTGGCGATGGCGATGATGTATTCGCCATGATAAGCATTGTCGGGCAGCTCGATCGATTCGCCGAGCAGCTCGCGGCAGCGCAGTTGAACGGACTTGGCTAGATTGCCGATCTGCACGCCTGCATCGTTGTAGTAGAACTCGCGGGAAACCGTCCAGCCTTGAGATGCAAGCAGATTTGCTAGTACGTCGCCGAGAGCGCCTTGACGCGCATGTCCGAGATGCAGCGGACCGGTCGGGTTGGCGGAAACGTATTCGAGCAGGACAGACTCGCCCTTATGTGCGTCGCTGCGGCCAAAACGATCGCCTTCGCGCAGCACGTGGCGAATGATCTCAGTTTTGGCATTCTGAGCGAAGCGAATGTTGATAAAGCCCGGCCCCGCAACTTCGACGCTCTCGATCAAGCCGTTTGCATCGGGGTCTGCACGAAGCGCCGCAGCGACGCTTTCGCCGATCGCGCGGGGATTCTTCTTCAGGCGTCGTGCAAGCTGCAGCGCACTCGTGCAGGCGATATCGCCATGCGCAGGATCTTTCGGACGCTCGAGGACGACTTCCGCGTCGGTGATGTCGAGCGATTGGAAGGCTTTCGCAAAGAGTGCCTTCAGAGCTTCTTTCTGTTGAGCGAGCATATCGGGAAAAGGTAAAAGTTTTTTTAGCTCTCGTAGTGTATCGAGCCCCTTGCAGAACGGGGATCGCGAGCGAGGCGCAAATGAAATCAAAAATTACGGCCCGTTCGCCGTTCGGGGCGTTAACGGGCCGCATCGAGCCAGCGGCAGGAGCCGACGGCCAAGTGAAGTCGTCGTATTAGGCGGACTTTTCGCTTTCAATGTAGGCGTACGCCGAATGATTGTGAATCGATTCGAAGTTCTCTGCCTCGACGCGATAAGAAAGAACGCGGTCGTCTTCGTTGAGAAGCTTTGCAATGTCACGCACTAAATCTTCGACGAACTTCGGGTGATCGTATGCGTATTCGGTAACGAATTTCTCGTCGGAGCGCTTCAGCCGCGACCAAAGCTGGCAGCTTGCGGAAGCTTCGCTGATGCGAACCTGGTCCTCAAGCAGCATTGGCGCAGCCAAAACCAGAGAAGTCGTCAGATGCGAGCGTTGATTATGCGCTCCGTAGCGGGAAATTTCCTTCGAGCACGGGCAAAGGCTTGTAACAGGCACAACGGTTTCCTGGCGGACGACGGTTCTGCCGTTGTCGCAGTTGGCGACCCAGCGCCCCTGATAGTTCATGAGACTCTCAAGCTTGCTCACAGGAGCAATTTTGCGCACAAAAAACGGGAAGGAAATGTCGATCGTGCCGGAAACAGCGTGCAGGCGGTCAAGCATTTCAGCGATAAGACGACGCATGACTGCCTCGCTGAAGGGTTCCTTGACTTCGTCCATGAGCGCAATGAAGCGCGACATGTGCGTGCCTTTCTGATCGGCCGGGAGCGCCACCGTCATGGTGAGCGTTGCCACAGTGTGTTGCGGGCCGTTCTTGCCCTCAATGACTATCGGCAGTGAAACGCCGCGAACGCCAACGCGGTCGATGGCAATGTTGCGGCCGTCCTGCGTAGACTGAACGTCCGGAAGAATATTCTTTTGGTCAGCTTCCATTCTTGGTGTTCTCTGCTGAGCGGCAACGAAATCGACAGGGCCCTCGGAGTCGTTTGCCGCCTGGTCGTTAGGAGTGCCGCCTGTTTTCTCCAGAAGCATTCGGCACGGCCAAATGAAATTACGAAGTCTAGCAAATCGCTTCTCTTCACTTTTGAAAACAATAAAAAAGAAAGGCGATTGCCAAAAAGAGGCCATATATTACTGAAAACGGAGAATGGGTTCATGCCTAAATCGGCGTCCTGCAAGAGAGAGCAGACCCAACGGCTGATAAATAGCAAGCAAATTTTACGGAAAGGTTGGCTGAGAAAATAGAAATTTCTACAAAATTCAATTAGATAGGCGTAAAAATCGAGTTGATGTCAAACGGTTGGCCTATCCGATGAACTAGATATACTTCTGATATCAACAGCAAAAGAAGGCGCAGTCGTCGCAGACGGTTGGCTGGCCCGAGCCTTCGTAGGCGAAAGTCAGGACGACGAACAACGGAGAAAAGAAGGATGCCCGTATTTATTTATCCTCAGCCCGGCGGCAATCCGCTACTGAGCTTCATCATTGGTCTGGCCACGCTTGCAATCGTGGTCGGACTGGTGATTTTCTTTCTGCCCGTCATTGCGGGTGTGGTTATTGCTGTGATTTTGCTCGTTCTGGCTTTTTGGGGCTGGAATTGGCTCAAGATTAAGATGGGTTGGGAGAGCAAGGAAGTAAAGGATTTTCGCGAAGCAATGCAACGCGCCGAAGAGGAGGCGCGACGGCAGTTCGGGTCTTCACATGGTGAAGGCGAATATTACGAATCACATGAGGAAGTGCGCGTTTCCCGCATTGGATCGAGTCGTGATCGCCGCCGCAGCATGCAGGATGTCGAAGACATTGAAGAAAGCCGTTGACAGGGCTTGAGTTAAAGCCATGTCGAAAAGCGCCTGAATCGTTTTAACGATTCGGGCGCTTTTCTCAAAGTAGCGGTGAAACCAGATAGCTCGCGCCTTCCTTGAGGCGATTTGAAAGCGGCCGCTTGCGCCAGCGAATGGGGTCGAGCAGGCTGCTCTTCCGCATGTAGTCTGTCGTTAGCGAATCGAGATCGGCGACGAACTGACGATCAAAAATGGCCATCATGAGCTCAAAGTTGAGGTGCATCGAACGGTTGTCGATGTTGAGCGTGCCGAAAATGCCGACTTCTCCGTCAATCGATATCGATTTGGTATGGAGCATGCCCGCTTCATAAAGATAGATTTTTACTCCGCCGGCGAGCAGATCGTCGAAATATCGCCGCATCGCCCAGTTGACGAGCGCGCCATCGCAACGACGCGGCACGATAAGCCGAACATCGACGCCGCGGAGAACCGCGTTTTTGAGGGCTGCGACAACAGATTCGTTAGGTATGAAGTAGGGCGTTGTAACAGTGAGGGTGGACTGAGCGCTGGCAATGGACTCCAAAACGAGCAGCAAGCTCACATCTTCCGTTTGATAAGGGCCTGAAGGAATGCAGATCGTATCGGCCTGCCCGCAATTGGGCATAAACGGAACTTCCTCTCCGTTGTCCAGATCCGAAAGATCTCCATCTGGCTGGAGTGCCCAGTCGAAAGCCCAGACGCCAATCAGCGAAAGAACCGCCGGTCCAGTCAGGCGGACCATAGCGTCGACCCATTCGCCGACATCGCCGGAATCCTTGTAGCCGGCCGGATCAATCATGTTGAAGCTGCCGGTGTATCCAATTTTTCTATCAATGATGACCAGCTTTCGGTGCAGGCGAAGATCAGCGCGCTGAAGTCCGAAAAAGCGAAGGAAGCGCATAGGAAGGGCGCTTGCGATTTCGATGCCTGCCGTTTCCATGCGGCGTCGCGCATCAGAACGCAAAAAAGCCCTTGAACCAAAGTCGTCAACGAGAATGCGCACGCGCACGCCGCGCGCTGCGGCGTCAATGAGCGCATCGATAACTTGAAGCACGCGTCCTTGGGGGGAAAAGATATAAAACACCATGTCAACGGACTTCGCGGCTGCCTTAATGTCGTTTTCTATTGCGCGAAGCGTTTGCTCGGATGTTTTATGAAGTTCGACGCAAGACCCAGTGGCAAGCGGCATGCCAGCCAGTCTGGTGACCAGATGAATAAAGGTGCGATGTCGAGCAAGCTTGTAGGGAAGCGGGCCGTGAGGCGTGAGCTTCTGGTGAGCGACAGTCATCCATCGCTTGCCGGTTTCTCGTAGGCGGCGTGCACGAAGACGACCGATCGGACGTTCGCCGAACATCAGGTACAGAGCGAATCCAATGTAAGGAAGAATGGTCGTCAGGAGGATCCAGGCAAAAGCAGAGCCAGGCGGATGCCGCGTGAGAATCACCCGAAGAATGGTGCCGACGATGATGACGAGCTGAAGCAACGCTGCCAGCAGGCCGTAGATCGTGAAGGTATCGAAATTCATTTAATCGATATTAAGCAGGAGTTGAAGCGGAAGGGTCCCAAAAAATACGTTTTTATGCGTATTTTCGTAGGTTTTTCTAAAAAGTCTTGACAGAGTGACTGAAATAGGAAATAATTCGGGTCTCTCGCTCCGGAGGGGTGCCCGAGTGGCTAAAGGGGGCAGACTGTAAATCTGTTGGCTTACGCCTACGATGGTTCGAATCCATCCCCCTCCACCAGCGACATTCGCTTAGCAGACGAATGCTTGATGAGCAGGGGCGGAAATTTGAAACCGCGCGGGTGTAGCTCAATGGTAGAGCAGAGGCCTTCCAAGCCCCCGACGAGGGTTCGATTCCCTTCACCCGCTCCATAGCCTTGCCCATGTGGCTCAGTGGTAGAGCACTCCCTTGGTAAGGGAGAGGTCATGCGTTCGATCCGCATCATGGGCACCACCGAATTCTCTTGTCGTCCGGCTCAGCAATCGTGCAAAGTCGGATTTTGTTTTACTCGTTCTTCAGGATCCAGAAATGGCAAAGGAACATTTTGAGCGCAAGAAGCCGCACGTCAACGT
>ERZ779729.1132-NODE-1132-length-20412-cov-3.916098_pt1 | contig 20412 bp, 29 predicted proteins | sample MGYA00511072_ERZ779729 | MGnify/ENA primary metagenome ERZ779729 (study PRJEB29588, sample SAMEA2156675) | human gut metagenome | biome: human gut; feature: human-associated habitat; material: faeces | place: Denmark | collected 2008/2010 ...
CTGTGATGAGGTTCCGGCGGATCTGACGGCGGTGAAGACCTATGCCGTCACCGGCGTGGTGGAGGCGGTGACCGCCGGGCTGGTCTCCATCTGGTTCGTGGCGGGCGCGGTGGCCGCGCTGCTCTCGCTGGAGCTCGGCGCGGTGCTCTGGCTGCAGATCGTCGTTTTTCTGGCGGTCTCCATCGCGGCGCTGATCGCAACGCGCCCGCTGGCGCACAAAATGCTGGATAAGACCATCGTTCCCACCAACGCCGACCGCGTGCTGCACCACACGGCCAAGGTCACCGAGACCATCGACAACGAAAACACCACCGGCGCCGTCTACATCGACGGCAAAACATGGACCGCCCGCAGCGAGGACGGCGACGTGATCGCCCGCGGCTCCATGGTCACCATCGTCCGCATGGAGGGCGTCAAGCTCTTCGTCAGAAAAGAAAGGGAGGAACCGTAATATGCCTATCGCATCCATTTTCAACTACATCGGCGTCATCGTGCTCGTCGTACTCGTGCTCATTCTTGTTGTGAGCAACATCCACGTCGTGCAGCAGTCCCGCGCCTACGTCGTCGAGCGTCTCGGCGCGTACAGCGCGACCTGGAACGTCGGCCTTCACCTGAAGATCCCCTTCATTGAGCGCGTGGTCAAGAAGGTCAGCCTCAAGGAGCAGGTCGCCGACTTCGATCCCCAGCCCGTCATCACCAAGGATAACGTCACCATGCAGATCGACACGGTCATCTATTTTCAGATCACCGACCCCAAGCTCTACACCTACGGCGTCGAGCACCCGATGAACGCCATCGAGAACCTGACCGCCACAACGCTCCGCAACATCATCGGCGAAATGGAGCTCGACCAGTCCCTCACCAGCCGCGATGTCATCAACGCCAAGATGCGCTCCATCCTTGACGAAGCGACCGACCCCTGGGGCATCAAGGTCAACCGCGTGGAGCTGAAGAACATTCTGCCGCCCAAGGAAATTCAGAACGCCATGGAAAAGCAGATGAAGGCCGAGCGCGAGCGCCGCGAGTCCATCCTGCAGGCCGAGGGCCAGAAGCAGAGCCAGATCCTCGTCGCCGAGGGCGAAAAGCAGTCCACCATCCTCAAGGCGGACGCCGAGAAGCAGGCCGCCATCCTCCACGCCGAGGCCGAGCGTCAGGCTGCCGTGCTGCGCGCCGAGGGCGAGGCCGAGGCCATTATGAAGGTCCAGACTGCACTGGCAGACTCCATCAAGCTCCTCAACAACGCCAACCCCAACGATCAGGTCGTCAAGCTCAAGGCGCTCGAATCCTTCGAAAAGGCTGCCGACGGACAGGCGACGAAGATCATCGTGCCGAGCGAGATCCAGAGCCTTGCGGGCCTTGCCGCCAGCTTCAAGGGTCTGCTCGAGGACGAGAAGAAGTAAATCCCGCACCGCGAAGGAGAGCGCTTTTGGCGCTCTCCTTTTTTGTAACCGTTTTGTAGTGACTTCTCTTTGGTGATATGATACAATAGTGACATACAGAAAAAGCAGAGGAGGAACGACATGAAAAAAAGACTTTTTGCGCTGCTGCTTGCCGCGGCACTCACGCTGACGCTCGCCGCCTGCGGCGAAAAAACCAACGCAGACACGCCGCTGCCCGACGAGCCGCCGGAGCCTGTCGCCGAGCAGCCCGCCGCGGACGATGAATGGATCGTCCTGCACGCGGACGACGTGCTGCTGCGCACGGAGCCGTTCACCCTCTGCGAGGGCAGGACGGCGACGCTTGAGCTATACGGCTATCAGAACGGGGAGTATGACTGCGGCGTGAGCCGCATCCTTCTCCTGTGGGACGACGGCGGCGAGCAGGAGCTGCGCACCGCCGACGTCGGCGACGACGTCTGGTGTACGGACGGCTACACGAACTGCTGGTCGCCCGAGAACTGCCTTGCGATCGGCGACTACAACTTTGACGGCTACATGGACCTCGGTCTGCAAATCGACACGCCCGCCTACAACCTGCCCTATTATTACTGGTTCTACGACGCGAAGACAGACGGCTTCCGCCCCTACGGGAGCTGGGCCTTTGCGCTCGAGCCCGACGAGGAAAACGAGGTCTGCATCTGCCAGTGGCATGCCACGCCCGAGTATTACACCGACACCTACCGTCCCGATGGGGAAGGCGGGCTGTACCTCGCGCGGCGCGACACGGAGGTTTACTACAGCGCGGACGGGGTAAAGAGCTTCACCGAGGTCTACACAGCCAATGAACAGCCGCTCACCTACGCCGATCTCGACCGTGACGGCGAGAACGAGATCCTCGTTCTCACGACCTCGGAGCCGGATGAATTTGCAATATGCCGCTACACGCTGGAGGCGAGGAAGTACAACGGTACGGTGCTCTTCACCAAGGAGGTCACCCCCTACTATACCGGTTGGGACACTTTCTTCCTCTGCTACGGAGAGGATGAAAACGGCGTGTGGGGCGCGGATGTGCTGTGCTATCAGACCCATGAGGACAGGGGTGTGGGCAGCTGCTCCTACGATTTGATCTCCTACGCCGGCGGGCGGGAGCGCTACCTTGACGGAAACACCATCACCTTTGTGCTCGAAGCGGACGGCGCCGCGCCGGTCCCCGACATCCGCCGTGCGACGCAGGCGGAATTTGTGCGCTTCCGCGAGGGGGTGGCGTCGCTGCTGGAGGGAAGTTCCTATCTGCTCTTTTGCAGCGGTCCTGCCGAGGACCCCGACACACAGCAGGCAGTTGAAAATATCCTTGCCGGGCTCGACGCGCTGGAGGCCCGTCTCTACTCCAATGCGGGCTGAGCGCGATGCGCGCGTCTGATGCTCGTCATTAGCTGCGCTTATCAAACTGTGCAAAACCATAAAAAGCGCCCGAAAACGGGCGCTTTTCTCTCTCTTTTTTTGGTCCCTCCGTCACCTTGTTTTTCTTGCGCAAATGCTCTATCATACGATACAATATCTACAATGGCAGCACAGCTCGCGCACTTATATTATACGACAGGAGGACGGTCCCATGGAACTGCTCAAGGAACGCATTCGCCGCGAAGGCAAGGTCCTGCCCGGCAACATCATCAAGGTCGACGGCTTTCTCAACCACCGCGTCGACACCAAACTGCTTGAGGCTCTGGCCGATGAGTTTGCGAAGTATTTTGACATCAGCAAGATCACCATGGTTTTAACAGCGGAGGCAAGCGGCATCGCTTTGGCCACGATCTGCGCTCAGAAATACGGTGTTCCCATGCTGTTCGCCAAGAAGGCGAAGAGTGATAACATCGAGGGCGGATTGTACCAGAGCGAGGTCTTTTCTTATACCTATAAAAAGAAGGTCACGCTGATCGTCAGCCATGAGTGGCTGCACGCGGACGACCACGTTCTCATCATCGATGACTTTATGGCCAAGGGCTACGCGATGCAGGGTCTCATCGACCTCGTAAACGCCGCGGGCGCGACACTCGAGGGCATCGGCGTCGCGGTCGAAAAGGGTTTCCAGGGCGGCGGCGACAAATTCCGTGCCTCCGGCGTACCGTACAAGGCCCTCGCCGTCATCGAGCAGGCGGGCGAGAACGGCATTCTCTTCCGTGAGGACGACTGAGATGAAAAAGGTACTGGTATTGGATTTCGGCGGGCAGTACAATCTGCTCGTCGCGCGCCGCGTGCGTGAATGCGGCGTCTACTGCGAGATCAAGCCCTACACCATGTCGATGGACGACATCCGCGCCTTCGGCCCCGCCGCCATCATCTTCACCGGCGGCCCCGCGACGGTATTTGAGCCGAACGCCCCCGCGCTTGACAACGCCATTTTCGAGCTGGGTCTGCCCATTCTCGGCATCTGCTACGGCCAGCAGCTGATGATCCATCAGCTCGGCGGCGCCTGCCGCAGAGCCGAGGTCCGCGAGTACGGCAAGGTGGAGCTGACGCACGACGGCACGAGCCTGCTGTTCGACGGCGTTGAGCCGACGAGCATCTGCTGGATGAGCCACGGCGTCGAGGTCGAGCGCCTTTCCCCCGGCTTCCGCGCCATCGCGCACACCGTGGGCTGCGCCTACGCCGCCATCGAGAACGCGGAAAAGAAGCTCTACGGCGTGCAGTTCCACCCCGAGGTGCTGCACACCGTCCACGGCACCGAAATTCTGAAGAACTTTCTCTATAATATCTGCGGCCTTTCCCCCGAGTGGAGCATGGCGAATTACGTCAGCGAGGCCATCGAGGAGGTCCGCGCCAAGGTCGGCAGCGGCAAGGTGCTGCTGGCCCTCTCCGGCGGCGTGGACAGCGCTGCCGCGCTCCTCTACCGCGCGGTCGACGAGCAGCTCACCTGCATCTTTGTCGACCACGGCCTGCTGCGCAAGGACGAGGGCGATCAGGTCGAGCGCGCCATGCACGACTGCCTCGGCATGCGCATCGTGCGTGTGAACGCGCAGGAGCGTTTTCTCACCAAGCTCGCCGGCATCTCCGAGCCGGAGCGCAAGCGCAAGATCATCGGCGAGGAGTTCATCCGCGTCTTTGAGGCCGAGGCCAAAAAGCTCGGCCGCGTCGATTTTCTCGCGCAGGGCACCATCTACCCCGACGTGGTGGAATCCGGCGTCGGCGGCGAGAGCGTCGTCATCAAGAGCCACCACAACGTCGGCGGGCTTCCTGACCATGTGGATTTCAAGGAGATCATCGAACCCCTGCGCCGTCTCTTCAAGGACGAGGTGCGCCAGCTCGGCATTGAGCTCGGCCTGCCCGAAAGCCTTGTCTGGCGTCAGCCCTTCCCCGGCCCGGGCCTTGCCATCCGCGTCATCGGCGACATCACCGAGGAGAAGCTCGCCATCGTCCGCGAGGCGGACGCCATCTTCCGCGAGGAGGTCGCCAAGGCGGGTCTTGAGCGCAGCATCAACCAGTATTTCGCCGCGCTTACGAATCTGCGCTCGGTCGGCGTCATGGGCGACGAGCGCACCTACGATTACGCCATCGCGCTGCGCGCGGTGGAGACGCAGGACTTCATGACGGCCGACTTCTCGCGCCTGCCGTGGGAGCTGCTCGACACCGTCTCCCGCCGCATCGTGAACGAGGTCAAGGGCGTCAACCGCATCCTCTACGACGTCACCTCCAAGCCCCCCGCCACGGTGGAGCTGGAGTGACCGACCGTCCAATCAATTTAACGCTCTCTTCTCAAAGCCCCCGGCTGCGGTCGGGGGCTTTGCCTATATCCGCGTGATGTTTTTATGATAATCATATATAATTTATCGTAAAACGATAAAAATATATTGACAAGCGAATACTCGGCGGTTATACTGTCCTCATCAAGCATCTTGAGGAGGTCGGAAAAATGAAGTGGAACCGTTGGATCGTCAAGGCTGCCAAGATCATCACAAAATTTACCGAGCTCGGTTATTGGATGACGGCCGCTCTCATGCTCACAGCCGGAATATACTCGTTTGCGGACCGCACATTTCTCGCGGACGCTCTGGCGGGATCGATCCGTACCGGCCGTTTGGAGCTCAGCGTCCTCGGCTTTGAGTTCAGCGTACCGACTGCGAACGGCATTGATATGCGGGCAATGCTTCTGTATTTTGCCGCAGCCGTCGCGCTTCCTTCCCTCATGGCGATGATCTTCCGCAATCTCTACCTTATCATCAAGCGGTCAGAGAGCAGCACGGTTTTTCAGGCGGATAATATCCGTATGCTCCGCGAGATCGGCATTTTCGCCATTTCCATTCCGCTCATGGGGCTTGCGCTGAGCACCGTGTGCCGCCTGATCCTCGGCACCGATACCGTCGAAACGAGCGTTCGGCTCTACGGCTTCTCCATGGGTCTCGTGATCCTCTGTCTGACGCAGTTCTTTGCGCGCGGCGTGGAGCTGGAACAAGATGTGGAAGGGCTTGTGTAAATGGGAAAGATCATTCTGAGACTGGACCGCATGATGGTCGAGCGAAAAATGTCGCTGAACGAGCTGGCAGAGCGCGTCGGCATCTCCAACGTGAATTTGTCCAAGATCAAGAACAACAAGGTGACGGCGATCCGCTTCTCCACGCTCGCGGCGATCTGTGAGGCGCTCAACTGCGATGCCGGCGATATTCTTGAATACCGGGAAGAGGACAAAGCCTGAATGAAAAATCGGAAAGCCGACGGCTCTCCGATTTTTTCTCTTGACAATATCGATATTCGATAGTATACTCTCCTCAAGAATATCGAATATCGATAAAAGGAGGCGGTACAATGGCCCGCGAAAAATTTCAGACGCTCACCGAGCAGATGTTTTACGTCCTCCTCTGTCTGCGCGAGGAATGCTGCGGCATGGATCTGATGGAGCGCATCCGCCTGCTCACGAGCGGCCGCGTGAGCGTCGGCCCCGGCACGCTCTACAATCTTTTGGAGCAGTTTGCCGCCGAGGGCTACATCGTCGAGACCAAATGCGAGGGCCGCCGCCGCAGCTACATTCTCACCGAAAAAGGCGAGGAGCGGCTGCACGGCGAGATGGACCGTCTGACAGCGCAGATGAACGATTACCAGCGACTTTTGAAGGGAGGCGACAAGCCATGCGAACTGACCGATGGAACAAGAAGCGGGAACTGAACCTCTACGCCTTCTACGACCACACGGGACTCGAGCGGCACCTGGAGAAAATGGCTGCCAACGGCTGGATGCTCGAAGCCGTCGGCACCTACGCCCTGCGCTACCGCCGCTGCGAGCCGAAAAAGCTCCGCTTCGCGGTGGTCTACTACCCCAAGACCGACAGCTTTTGTCCCGACGAACCAAACCACGAGAACCTGACCTTTTGGGACTACTGCGCCGGCGCGGGCTGGCAGATCGTTACGCAGCGCGGCGACACGCACATTTTCTACAACGAGGACCTTGACGCCGTGCCCATCGAGACCGAGGCCGTCGTGCAGGTCGAAACGATGGAGCGCGCCAAGAAGGGCTATGTGCTCAGCAACACGATCACGGTCGCCTGCCTGCTGCCGACGATGCTCTATCTTCAGGTGTCGCAGCTGCGGCGCGATCCGGTCGCCTTTCTCGCGGACGGCTACGACCTCACCATGATGCTGATGATCTTCGTCATAATCCTCCTCTTCGGCGTCGAGCTGCTCGGCTACCGGCTCTGGCTGCGCAAGGCGAAGCGCAACGCCCGCGAGCTGGGCATCTTCACCCCCACCCACTCGAGCCGCTGGCTGAGCTTCCTGCGCTCGATCTGGATCTTTGTCTTTTGGGCGCTCATGGTCATCCCCCTGCTTTTCCGCAGCGCCGGTCTGTGTATCGTTCTCGTCTCCACCGGCGTTGTGCTCGTCCCCGTCGGCGGAGCCGTGCTCGTCGGCAAGCAGGTGTGGAAAAGGAGCGTACCGCCGAAAAAACGCAGGCTCATCTTAGTGCTCACGGTTCTTTGCTCCGTCCTGTTATCCGTCATGCTGATGATCGGCGTCATGACCTACGGCATATCAAGCGGCTGGTTTGACAACGTACCGAAAAACGCGGAGGAATACACCTACACCGTCGGCGGCAGCCCGCAGGTCGGCTACCTCTACCATGACACGCTCCCGCTCTATGTGCAGGGCCTGACCGATACCGACTATGCCCGCTACTCCTGCGAGGCCCTCGAGCGCGGAGACTCCGTCTTCGTCCGACAGGTCGAATACCGTCAGGAGCTCCCCTACGACGTGCGCTGGAGCGACGAGAATGACCCGCCGCTGCCGGAGCTGCTCTACACCGTCATCGACGTGAAGCTCGCCCCGCTCTTCGACTTCTGCCTCCAAAGCACGCTGCGCGCAGAAGATCTCTACGGCATCGAATACCGCGAGACCGATCCCGCGCCGTGGGGCGCCGACCGGGCGTGGCGGGAATGCGACGCCCATAGCGGCGAAAAATATGACACCTGGCTGCTCATCTACGGTCAGCGCATCGTGGAGTTCCATCCGCGCAGCTTCTCACCCGATGCCGCGCAAATGGCTGTGATCGGTGAAAAGCTCGGCAAATGATGAAAAAGCTGAGGCGGCTCGCGCTGCCTCAGCTTTTATTCACCTGTTCGGCTCCATGTCGCCGGCGAGCGTGTCGAGGTATTGGTAGTACGGCATCAGAAAGCGGAAGCCGTCGAGCACCTCGCCCTTGAGCTGCGGCGTGAAAAGCACGCCCTCGGGGTTATCGTCATAGCCGATGGCAATGTTTTTGCGGTTGTACCACGGATTCAGCAGCTTGCCCGCATCACCCTTTGGACGCTTGAATTCCTCGCCGGAGAGCACAAATTTTGACTTATTCAGCCGCCGCGCCAGCCTTTCGAGCGGTTTGGGGTCGTTGTCGATGCGCGCACGGAGCTTCGCCATCGTCGCCGCCCCCGCGTCCCAGTAGCCGCAGCCGTAGCTGTAGTAGTTCGGCGCAAGCTCAAAATAGAGCGCGGGCACGCTCTCAAAGCGCTCGTGCGGCCGCTCGATGGTGAACCACAGATGCTCCTTGTACGGCCCGCGTCCGTGCAGCCGCCGCGCGTCGCGGTAGATGCGGCAGACGTGCAGCCGCCAGTCCTGCTTGGGATAGTCCTCCGCCAGCGCGGAAAAGACCGCCTTCCCCAGCTCGCGCATGGGAACGTCCACATAGTCCGTAAAATCCTGCTTGTGCGCCATGAACCAGCCCCGCTCGTTATTCAGGCTGATGCCCCAAAGGAAGTCGATGGCGTTCTGCGAAAAGCCCTGAAACATAGAAAAGACCTCTTTGCTTTTGTTTTCGTCAGTTTATCAGCTTTTCCGCGCCGCGTAAAGTGACAAATGCAACCACAAAGAAAAAACGCAGCCTAAGCTGCGCTTTCCCTTTCTACAACGAACGAGAGGAGGAAACTCTATTTCGCCCCTTGCGTATCAGGCATTCTGCGCATTTTGTGTTTGCAACTGTGTTCACAGGTTTGGTTAAAAGCTCTTTTTCATCTTCTCCGCTGCGGCGGCGATTGCGTCGCCGTAAACGTGCGTGTAGATGTCCATTGTCGTGGACAGCTTTGCGTGACCGAGCAGTTTCTGCGCCGTCTTGGGGTCTACGCCAGCCTCAAACAGTGCGGTCGCATAGCCGTGCCGGATCTGATGCAGAGAGACCGTCACACCGCTGGCAGCGCAGTACGCCTTGTAGAGCTTGCGGAAGTCGCCGTCTGTCAGCAGCGAGCCGTCCGGCTCGGCAAACAGGTACCCCTGCGGCAGTTTTTTCGGCAGAAGCGCATCCAAGGCGGGCAGGAGCGGGACCTCCCGCACACCGGCAGCTGTCTTTGGTTCCTTGATCTTCGCGCCGTGGTCGTAATAGACGGATCGGCGGATATGCACGCGCATGGCTTTGCGGTCAATGTCGGCTCCGGTTAATGCCTGCGCCTCGCCCCTGCGGCAGCCGGTGTAGTAGATCAGCGCCGGGAACAAGCCAAAGGGTAAATTCGTGGATGCTTTGATCTTGGCGATCTGGTCTTTGTCGGGGGCCTCGCGCCGCGTCTGCGGGAGATTGCGCGGCACGCGGACGGCCTGTGCCGGATTGTAATTCGTTTTTCCCTGCAGCTCCGCCCAGTGCAGGACCTGGCGGATGACCTGCAGCTGCATGGCGACGGTCTTTCTCGCCCGCGTGGCGGCAAAGTCACGGATGAATGCGTCGATCTCTTTGGCGGTGATACTGCCGACCTGCCGCCTCCCAAATTCGTCCACGGCTCGGCGCAGCGCCGGCTTGTAGTTTTTTACCGAGTTCGGCTCGAGCTTCGGCTCGGCTTCATCCCACCACTGCTCCGCGATCCGCGAAAAGGTCGTCTCCGCGTCGATCTCCGCTTGCAGCTGTGCGCGGTCAAACGCCTTGACCTTATCCCATACCTCCTTGTCGGTTTTCCCGCGGAAGGCCTTGCGCTTGCCGTTGATGCGGAGGATCGTCTCATGCAGACCGTCCGGTCGGACGTAATAGCTCGGATATTTCGGCATCGCGCCGCCTCCCTTCGCGAAAATGGAACGACCGCCGCCATGCCGGGCGGCGGCCGTGGTGGTTATTTGGAATAAAGAGCTTTGATTTCCTGCCTTGTCCAGCCTTCCATTTTGAGGTATTCCTCGCGGCTTTCTAAAATTTGGACTTGAATTTGGATTTGCTTGTCCTTGCATTTTGTGTTCTGCTCAACATATTTTTGGTCCCGAGTATTCGCATAGTTGTAAATGCTTTCGACGATGACGCGCGTGTTTGCCGCGTAGGCTCGGACTGCTGCGACATAAGCCAAAGCCTCCTGTGTTTTTGCATCGGCGCTGATTTCATCGACCTTTTCGGCATACTGCGCCAAGAGCTTTGACACGCCAAGAATTTCGGAGAGGTCGCCGGTATTTATGATATGCTGCCCCCGGTCACCGAGATTTATGTAGCAAGCATCTACGGCGCGAACGATATTATAAAGCCGCTCGTCAAATGCTCCGGCAGCTTTCTTGGCGCGCTCTCTTTCAGCGCGACCGATAGAGCTGAATACGAAAAGCGCGATTATAAGCCAAAACCACCATTTTTTGTAAAAGGGCTTTTTCTGTTTTTCTTCGCTCATGCGGTCGCCTCCCCGTGCCCGAATCGGGCACAATTTTTTATATTTCCCCGCAAGTTAGCGGAAAGCTAACGATTTTTCTGCCTTTTTCGACAACATCTTGCCGAAAAAGGTGCTATGGTAAACATACACGCAGGTGCTCCGGAGGTGTCAGCTCGCCTGCGCAGGCCCCGTCGTCAGTTGCAGGGGCGGCGGGGCCGCCTTAAAATGGAATAGCAGGATTGTTGTGCTGCAACAAAAGAAAGAGAGGTACATACTATGTCCGACACTTCCCACGCAGCACCGGCCGCGACCGAACTCGACCGCAGCGCCGAGGCGCTCTATCGGTCTCTCCCTCCGAACGACCGCGAAAAGGTCAGGATTTTTCTCGCTTCGCTGCAAGGTATTTCATGTAATCTACCGCGTTCTGCTTATCTTCGGAATTAAGCATATTCCAAATATGCGGCAGTCCGCTCTCTTCTGAGGGCGGGCTGTTTTCTGTTTTCCTGTCTGAATCACTAATTATATCAATGACATGGTCTATCAAACTTAACATCGATTCAAGCGTTTCGTTCCAGTCCTTATTTGATTGTTTGCGCAATTCTTTTAACTGAATAATTTCCGCCCGCAATGCAGTTTCGTATTGTTGGACTGGTTGACTCTCTTTGTCTTGTCCAAACAGTAGCCATCCAGCCGTAGTACCTAAGATTGGGGCAATTACCGCAGCCATCCCAATAAAAGACCTGCTTTTTCCGTTTTTCCAGTCTGTAATTGTTTGCGGCGATACCCCAATAGCTATGGCAAAATCTTTCTGTGATATGTTTTTGGACTTCAACAAGTCAAAAATTCGGTCTCTGGCGGCATTGTATTCGTTGTCTAAGTTACCCAAATAAAATCACATCCATTTGTATAATTAAAATAAAAATCAGAAAATTTTTGATTTTGTATTGACAATCAGAAAAACTCTGATTAAGATAGGCGTACAAGGTTAAAGCGAGACTTTAACCGAGCGAAAGGAGAAGAAACATGAACGAGTTTGAGTTTCTGCGTGATGCAGCCGATCGCGGCGGGCTTTATCCGGCGTTTGCCGGTATGGTCCAGACCGTCGTCAGCGCACAGGAGATGTCGGACCACGCAAAGGTCAAGCGGCTCCGCGAGCTCAGCACCGCGCTGAATCAGGTTATTGACGCGCAGTATACATCGTGCGAAAGGAGCGGGGAATATGAACGAGCATCAAGCTTACTGCTTAACCGATAAGGGCGTTGCCTATTTGGCGGCGATCAATGCAGGGCTCATTCGTGAGGGCGAGGCCGAGGATAGCAGCGAAGCCGCGTTTGAGCGGTTTTGGACGGAGTACACCGAGGAATCGTCACGAAACTTTGAAAAGGTGATCCAAAGCAGTGCGCACAGCATGGAAAAGCTCATCCAAATGCTCCAAGCCGAAAGCCGCGAGCGCGCCGATCAGCGCAAAACGCAGATGATCTTTGCGATCCTGTTTTCGCTCAGCTTCCTGTCTGGCTTCCTGCTGGTCATGCTGCTGTAACGCCTCCAGCGCAGCGCGCCCCTTGTCGGTGATTTTATACGCAGTGACCGATAGGCTTACGATAACAGGGGCGATCAATTTCCGCTCTACGAGAGACCGACTCCGCTCAGGATCATAGCTCGGCGCGGTCATGAGCTGATCGACAAACACCGGCGCATCCTGTTTTTCAAGCCATTTCAAGAGCTCGCGCTCAGCTCTGCTCAAGAGTTCCATGCAGTTTACCCCTATAAGTTAAAGCGTCACTTTAACTTATACCACACAATTTTGTCGAAATCAATAGAAAGGGTGTGAAGAATTGACAAGATTCCGAATCCGCGCACTGCGCGAGGCGCGCGGCATGACGCGCTACGAGCTGGCGCAGGCGGCGGCGGTCAGCTATCAGGCCATCGCCCAATGGGAGAGCGGCGCGGTCATGCCGACAGCGGACAAGCTGCCGACCATCGCCGCGCTGTTGGAGTGTGAGGTCAACGACCTCTACGACGACGAGACGCTTCGCGCCGCGAGCGAGGCGGCGAGGGCCGCCGCCGCGAACCATCCCACCGCGTGCTGTCCGTAGGGGAGGATGACCAGCGCCGCCAGCAGCGGCGCGGCCGACGCGAGAGCGCTGGCCGCAGGAAAGTGAGGAGGCGAGAAAGCATGCGAGAGCGCGAGGCGTTCCGCGATCAGCTGCAGTCTCTGCGCGAGCAGTTTGCCGGGCAGGAGGTGCTGACGCTGGATCAGAGCAGTAAGCTCCTCGGTCTTGACCGCGCGGCGCTGCTCGGAGACAAGGATTTTCCGGCCAAGAAGGTCGGCAAGAAGTACATCATTCCCATCGTGCCGCTTGCGCGGTGGATGGCTACATGGTAGCTTGACATTACCACAAAGGAGGAATGAGAACAATGGCAGCGTTATACCCAAATATCTACCAAAGGGGTAGAAAAACGACACTTTTGACGCAGGAAGAGGCGGCGGAGCGGCTGCACATCTCGCCCGAAACGCTCAAGCGCTACGAGGGCGGACGGCTCACACCGCCGGACGAGACCGTGGCGCGGATGTGCGAGGTCTACGGCGTGAGCTGGCTGGCGCTGGAGCACGCGAAGGCGACCGACCGGCTCGGCATCCTGCCGGACGGCATCGAGACGAAGTCGCTCATGCAGTCGGCGATTTCGCTCATCAACCGATTAAGGCCGGTGCATGAGTCGATGGGCAGCCTGCTCCAGATTGTGGAGGACGGACAGGTGGACGAGACTGAGGATGCTCAGTACGAGCAGATCCGAGCCTTTATCGCCGCGAATGTCGCCGCCGAGCTGGAGCTACTGTACGCAACGGAGGACGGCGCAAAAAAAGAACGCCCCGAGGCTGGCACCTCGAAGCGTTCACGCTCTCAGAGAAACTCTGAAAACTATTGCAGGACTATTGTACCGCAGAAAAAGAGAAATGTCAAGGCTCTCCGAGAGGAGGCGCGCGCATGACGGGACTGGACATCTTTCTGATCCTCGTCGGCGTCTGCTCCGTAACGGACAAGCTGATGCGGGCCATTTTCTACTTAGACGAGGGAGGAAAGCATGGGAGAGGCAAAAATCGTTATACCTGAGCGGGGGTATTTTTCGCTGCCGCGCAACGCGGCGCAGGACGGACGGCTCGCGCTGGCGACGCGGGGGCTGCTCGCGCTGATGCTGAGCCTCCCGTCCGACTGGGACTACACTGTGACAGGGCTTGCCATCAAGGCAGGCTGCGGCCGCGAAAAAATGCGGCGCATGATCCGCGAGCTGGAGGACGTCGGCTATCTCGCCCGTGAGCAATCCCACGGCGAGGGAGGGCAGTTTGGCGGCAACGTCTACGTCCTTCAAGAGACGCCACCGTTGGACGGGTTTTGGGGCAACGGTGAGTGCGAAAATACCACCGTTGCCCAAGAATGCCGTCAACGGCAAAAGCCGTCAACGGGTTTTCGACCGGAACAGATTAAAAAAGATTTAAATAATCCCCCCTATAGTCCCCCCAAGGGGGACGACGCGGAGGAGCCGAGGAAACGGCGCAGCAAAACGACGCCTGAGTGGAAGCCGGAGCGCTTCGAGGGCTTTTGGGCTTACTACCCCCGCGGGGAGAACCGCATGGGCGCGGTCCGCGCCTGGGACAAGCTCAAGCCCGACGACGAGCTGATCGAGACCATCGGCAGGGCGCTGCAGGTGCTCAAGGCCACGCCCGCGTGGCGGGACGGCGTCGGCATCCCCTACGCCGCGACCTTCCTCAACGGCCGGCGCTGGGAGGACGCCAAGGCCAAGCGCCCGGCGCAGAGCGCCAAGGCGCAGCCGGTGCGCCGCATCGAGCAGCCGCCGGATAGTCAGGACGGAGGGTGGACATGGGCCGAGTAGACGTGCAGCCGAGCGCCGGTTTGGAAGCCGAGCGCGCCGTGCTCGGCGCGATGCTGATCGACGAGAGCATCGTCAGTCAGGTTCTCGCCGAGGTGGACGAGCGCGACTTTACCAGCACAGCCAACCGGCTGATCTTCCAGGCGGCGCGCGAGGTGTGCCGCGAGGGCGGGCACGCCGACGCCATAACGATCAACGCCAAGCTCGGCTATGCCTCAGGCTCGCCGCAGCAGCAACAGCTCATCGACCTGATGGAGGTCACGCCCACGAGCGCGAGCTGGCGCGAATATGCGCAGCTTATGCGCGAGCAGGCGGCGCTGGGCCGCATCCGCGCCCTCTCGGCGCAGATCAACGGCGCGGCTACGCTCGACGACGTCCGTCCGCTGCTCTCGGAGCTGCAAGCGCAGATGACCTCGCGCCGCGGCGTGAAGGTGGTGCCGATGCTGCAGCTCCTGCAGGACTTTTCTGCGCGCCACGCGAGCGGCGCAGCCGCGGACTATGTGGGCTTCGGGCTGGACGTGCTTGACCACAACAGCTTCATCCGGCGCGGCGACGTGGTGGTGCTGGGCGGCTACCCGAGCGACGGCAAGACGGCCCTTGCCCTGATGATGGCCTACCACATGGCCAAGACACTCAAGGTCGGCTTTTTCAGCCTCGAAACGTCCGCCGGCAAGATCGGCGACCGTATCGTGACGCAGGGCATGAAGATCGACTTCGACGCGATCAAGCGCAGCCGCCTGACCGACCGCGACTGGGGGACCTTCGCGGTTTGCTCGGATGATGCGTCCAAACGCCGGCTCGACGTCATCCAGGCGAGCGGCATGACCGCGGGCGACATCATGGCGGAGTCCATCACCTACGGATACGAGGTGATCTTTGTTGACTATGTGCAGCTCGTCGTGCCGGAGGGCAATCCGCGCGATCTGCGCAGCGAGCAGATGGCGACTGTCTCCCGCGCGCTGCACACCTTCGCCCAGAGCCGCGGCGTGCTGGTGGTGGAGCTGGCGCAGCTCTCGCGCCCCGAGCGCGGGGCATGGCGCGCGCCGGATATGCACGACCTTAAGGAGACGGGTCAATTCGAGCAGGACGCGGACCTTATTGTCATGGTCTACCGTCCCGACCCCAAGCAGAACTACTCGCAGGAGAAATGCCGCGTCATCCAGATCGCCAAGAGCAAGGAGGGCCGCCGCGGCAAGGGCGTGTTTGCCTTTGACGGCAGACACCAGACCTTTGCACCCTATACCCGCGACGACGAGAAGGGTCGGAAGGAGAAAACGGACGGCGAAGCGCCCGGTCAGATGGCGCTCGAGGAAGTGCCAGAGGACGAGAACGACCCGTTCTGAAAATCGAGAGAAAGAGAGAGAAACGACATGCCAAGAATCGGAGATACCCACGCCATACTGGCGGACATCGGCGCGGCCATCGGCCCCGGACATCGGGAGCTCCCGCGGCTGCTGCCCGGCCGCATCGTGTACATCAACCGCGCGCACCGCTGGTTCCTCGTCGAGGCCGACCTCGGCGACGGCGTGACGGTCCGCGAGGGCTTCAAATTTTGACAGACAGAAGTAGGAGGAAAACATGAAAACCATTGCGATTGTTAATTACAAGGGCGGCGTGGGCAAGACTGTGACCACGGTCAACCTCGCCGCAGAGCTGTCCGCTATGGGCAAGCGCGTCATCGTCATGGACGCGGACGGTCAACGGAACCTCAGCCGCTTCTACAAGGCCGACACCGAGAGCGGAGATACTACCTACGAGCTGATGACCGGCACGAGCAGCGCTTGCTGGGACGAGATCATCCAGCCGACGGACGATGACTGCAGTATCTGCATCGTTCCCGCGAGCGCGGAGCTGCCGAAGGCAGACCTTGCGGCGCTGACCGGCGGCGTGGTCAACCGAAACGGCCTGCGCGGCTTCTGCGAGGCGGTCGCCGAGGACGAGGGCGCGGACTACGTCTTGATTGACTGCCCGACTTCGTACAGCGCGGCCACGGTGGCGGCGCTGACGGCGGCGGACGAGGTCATCATCCCGGTGGAGCTGGAGGGCTTCGCCCTCGACGGGGCGCGCGACCTCTGTGAGCAGGTGGAGAGCCTGCGCCGGCTTAATCCCCGGTTGCGCGTCGCCGGCGCGCTCATCACCAAGCGCTACCGTTCGAAGCTGCAGGACGAAGCGGAGGCCGCGCTGCGCGCGACGAGCATTCCCGTGTTCCTGCAGACGATCCCGCGCCGCGCGGTGGTACCCGAGAGCACGGTCGCGGGCGTGGCGCTGCGGGATTACTTCCCCGGCAGCCCTGCCGCGCTGAGCTATCAGCTTTTCGCGCAGGAATTTTTGGAGCAGGAGGGCGAGGACAATGGCTAAGGGTAAATTCGACCTCGGCGCATACCTCGCGCCGGAGGCGTCCGTGCCCGAATCAGACACGACGATGGAGCTCGCGCTCGGCGACATCCTCGACAACCCGCGCAACTTCTACCCGCGCCCCGACAACAAGGTGCTCGCCGCGCTGATGGAGTCCATCCAGGCCAACGGATTGCTCGAGCCGCCGACCATCGTGCCGGCGGAGGACGGCAAGTATCGCCTGATCTCTGGACACAGCCGCATGGCGGCGCTGCGGCTGCTCGCGGCGAATCGGGACGAGGCCGTCGCGAAGCAGTTCTCCACCGTGCTCTGCCGGGTGCTTCCCGCGATGACGGAGGAGCAGGAGCTGTGCGCGGTGATCGAGGCGAACCGTCAGCGCGTGAAGTCCAACGCGCTGCTCGCGCAGGAGGCGGAGAAGCTCAAGGAGAGCTACATCCGGCGCAAAAAGGCCGGCGAGGCGTTCCCGGTCGGGCTACGCGACTGGATCGCCAAGGAGATGCAGATCAACGCGACGAAGGTCGGCAATTTGCAGGTCATCAAAAAGGGCCTCAAGGTGCCGGGCATCATCGCCCGGTGGGAGAAGGGCGAGCTGCCCGAGGCCGCCGCGCTTGAGATCGCCCGCATGGACGACGAGACGCAGTACAGGCTGCTGGATTGGGTCATTGACCACTGTCGCACATGGTCGATCAACAACGTGCGCGAGTTTTCGACCTGCTGGACCTGCTGCAAGCATAAGTGCCCGGATACCGGCGGCTTCTGCCCGAACGCCGCGCGGATGTACGCTGACCGTTATCGCTACGGCGAGTGGCGCTGTGCCGGCTGCTGCCGCGAATGTCTTAACCGCGACACCTGCTCTACCGCCTGCCGCTTCGTGGTCGCCGAGCGGCCGCCGAAGGAGCCGGAGCCTGCCGTGCCCCGAAATCCGGCAGCAGACGACCCACGGCTCAAGAATATGACCCCGAAATTCTGCGAGCGCGTCAAGGCACTGCGCGAAGCGACCGGCTTGACGCGCAGGGAGTTTGCCGAGAGCATCGGCGAGTACCCCGGCACCTACAGCGCGTGGGAAAACAACAGCCTTGCCGGTGCGGGCTCGCTGCCCAAGCTGGCGCTGACGCTCGGCACGACGATGGACTACCTCTGCGGTCTGACGGACGATCCTGCGCCGAAGCCTCCCACCTTGTTCAGCGTGGACCTTTGCTCGCCGGTCTGGCAGCCGCTCGACGCGGCGCACTGGCCGGAGGAGGGCGCGCTGGTCGTGCTCAGCTATGAGACCGGCCTCGGCGGCAGCAGCTACCTTGTGGCCCGCTGCGCCGGCGGCGCGGATGATAAGTACCCGTTTATCTCGACGGACGCGGGGACCACGGTCGACGACATCGTCGAGTGCCGCTGCGACCGCTGGATGCCGCTTGCCGAGTGCGGCCGCGGCAAGGAGGGCGCATGAAGAGGTCAGGATTGCTGCAAAAGCGCGACGCGCTGACGCAGGAGCGGCTCGACGTGATGCAGCGGACCATGAAGCAGTACATGCTCGACACGCTCCTCATCACGATGCACGGGGATTTCGGCTGGGGCTATGAGCGCCTCAGCCGCCTTGCGGAAAAGTGGGGCGAGACCTACGACCGCTATTTTCCCGCGCTCCAAAGCACCGACGAATCCGATGTCTGGCAGGAGCGCCTCGACCGCGCGACGCTCGCGTTTCTCGGCGACCGCACATTTTACCCATTCCCGGAGCGCTATCCGGAGATCAAACGGCTCGGCTATGAGCCGAAGAGGCGGAGCCATGCTTGACTATGATGACCTCGCCCCGCGGTATGTGGGCATCTGCCTAATTTGCGGCGAGCAGGTGTTGAAAAAGAAGGCGGTCTCGATCATGTACCGCGCACCCTACGCGTCGGTACGGACGCTTGGGTGCTTTTGCCGTGGTTGCTGGATCAAATTTTTGGAGGGAAACGGCATTTCGGAGCCGTGAAAGGAGGAGCACATGAAAAACGAAGAGATCGTTAAGGCCCTGCGCGCCACAGAGAGCAGCAGCAAGCGGGAGCTGCTGGACGCAGCCGCCGACCTGATCGAAAAGCTGACCGACCGCTGCGCACGCTACGCCGAGGAGATCGCCGTGGCGCAGGAGCGGACACGGTGGGTGCCGGTGGGGGAGCGCCTGCCGGAGGTTTCTAATTCGTGGGGAGTATCGGATATTGTCTTGTGCATCATTAGCGATCCTTCCGGATACCCACCGCCGAATCCGGGATTGTGTGTATATTTGGAGGACGGAAGATGGACGTGCCACGGGCAGATTGTGCGGGTCACGCACTGGATGCCGCTGCCGGAACCGCCAAAGGAGGAAAGGTAAATGAAAAGACTGACAACTAATTGCCCGGATAACAACCTTGATGCCGCCCTGAATCTGTTTTACATCAAAGACTTCGAGACGTGGGTGCGGGGCGGAGGTGATGGCCCGGATTACCCGGACATCCGGCTCTACGATTTTATCCGCAAAGCCGCAAAGATTTTGCTGCCGGACTTGGACTTCCCAATGGATGATGATGGCGTAGACTATGCGATGGGTGAGCTTTTGTTGGACGGCCCTGATGAGCCGACAGGCCTGCTCGCCCTGCTTTATACCGCAGCATGGTCATACGCAGAACTTCGTGGCAGGCTCATGCAATACGAGGACACGGGCATGACACCGGTGGAAGTGTCCACGCTGGTTAAAGATTGGAACGACCTTTGCACTATCGTCGTAGAGTGCGGTGGCATTAGCCGAGTAAAGGTACTGGCCGAGGCCGACAAAGCCGGTCGGCTGGTGGTGCTGCCGGAACCGCCGAAGGAGGTGGAGTGATGCTTGAGCTCAGATTAGATGACCCGCACCTTGTGGAAAACTTTCAGGCGGCGTTGAATCTGAAAAAGATGGGATTTGCAGACGACGAGCTGCAAAAGCTTTATCAAAAGCAGCTTGAAGATGATGCAAAGGAGGCAGCCGATGACTGACATGGAACGCAAGACCTTCTGCGCGGCGCTCAGCCGCTACGGCGCGCAGGCTCAGATCACGATGGCCTTTGAGGAGATGGCCGAGCTGCAGGACGTGCTGTGCAAATTTTTGCGCGGGCGCGTGGACGGCGACACGCTTGCCAACATTGCCGAGGAGATCGCCGACGTCGGGATCATGCTCGACCAGATGGCGATCGAGTTTGAGGTCGAGGACGCGGTGGCGGAGCAGCGTTCATACAAGGTCCAGCGGCTGCGGAGCCGGCTTGAATACGTGGAACAGGAGGGCTGACAATGGCTGAATACATTCAGAGGGAAACATTGTTAGAGCGCGCAGAATACGACAATAATTACCGTCTCATTATCCCTTCGGAAGCAATAAAAGCCGCTCCTGCCGCTGACGTTGCGCCGGTGGTGCATGCGCGGTGGATACATAGCCGATACGATGACTGTTCTGAACAGTTTGAGCTTGTGAAGTGCTCCCAATGCAATCATGAGGCGTATGCGATGGCCTTCTATGTTCGCGGCGGCAATTACTGCCCCAACTGCGGGGCGAAAATGGACGGAGGTGCGGACAATGCCTGAATTTAGACGCTTGACCTACAAGACGCCGGACGGGGTGTGGGGCATCGAGGGCGTGAGCCTGCTCTCCTGCCCTGCGCGGCTCTACGGCGCGGCTAAAAAGCTGTGCGACATGAAGACGCTGTGCGAGGAGGTTGCCGCGGCGGGAGACGCCGA
>ERZ779729.1140-NODE-1140-length-20315-cov-15.658144_pt1 | contig 20315 bp, 20 predicted proteins | sample MGYA00511072_ERZ779729 | MGnify/ENA primary metagenome ERZ779729 (study PRJEB29588, sample SAMEA2156675) | human gut metagenome | biome: human gut; feature: human-associated habitat; material: faeces | place: Denmark | collected 2008/2010 ...
CCTGGCGGCCTACCCGGAGCAGTCCACCTATTCCTCGGCGGACTTCCTGCGCAGGGGCATAGAAGTGGAGTGTGTCCAGACGGACAACGGTTTCGAGTTTACCAACCGCTTCTCCAACAGCAAGCGCGATCTGCCCACACTGTTCGAGAAAACTGCCGCCGAGCTGGGCATCCGTCACAAGCTGATCCGGCCCTACACGCCGCGCCACAACGGAAAGGTCGAGCGCAGCCATCGTGAGGATCAGAAACGCTTCTATTCCTGCCATTCGTTCTATTCACTCAACGACTTTGCCAAGCAGCTTGCCGTCCATAACCGCCGCGCCAACAACTTGCCCATGAGACCCCTCCGCTGGCTCTCACCGATTGAGTTCGCTGTCCAATATGTTTGACAAACCTACATATTAGATTTTTTATCTTCTCACTGAAAGGTCATTTACACATTACTTTCTCAGGGTTGGCTTTCGCCGCCTTGACGGAGATGGTAGTATTGGGTATAATTTATTCGTACACCAAGAGACTGCCACCAATAAAGCTCCCCCCCTTCTTAATACGTGAACGGGAGCACGTCGGATATGTAAATGGAGTCTAATTATAATGGCCTGAGCGAAAGTATATGGGGTAGTATTTCTGAACAACAGAGAATGAGAATCTACGCCGTACTGCATCATTTATTGTTCTGAATTATGAGCGCAGCTCGAATTGCTTGCCAGAGAGAACATTTAAAGGGAAAAATCAATGAGAAATGCGAATACCATGCGCCCGCAGAAATACATTACCGATCACCTGCTTTGGCTAATTACGGCGATGCTTTGGTATCGAGGGGTTCTATTTACCGCGATTCCCGGAATGACTGTCAAACAATCCAAGATAATCTTATGGATTTCGGCGCTTACGCTTGTCGCTTTCGGGTACATCATTACGATGAAAAAGCGCAGGAATAATTTAAGCCTGTTTACCAACATTCTTCTCCCGTATGAGCTGTATGCAGTCGTTACCTACCGCACGTATCTTCCCAGACTGGTTTGGTGTTCGGTGCTGCTTGCCGGCATTCTGTCGCTTGCATTTATCATCCTTGGCATGCTTCCAACGGCGCACAGCGAACATCACAGTGCAGAGGGACGGAAACGTCAAGTCGTTCACAGCCTACTCGGAGCCAGAACGATAACCGCCGTTTGCATCTTGATTTTGATTGTGCCGGTTGGCATCAGTAATATATTTGGGCTCGGATTGATGACGACAAAAACGCCGCTCGTTTCCGCTGCATCCGAAGCTGAAGAATGGACAGTCAAAAACAATATTGACACGGTTTGCTTACTTCGAGAGGAAGAGTGGAAAAAATTGAATTCTCAACAAAAGCTGGATGTATTAGGCGTAGTTTTGAATATCGAGATCCGATATTTGGGACTGAACCATGAGGTGTACTTAAAGAGTAGCGTTTTGAACGGCGAGACTGCGGCACATTATAGCCACAAAGACCATGAAATCGTGATAGACCTCGGTCAACTGGAAACGGCATCCGCTGCCGACGTGCTGGACAGCTTGTGCCATGAGTGTTACCACGCTTATCAATATCAAATGATTGCGCTGTATGAGGACACCCCGGAAAAATATCGGAATATGCTGCTGTTTCAATACGTGGGCAGTTACATTGAAGAAATGTCTGATTACAACGATGGAAGCAGCGATCTGATGGACTATTATTATCAAACGATAGAGATCCAAGCCAGACAATATGCCGAGCTTGCCGTTGCAGATTATTATGGTCGCATCAGAGAATGTCTGACGGCGGAGGACTAGAAAAGATGAAAGCTTCGGAAAAGAATCTGGACAAGATCCGCGGGGCGCTGATCGGTGGTGCGATTGGGGATGCACTCGGCTACCCTGTTGAGTTTATGACGCTTGACAGGATCACCGGTAAATACGGCGAGTTGGGTATCACTGCATATGAGCTTGACCGCGCAAGCGGAAAAGCTCTGATATCGGACGACACGCAAATGACGCTTTTTACCGCGAATGGCATTCTGTTTTGGGAAACGCGCGGGCGTATGCGCGGCATTGGTGCTGCGCCGCACGACTACGTGGCGATGGCTTATCAGGATTGGCTGACAACGCAGTATGCGAACTACCGGACTGGTTCACAGACGAAGCGGTATGACTGCGGCCGCGGCGTGTCCTGGTTGTTGGATGTCCCCGCGCTATACAGCCGGAGAGCACCGGGCAACACCTGCATTTCCGCGTTATCTGAGGCACGCAAAAGCCGTAATACGGGCGATTACATAGATAACCCGCGAAACAACAGCAAAGGCTGCGGCGGCATTATGAGAGTGGCTCCGCTGGGAATCCATAACGCAAATACACCGCTTGAGTGGCTCGATCAAGAGGGCGCCTATCTGTCAGCGATCACACATGGACATCCCCTGGGCTATCTGCCCGCTGCGGTTCTGACGCATATTCTGAACCGGATCGTTTTCCCGCGTGAAAAGCAAATGACACTTCTGGAGATCATTGATGAGGCAGTGGATACGATCAGACGCCTGTTTGGCGGTACGGACTATCTTGATGACCTGTGTACAATCATCGACAAGGCGGTGCGGCTGGCTGCAAATCATGATACAGACAGAAACAATATCAGGCAGCTGGGCGGCGGCTGGGTAGCCGAGGAAACGCTGGCAATTGCAATTTATTGTGCGCTACGCTATGAGCATGATTTTTCCGCCGGTATCATCGCGGCTGTGAACCACGACGGCGACAGCGACTCCACCGGCGCGGTCACGGGCAATATTCTTGGCGCAATCAACGGCTATAATCCCATCGAAGCAAAGTGGAAGGATAATCTGGAATTGCTTGATGTTCTTCTTGAAATGTCTGATGATCTCTGCCGCGGCTGCCTCATGAGCGAATATGACACCGATTACGATCCGGATTGGGCAAGAAAGTATATCGATGCGCACTGGAAAGCATAGAAAACTGCCATCAGACGAAACGCGCTTGCCTATGTCTGATGGCCTATCGAGGGGGAAAAGATATGAACATATTTGAAGCAATCAAACGGCGAATTCAGAAGAAATATCCGATAGATGCGGAAGGCGCAGACGAAGAGGTTGGCGTCAACATGGTTGAGTTTGACGGGGTCGAGTACATGGAGCTGATGAAGCTCCCGCTGGACGGAAACACTTACGTATTTTTGAGCAATCCGGAGGATGCCTCCGATTTTTTCGTAAAAAAGCTTATTGTTGAAGATGGCGAGCAGTATCTGACCGGAATAGATAGCCGAGAGGAGTTTGACAATGCCCTTCTCCATTTCACGAAACAGGCACTGGGAACCTGAACGCTGAAAGAAACAGAGGTATTTTGATTTGGATGAACTGGATTTTGAATATTTGAGCACATTCCCGGACGGAGATCCAGCAGGCAAGGCGCTGGTTTTTCTCAAAGCCGGAATCAGTACTTTTGCGAAGAAAAACTATAGAGATGAACCAACACTGAAGCTTATCGTTGCTGCGTTGACGCAGGCCCCACTTCTCGTCCCGGTCGAGGTCGATTTTGATGAACTGCTTGGGGGACTCAATCCCGAAGAGTTGTCTCCGAATCAGGAACTACATCCGAAGAGCGGAAGCAAGCCGACTTGGGTAACGGCACGACTTGGTGATGGCACCGAAGTGATCCCTATGTTTACTTCCAGAAAAGAAGCAGCCAAAGGCGAGAAAGTTCCGCTTATGCTGTATGACCCGAAGGACTATTTGCGGATACTCACGGAAATTGATATGCCAGCCATCATCAATCCGTTTGGCGAGGCACCTTTCTATATGAGCCAAAGGTTCATAGAAAATGTGGTGATGCCGCAGCTGTGACAGCGCAGCAACACACTTGGCAAGCAATGCCTGCGTTTATACAAACTTGACGAACAGGGAGATTTCCGGATGACGGAAATCTCCCTTTGCTTGTTGGGGGAAGTTCTCCCCCCAAGCCCCTGATTGATCGAACGGTTCCCATTCGGCTGCGCCCTGCAAAGCAGTGCTATTTTTCCTGTTGATGCTCTCTTGTCTGCCGCTGTTCATCGGCATCCGTGCGCAGGAGCATCTCGGCGTTGGCCTTATAAATCTGGAGCCGCTTTGCCTCGTCACGCGCCTTGGAAAGTTCAGCATAATCGAGCTTCTTCTGCACAAGCAAATCAGAGTATTCTGCTTGTAGGCTCTTGACGGTGGGCAGCTTTTTCAGCGCCAGATCGTCAAACACTTTTTTCGCTGCCTTGTGGATGATGATGTCACTCTCATGCGCATCGTAGTATTTCTTGGAATACCCGGCCTTGCGATAGGCAGTGTAGATATCTCTGGTCTTAGCGTAATTGATGATGTGCGTTTTCAGTACGGCGATCTCCGCCATACGGCTCTCCGCTGCCTTTATTTTCGCTGTCAGTTCCTTCGTCCTGCCGCTTGCGGCATCCGCGTAATCGGCCAGCGCATCGAAATCTGCAAAGTCATGCTTCTGAATGAACAGCAGCGTTTCGGCCATGCTTTTCAGCTTCACGACTTTCAGCTTCTGGTCATAGGCAGTGCCTTTGCCGCTGCCGATTTTGGCTTCAATCTGTGAAATCAGCGTCGGCCTTGATGCCTTGGAAGGAAACGACTTTTTCCTGCGCGGCGTATGCACCCGCGTGCCGAGGATCACAGCCCGCAACTCTTCTTCCGAGTAACCTTCGCCCAGCGAACGGAGACGGATATTCTGCGGCTGACCGTCCCGCATGAAGGTGACATGCTTGCCGCGCTTTACGGTATAACCGGCTTCCTCCACCAGCTTCAGAAACACCTCGAAATTTTCCGGCTTCTTCGCAAGCGCCGCGTCAATGGCGGCACGCAGCAGATCGCGCTGACAGGGCTTTGCATTGCCACCCAGCCATTTGTTGTAGCTCTTGCCGTGCGGCTTTGGATTCTCAATCACAGACAGCCGGTGCTCCATACAAACAAGATCACTGAGCTTCCGGACAGCTTCGGTGCTGCCCCAGAAGTTGCGAAATTTCCGCGTGCAGTCCAGCGTAGTGGAGTTCCAAATAATGTGATTATGGATATGCTTTTTGTCGGTGTGGGTACAGACGATAAAGGCATGGTCGCCCTTGGTGAAGCGCTTGGCAAATTCATAGCCGAGTTGGTTGGCTTCCTCCGGTGTGACCTCACCCGGCTTGAACGCCTAGCGAATCTGATACGCAATCACATCGCTGGCCTGCTCCCGGCCGGTGAGCTGGCGGTACTGACGCTTGGATAGAAGAAACTCGCTGTCCGCTGTCTTGGTATCACAGGCATAGGCCGAAATATATTCACCGTCTTCCGTCTTATCCGGATTCTTTGCGTAGTCCGTCCGTTCCGTCAGGCATTGGGCAATGGTCTTGCCCTTGTTGACGTGCATGGGAATGATTCGCGTGGTCGCCACGGGCAAGCCCCCTTTGCAAAAAGATAGCGCGGAAGCTTTTACGCTTCCGCGCTTGCTCTATCAATATACTTTTTCTTTCATCCAGTCCCGCAGCAGGTGGAGCTGTGCAACGAGCCATGCGCCCAGCATCGGTATTGGCTTCATGGATGAACGCGATCTGCTCACGGGGGATGCCGCGGGCTACGAGCTTTTCCCGGATGTCGTCATAAATTGTGAACGCCGGTTCTTCGGATGTATCCTGACCAATGGCAGCTTCCAGCGCGTGAAGTTCCGGACTGTCGAGGTTCCCGCCTGCGGCCTTTGCCGCTCTGGATGCAGGCACTGCCGCTTTTGGTGTGGAGAGGTCGCAGAAGACGAGCTGGGTGAGCTTATCTGCCTGTCCGTCCTTCCAGACGGAATAGATATTATCCACGCACAGATTAACCTTACTGCCTGCCTCATCAGGCAGGTCGGGATTGATAACGCGCTGGTCAAGCCCCAGCTTGCGCCCATCCGAGGTGATCTTGAGCATATTATCTGTGCTTGCGTCCACGATCCCCGCGTGGACTCTTGCAACACGCTCGGAAAGCTCCTGCACCATGCCTTTCTGAATCTCTGTCGGCTGCGCCACGACATTGTGATAGATGGGCGTCGGCGTGGGCAGATGAAGCTGATCCGCCGTCTTGATGTCGGCGGCTTCCTTGAATAGCTGCATCAGCTCCGGGAGGTTGAAGAACTTTGAAAACCGGGTACGCGCCCGGTAGGCTTCCGGCTCCAATCCGCATCGGCTCATGAGCATATAGGTGATGCTGGCTTTTGCAGCGTTTCGGAACTGTACCTCGGCGTTGAACTCATCATACCCATCAAGATAGGAATCGTCAATGTTGTAGAGGATGTCCCGCTTGTTATCCACCCAGTATTCCTTTACAAGCTGGGCAGCCGCTGACTCCATCTGCTCGACAATGCCATTGCTGCCGGACACACCGTAGCTCCGCTCCAGCGTGGCAGCGATGGCATCCTCATGCTCTGCGCGGAACTGCCAGAGATGCACGGGGCGCGAGTGTTCCCGTTCGCCGGTGTCGGCCACGTCAAAGACGTATCGCAGCTGCGGCTTCTGGCCGCTTGTGTCTATAAGGGCAATGCCGGTGGAGCCGCGCCGGACAAAGCGCCCCATCTTTTTGTTCCAGAAATCGTACTCGGCGCAGGCGGTTGCATCCGGCCTCTGGGCGTGGATCATGACCTGTTCGTTATAAGGATACTTGTAGAGCCGCGCGGCTGTGCGCAGGAACTGCGTCCAGCTTTTGTAGCTGCTTGTGAGCTGCCGCTCCGCTGTGTCTGCCATCTGCCTGTATTCCTGATATTTACTCGGCATAGGGCTACCTCCTTCGGGTAAAAAATTAGAGCACCCGGAATTGGGCACTCTATGTATGAGAGATGACAGGCTCTTAATATGTTTCCACGTGAAGCTTGCCGCTATAAGCACAAAATTTCAAGTGCAGCGACTGCCACTCGTCAATCAAGCTGACAGAAGAACGCCCGCCTGTTGTGACAAGCGGGCATTGTGCCATAGGTGTTACATTTTTCCATTTTGTCCGTCGGCCTCCGCTTTCCCCAGCAGATACAGAAACGCAATGGCGGGCACACGCAGAATCGGCACCTGGGTTTCGTGCTTTGCAATGCCGAAATCGTCCAGTTGCTTCGTGATGAGAAATGCGCTTGTGACCTTTGCACTTTCATCCTTGCAGAGTTCGACGATGGCGTCCGTAGCAGGTATATGGGAGTTGTTGCGGTATTTTACCTCACAGAGAATCTTTTCACGGGGCAGCTCAATGACCACATCGACCTCTTTCTGATTATCCTTTGCCTTTCTGAAGTAGCCGAGCTGCGCCGTGCTGCCCTGATAGAAGGATACGATATGCTTATATACCGTCGTTTCCACCATCGCCCCAAGCTCTCGCTCATCCGAAAGAACGTCGTCTATCATCAGAACGGCGTTGCGTATGGCGGCGTCGGCAATGTATATCTTCGGTTTGCCCTTCAAAGCACCCTTGCTGCCCACATCCATCGGCTTCGACAGATAAATCAGGTTAGACATTTCAAGCGCCTCGATATAGCTGTCTATTGTAGCGGCAGAGGTATTTTCCAATTCCTTTGCCGCCGTGGTAACGCTGAAAATTTCCGTTGAGTTCATACAGAGATACAAAAACAGTTTTTCCATCAGAAGCGGGCTTCGGATATTAAAAAGTGTCAGAACATCACGCTTGATAACCTTATCCACCACATCTTCCCGCAGCATCCGCTGTGCATACATATCATCGTCGGATAATACAAGCTCAGGAAAGCCACCGATCATAAGGTAACGGTTGAAATGACCTTCCAGCGGCGCAAACCGATCCATCAGATCGCCCAACTCCGCTTTGCTCATTTTTACGAGCCTTGTGAGCCGCAAATTGTCCGGGAGAATCGGCTCTTCAATTTGCAGCAGACGACAATACTCGTAAAACGACATGGTGGGTATCTTCAGGATGCTCCATCGCCCCGTCCCGCTGTCGGTCGAGCCTTTTTCCAATATCGGGCTGGCCGAGCCAGTCGCTGTAAGGCGAATGTCCTTCCTGCTGTCGTAGATGACCTTCATCCAAAGCTCCCAATGCTCGGTATATTGAATTTCATCGAGAAAAATATATCTTGTTCCCTCAATGGGGTAAAGGGACTCATAGATGGAAAGGACTGTCTCCACATTGACGAGCTTTACAATCGGATTGTCGAAAGATACATACAGGATATTTTTGGGGTTTACGCCCTCGTCGATCAGGCTGTTCATCATCTGATACATGATCGTCGTCTTGCCGACACGCCTTGCGCCGGATAAAACGGCAAACCGCCGAATCGTTTTGTGCGAAATCATTCTCAATGCTTCGTAATAGGCAAGCCTTTTCTGTGGCTTGTTTTCCTCTTTGATTGCCAGCGGATTGCGCCACCAGGGATTATACTGCCGCAGCACCTTGATGACCTGCTCATCGCTTACGATTGCCATACAAACACCTCCGTACAGGTAGCATTTCCACGGAGTTGTATCTTCATGCCAGCGAAACTCCGTGGGAGTTATGCAAGTATATTATAGCAACGGTCAAGTACGAACGCAAGGAGATTTTGAAAGATGCGAAAAAATGTCCAATATTTTGCTGCCTGAATCCTTGCATTTTCCTTTAGGTTCGCTGCAACACCGATAGAGCCAGCAGAGAGACGGCTCCGAATGGAACCGTCTCTCTGCATTTGCTGTTCAGTCAAAGTCCGGCACTAGCTCCAGCTCCGCAAACTGCTCATCGGTGATGCGGCCCAGCTTGCGAAGAGCACTGTCGGTCAGCTCCAGCAGCTCGGCTTCATCGGGTTCCAACTGTCCGCGCATGTCGGTCAGCGCCTGCATCAGACCGGCGCGGGTGCCGGTATTGTAGATGCACATCAGGTTGATCTCGTCAAATGTAAAGTTGCTCATGTCACAGCTCCCTTTCCGCGCTCCGTTTCGGGGCGCTCTTCACAGATTTGGTGTCGGCTACGGACGGCGTTTTCAGCTTCGCAAGGATGGAGGGCTTTTCGCCGGATTTTTCTCTGCGTACCGGCTGCTGGGCACGGCGCTTTTCCGCGTCTTCGCGCTGGACGGCCTGTGCCAGCTCCAGAAGAGAAATGGGCGTGCCGGTCTTAGACTGTTCCTCCAGCTCCGCGACTGTTTTGCGCGGGCCATTGTTGATGATACCGTCGATCATACCGTAATCATCCTCCATGGCCATCTCCGCGTTTTTTAAATAGTTTTCCGGCTTGAGAAAGCCCGGCAGCTCCTTGAAGCCCCAGGAATCGACGTAATGACAGGATACCACGCCATTCTGCTTCAGCGCTACGATGTCGCTGACGGATAGGCTGTGGCCGCGAAAATCCTCCGGACGGCGGATATTGAAGGTCTCATACAGCTCATTCAATTTATCCTGCGTATCACCCCTGCGGTCGAGGTCTCCTGCATAGACGGCGGCGTAGTTCTCCTTTTGGATGGATAGTCCTTTCTTCTCCAGATACTCGGAGTTCATATAGTGGAGCTGCACCGTGTCGTCATTATCCCGAAGCTGATAGATGGCAAAGCTGTCGGCAGGGTTATCAAGGAACGCTTTCTCATAGTCCTGCGGCACGAAGCGGTCTTTGACCGTCCCCCATTCGGAAGCTTCCACGCCGAAAATACCGTCAAAGCTGCGGATTTCGTCGGCATCAAACGCCATGGCCTCGGTGTTGTCGGTGTGAAGCATATACACGGTCACGTCGCGCTCCATGAGTTCCAGCGCACGCTCCTTTGTCAGCGGCAGCATATTGGAATCTGTGTAGCCGTATGCGTTCATGCTCTCCACAGAAATCGCCGGGTCAGGGACGGAGCCATTATCCGGTGCGCTGACCGGTTCTGGCTCCTGCACCGTGATCTCCTGCACGGGTTCGGCAGCAAGGCTCTCCGGCTCCTTATCCAGTCCGCGCTCCTTTATCAGCGCCTTATAGTTCCGGTCGATGTCCGTAATCAGACCGGATGCCGTGTGGTTGATGGTTTCCAGCGAGGCTTTCAGCTCCGGCAGCTCCTTGCCCTTTGACCAGGTGGCGATATAGCCGAAGCTGTTCTCGCCGGTCTCAATGCCGAAATAGGCGCAGACGGCATAGGAAATGCTCTCGGCCTGTACTTCCTCGGTGTTGCGGGAGATCTTCGCCTTTTCTGGAAACTGCTCGTGCAGAAAACCCTTTACGGTCTGCTCTCCGCCTACAAAGTTCAGCCCGTCCTCGCCCAACGGCAGATACCCGACATCCGTCAGGTCAATGGGCGTCGCTGTGATGACGGTTGCTGCATTGGCCTTGTCTGCCTTTTTCTCTGCCCGATGCGCCTTGCGGTATGGCTGAAGCTCGTGGGCGTGATGAATCTCACGCCCCACCTGATAGGCGCTCTCGGCATCTTCCGTCAGCGTATTTGCGGCGTCCACACCGGCGTTATCGCCGTCATTGCTCTGCCGCACTTCCCGGTGAACGCCGTGCAGCACGGCGTCGCCGGAAACCTTCGCGGCGTGACTGAGCTTGGAGGGCGGCTTCTTTTCCTCAAAAGAAAGGCGTGTCGTGATCTTCCCATTGGAATCCACAACACGCTGCTTAACCTCTTTCTTTGGAATCTTCGCTTCGATCTTTTCCAGCTTCTTGAGCCTCTTGTCTGCTTTCTGGATAGTAGGCGCAAGCTCCGGGGAAGCACGATCTTCCTCGGTAAATTGCAGCCTGGGTGCGCGTTTTGCCATAGAACATCACCTCACTCTCATAGAAAATGGTTTTATGCGATCTCACCCAGCATGGAAAGAAACAGCGCCTTGCCCTTGGGCGTCACCAGTGTGTACACCCCCTGATGCCCATTGACGGCAATGTAGTCTTTCACAAAAAACAAGCCGTCGTCTGCCGCCTTGACGTAGGGCATGAGACTGCCGGAAGGGGCGCGGTAAAGGTAGCGTTTGCGGATAAGGAAAGCGGTAAACATCTTTTCCGGCACCTTCAATTCTTTCAGCTTGCCGATCTGCGCCTTGATGTCGCGGAGCAGGCGGTTTGCCGCCTTGATACTGCGGTTCAGTTCGCCGCGCTCAGTGGCGATGCCCTTCTTCTCCATCTGTGACGCTGTCACGCCGATATGAACGGTCGGGATTTGGTCGATTCCCTGCCGCTCATAGCTGCGGTGGTCGATGCGCTCCGGGCGGTTGTTCTGCGCTAAAAACTCATTGGCGAGGTCAGCCCACGCCCTGCGCCAGACCTCGGCGTTTTCGCGGTTGTTCCAGTCCACAAGGTCAACCTTGCGGGTCTTGTACCTGCCGCTGGGCAGACGGATTTTCTCGCCGTTTTCGTCCAGCACATATTCCTTTTTGGACTTCGGAAGCCATTTGCCCTGTGCGTCCATCGGGCGCATGGTGAGAAGAATATGAGCGTGCGGGTTGCCGTTGCCTGTGTTGTGAATGTTGAAGTCTGCACACATTCCTCTGGAAACAAATTGAGAGGAACAGTACGCACGGACAAGCCGTACCTGTTCCTCTCTGGATAACTCTATGGGCAACGCAACCTCCAACTCTCGCGCCAGTTGGGAGTTGCACGCCTTTTCAATTTGCTCCACGCTGTTCCAAAGCGTTCCCCGGTCTTGAAAGTCCGGGGGAGCGTTGGACGGCAGCAGAATTTCCGAATGGACGATGCCGCGCTTTCGGGTGTAGTCATGGATCATGCCGTCCCACTCGTTTGTGATTTTCTCTCCGCTTCGGTAGGCGGCTGCGGCTACGGCGGACTTGCCTTTTCCCCGGCTGACGATCTTGATGCTGCAATGGTAGATTGCGATGGTATCACCTCCGTTTCGCTCGTTCGGACTTGACGGGAGAGAAGGGCTTGCGGCGGCAAGGCGTTCCCTCGCGGCAAGTGTGCAAAAGGGTAGACGGCGCAAGCCGTCGCAGGGAAAATGCAGTTTTCCCTGTTCGCGGCAACGCCGCCAAGCTCGGAACACGGCAGGGCTGTGTGGAGAGTTCAGCCCTCGGCAGAGCGCACAACGCCCGTCAGGGTGTATAAGTGCGCCCTTGTTGCCAAGGGTTTATTCAGCCTGTCGTTTCCACTGCTCGTTTTTTCAAAAATTCCCGCGCCGTTTCGCTTGTGAGGATAAGCCGGAGAAAGACTTTCGCTTCCTCGTCGCTCATGTCGATCAGCTCCGGCGTGATACCCTCCATATACCCGCCCCGCGAACACAGGCGGTGGTTGCGCTCCTTGCGCTTCTCGACGGACAGCTTGCGGTTGAGCATCTTATTTCGGTTCTCGTACTGCTGTAATAGCTTCTGTGTGCGTTCCAGTTCGGCGTTGCATCCCTCGATGGTCTGCGGCGTTTTCTTCTTTGTCATGGGTGGTAGCTCCTTTCTTGATTTTGGGTAAAAAAAGACCGCTGACTGTACGCACACGGCGCGGGTCAACGGTCTTTGGGGGTATATGGATTTTAGGTATGCTACTTATCAAATAGCGCATTTACCTTCTGAATATATGCATCATCAATTTGGTAAGTGTAGTTTGAAGTCGGCTGTATGCATGGTATGATAAATATACTCTCATAGGGAACGTCAGGATGGAATTTGTCAAGGGGGTTCTCTGCAAAAGTTACAAATTGTTCAATAAATCCTTTTCGGCAAACTGTTTAATCTTCATTTTCTACGTTGCAATCCGGTGCGATATTACCAACGCAGAAACCATGTATATCTAAGTTCGGAATACATTCGAACGCCATCCGCAATCATTAAGTGTGCAATCCAAGTCGCCATCTGTTTACCTCTTTCTCAAAACGTGCCAAACATCAGAACCGGTGAATCCACACTTGCGATACAGCGCCTCTGGATTTGTAGGGTTATTACATTGACCGGATACAGTAGCGAACGTGGCGTTTTCTTTCATCCGCCATAACAATTCTAAAACGACATATTTACCCAATCCATACCCACGATATTGTTCCGATACTTGAATCCACTCTAAAACACCCTCGCCAACCTCTTTATCAAGTTCAGCAATGCCTGTTGCAACCACTTCATCGGTTTGGTTATTCTTAATTGCCAACCATAAAGAGGAATCATATACAGGACGAGCTGTGTAGTCTCGGAGGTCGGCTTCTGTTACGCAGATCCCACTATAGCAGCTATTGATGTGCTCTGCAAAGTCCTTCAAAGTAGCGTTATAAAGCAAATACCCCTGTGGAAGCACTTGAATAGACAAGTCTTGCAGACTATGTATTAAGCGAAAATAAGGCTCGTCAATGTAATGCTGATATTCTGTTTTATTGAAATTGTCTTTGTGTACAATACACATACCATCGGGTACGGTTATAGACCTTGATTTCCAGTATGGTATAGATGAAACTTTACAAGGACAAATTAAGTATTCGTTTTTGCTGAACGTCATTTTATCCTTTGGTTTCTCTGCTGCTGTGCTTTCTCCGTTCACCAATGCAGTCAAATCCGTGTCAAACAGCTTCGCTATCAGGTCGAGGGTTTCAACATCCGGCGTCGCAATTCTACACTCCCAATTGGAAACAGCCTGACGGGTAACGCCGATTTTTTCTGCAACCTGCTCCTGTGACAGCCCGTGTTTTTTACGCAGGGCAACGATATTATCAGCAAGGTTTTTGCTCACGGAAAACACCTCCTTCCTTTCGCAACTCTATTATACTTGATTCCGGCTTTGCTTTCTATCATTCAGACTTGTCAAAACCGCAATTTCTCTTTGCGCCATCAATTATACCATGCACACATGCCGGTTCAATCTGATTTGTTTCAATAATCCGCAACTTTTCTATGCACGCCGCACTTTTTCGCTGCCTCGCTGGCCGCCCTGCGGCGTTCCTCGCTGTATGGGGCAGGCAGTGAAAAAGCGCAACCGATTTTTGTCGATTGCGCTTTGGTGGGCGGGAATTGTTCTATGAACTTTTTTGCATAATCACTCCTGCTGGAAATGCCGCAAGAAAACCTCATTCGTTGCTTGCAGGGATTTGTGATACTCGCGGTAAGCGGGGCTAAGCCTCTGCATTGCGGGGATGAATACATCGTTATAGCCGCTCTCCCTTTGGAATTGCTTTAGATATTCTTGCAGTCGGTAGGCGGGAGATGCCTTATATTCCTCCGATTCCGCAACCGCTCGATATTGTTCGAGCATTTCCATGTTGTCGTGAATATACTTTTCCGGGTCTGCCATAGCTGCCGCAAGTGCGGCAGATGCGCTTTGCATTACAGCAACATCAGCATTTTCTCTAACCTCATCGAGATACTGCTGCACATCGCTGGGAACGGCAATTGAAATGCCGTCCAAGTATCGGATGATCGTTTCAAACGCTTCCCTCTGCTCATTCGTTGTGATTGCTTCGCTCAAAAACGGAGCGAAGTGCAAACACACAAATTTTCCATAGAAGCCCGGAAACTTATCAAGGATACGGTTCAATATGGATTGCTTGTTTTGAAGCGCCTCCACTTGTCCTTCAATTAGCTCCCAATCGCCGCTTTCCGCAAGTTGTTTTATCAATGCCTGCTTTGTTTGCAGCTCGGCGATTTCAAGCTCTCTTCTGTTGAGGACATCGTAAATTGCTGTATGGGTATCATTCTCAAGAATTGTGCGAATCTCTGGAACGGAAAAGCCCAGTCCGCGCAAAACTGCAATCCGCTTGAGCTTCAAAGCATCTGTCTCGGAGAACTGCCGATACCCGTTTTCTGTTATCCTTGGTTGGATTAGTCCCTGCTCTGTGTAATACTCAACTGCTTTTTTGGTCAGGTTACATTCTTTGCATACTTCATTTATGAGCATTGTACTCACCTCCACAAACAGGATAAGCTATCCCCCAAGGTGACAGTCAATAGGTTTTTCGAAGAATGAGTTAGAAGATTCCCTTATTGTACTTGAACTGTGCATACAAGATAAAGCCCAAGCCGATGACGAGCGCCGGAATAACAATGAAAGACATTGCCGTTTCACTCCAGAAAGTTGTGACAAATGCCGCTATCAAAGATACACCGATGATCAGTGTACCTGTGCCGACGGCTCTCCCATACTTCGGTACATCCTCTTCCCTGACCTTTCTTCGGTTGTAGGAATGTATTGTGCTGATATTCCCCATTATGTTCACGATTCCAATGATGGCGATGAATATGCCTAAAATCAAAAGAGCGATATGCTCCATTCGCTTCCTCCTTAAAAATAAAACAGTTCTTCAAATTACTTGTCCAGCGCAATGCAGAGGATCAATGCCAGCTTTGCGGTGGGGTTGAATTACCCTGTTTCAACGCACAAATCATAGAATCGACGCCCAATAGCGCCGTATAGCTATTGTTGGTTTTTCTGAAAGCAGGCGTGTAATAAACATTATTTTCAGCATCAAAGCAGAATTTTTCAGCAGTTAGTTCTTCCATCTCACGTGCCAATAGATTACTTCCATAGAAGCGGCGGAGAAAGTCGATTCCCGCACACATGGCAGCGACAGGTTTCTTTTCGCTGATAAAATGTGTGACGCACGTTTTTATCACATGGGAATCTCTATAATTGTTCAATAAACCGATTCCACCGGGTATGATCAATGCATCGTATTCTGCAAAATCAACCTCATGAATATCTTTAATGCGTCCCCTACCGATGCGGGCTGCTTCTATAAGGATATTCCGCTTTTCTGCTATCTGCTCTGTCAGGTGGTTCACAGACTGCATGGAAACATTTTCTGCGACAGGAGTGTAATCACACCCATATTTATCAAGTGCTGCATACGTCAGAATTACCTCTTCTATACATGAACCATCACCGAGGCCACAGCCTGCTAATAGAACTAAATACTTCATTTGTTTTCACCCCCACAACTCACGGTTTGCCAACGACTTCTCACTAATAAGCATAGCATATAAAGCGACTTACATCAACGCCTTCTTCATGGTAAATCAGCGACCTTTTTATGAATACCGTTCTGTTTTGCCTGTTCGCTCGCCGCCCTGCGGCGTTCCTCGCTGTATGGGGCAGTCAGACGGAAGCTCAATCTGCCTTTTTCAATCTCAAAGGTTAGCCCGCCTTGCTCGTCATCGTCGGTTTGGCGGCAGCATTGCGGGTACTTTGCCGCAAATGCCGTCAGCCGCTTTTTGAGATCGGTGTTGTGGGTCTGCACCTCGATCATGCGGCTATGCTCGTCAAAATAGATCACCGTTGTCTTTTGCTTCTTGGTAAGCCCTGTTCTCATAAAACCTCCTGATTTTCACGATTTTTTCTCAGCTCTTGAATTGGCAAAGTGCTGCGATTTTTCGATGGAAGCACCCCAAACGATGCGCAGTACGTTTCGCATTGTCCTATCGGCTGATTTGCCACTTTTCCAGCTCTTGACTGCATTTTCACGATGTTTTGTTTGTGCGGCTTTTCAGCCACTCCATCAGCTCATTTTTCATCACCAATTTGCGCCCTCCGATCCGCAAGGTCGGGAAGTCCGGGCTGCTCAAAAGGTTGTATGCCCCCGCTTTGGAAATCTGCAACGCTTCGGCAAGCTGTTTTGCGTCCATCACATCGGGCATGGCTTCAAACGGTTCTTTGCTCATAAAATCTCCTTTCCCGCATGAAAAAGCAGCAGTCACCATCTCGGTAACTGCTGCCGCTTCTGCGTCTGTTTACTTGTCCAAATACTTCTGATACTTCACTGTCACATAGTCCTCATAGGCTCCCGCGATTTTGGCGATCCGCTTATGGACTGCGCTGGCGGTCTTGTAGCCGACCTTGTCCGCAATCTCCTGCTCGGTGTAGCCCTCCATCCGCAGCTTCAATATCTCTCGGTCTTTCTCTGTGATATTCTGCTCGGAAAAGGATGCAACCTGCATTTCAGAAATGACCTTCTGCTCAAATTCGCCGCGAGGATCGGCTACCTCGAAAATATCGCCGTCCTCATTCTCCATCATCTCGTCAAGAGAAATCGGCTTGCCGGAACGGTTGTGATGCCACTTCCGCATGAAGTCCGTCTTGACGATGCTGCCGGTGGTTTCGTAGTCCTCCACGGTGCGGTTTTCCCAGATCGCGTCGATCATCGGCTGCCAGTTCTGCTCCGCAATCACCATGTCGGTGACATTGCCGATCAGATTGCTGAACTGCTGATAGGTCAGCCACGGCACTTCCACGCCTTGCGGAATATTGTAAAGGCGCTGGAAACCAAGACCGTTCTGCTCAAACTTCATGCGGATGTAGGGGATGATGCTGTACGACAGCCGCCACAAGGGGAAGTAGCCTGCGTATTGATTCCAGTTGCCGGGGATCTCGCGGTAATTTCCCTTGCGATCTTTCACTTGGAAAAACTGCCATGCGCTCCATGCATAGCAGTCCCACACAAGCAGCTTGAACATATCATCGCATACAATGTGGTCATACCTGTCCGTCCGCAAGACCTCATAGGGACAGCGCGGCAGCTCGCAGGCTGGTTTCCACTTCTCCGCAAGCTCTCGCGGCAGACTGTAAAACAGCGTCAGCCATGATTTGTCGCTGTCCTGCGGTATCTCGATGATCTCACCGGGCAGCACTACAAGAAAACCGTTCGGGCCTGTCTGTTTGTCCATCAGCGTCACCTCCAATCGCTTTCGTATTCAGCCCTCTACTATATATGGCATGAGAAGGGCTGAATTGTTCCAATGCTTTCAAACTTTTTTGAGATTTTTTGAAAAAATCTCGGAATGGATGGGATAGGATTGATTTGAGAACATTATACCTGAAAGCTGTGAATAAATCCATTGCTTTTCGTGATGACAAAAAAATAACGGGTATCCGGCGCTCACCGGATACCCGTTATTTCGTTGCCAACCCTGCATGACAGATGCCATAATTGTAATTTCTTCGATTACTTTCTTATGAGCACCCATGCGAGGGTCCGGATGTTGTTTTTTATTTTTTCCCGATGACGCAGCAGATCAGAAACGCTGCCAGGTCCGCAATGACCACCGTGGCGCCCACCGGGGTGCTCAGCAGGTACGACGCGGTAAGCCCCGCGCAGAAGCAGGCCACCGCCAGGATGCCCGCCAGGATCACCACGCCCCGGAAGCTCTTTCTCACCCGCATGGCGGACAGGGCCGGGAAAATCACCAGGCTGGAGATGAGCATGGCGCCCATCATCCGCATACCCAGCACAATGGTCAGGGCCGTCAGCACCGACAGAAACGTGTTGTACAGCCCCACCCGGACGCCGGTGGCCCGGGAGAAGCTCTCGTCAAAGGTGATGGCAAACAGCTTGTGGTAAAACAGCACGAACAGCAGCAGTACCGCCGCCGACAGCCCGGCGCTGAGGGCCACGTCCGCCCGGTCCATGGCCAGGATGGAGCCGAACATATAGCTGTCCACGTCCGTGGTCATGCCGGTGGTGAGGCTGGTGACGATGACGCCTGCGGCCAGGGACGAGGCGGACACCACCGCAATGGCGGCATCGGCCCCCATGCGGCTTCGCTCCGTCAGCCGCAGCAGGCCCAGAGCCGCCAGGATCACCACCGGGATGGACACCGGCAGCGGAGCCCATCCGCAGGCCACGGCAATGGACAGGGCCCCGAAGGACACATGGCTCAATCCGTCGCCGATCATGGAATATCGCTTGAGCACCAGCGGCACCCCCAGCAGCGCCGCGCACAGGGACACTAAAATGCCCACCACAAAGGCCCGGACGATGAAGGGATAGGTAAACATTTCCAGCAGCAGGCTCATGACAGGTCACCTCCGAAGCGTTTTCCGTAGGGGGAGGCCAGGTATTCCCGGGGCGTGCCCAGGAACCACTGGTCCCGCCCGGCGTGGAGGATGGCGGCAGCGTCCCGCAGGGCGCTGCGGATGTCGTGGGTCACCATCACCACGGCCATGCCCTCGGTGCGGTTGAGATACCGCAGGGTGCGGTACAGGTCGTCGGCGGCGGCGGGGTCCAGGCCCGTCACCGGTTCGTCCAGCACCAGCAGGTCCCCTGCCGCGCACAGGGCCCGGGCCAGCAGCACCCGCTGCTGCTGGCCGCCGGACAGCTCCCGATAGCACTTGTCCTTCAGCTCCAGAATGCCCAGCTTGCCCATGTGCTGCAGGGCCTGAGACTTCTGGGCCGGGGTATAGAAGAATTTCCACCCCCGGGCGCTGAGAAAGCCGGACAGCACCACCTCGCTGACGGTGGCGGGAAAGTCCTTCTGTGCCCGGGTCTGCTGGGGCAGATAGCCGATGGCCCCCCGGCGGAGGCTTTCGTCCAGGCGGATCTCCCCGGACAGGGGCCGCAGCAGGCCCAGCATGCTCTTGAGCAGGGTGGACTTGCCGGAGCCGTTGTCCCCCACGATGCACAGATAATCCCCCCGGCGCACCTGAAAGGTCAGATGCTCCCAGATGGGGCGGCCCTCGTAGCCCAGGGCCGCATCACGGCAGTCTATGAGCACCTTCTGTTCGCTCATGCCAACCCCTCCTTCAGTACGTCCACATTTTTCCACATCAGGGACAGATACGTCTCGCCCCCGTCGAACTCCTGCCGGGTCAGGGTCTGGCAGGAATGAAAGGTCAGCACCCGGGCCCCGGTGGTCTCGGCGATGGCGTTGGCCACCTTTTGGCTGCTGAGCTCGATGGTGTACACCACCGGGATGTCCTCCTGATTCACCTTGTCGATGAGATATTTCAGCGTGGCCAGGGAGGGCTCGGTGTCCCCGGAGCAGCCGTGGAAGGCCGCCCGGTAGTCCAGGCCGTACTCCCGGCAGAAATACAGCAGCGGGAATCGGTCGCCGAACACCAGCAGATGCCGCTGCCCGGCCTCCACCGTGTCCCGGAAGGCCCGGTCCAGGTCCGTCAGCTCCCGGAGATAGGCCGCGAGCCGGTCCTGATACTCCTGGGCGTGGGCGGGGTCCGCCTGGGCCAGGGTGTCGGCGATGACCCGGCACAGGTCCATGGCGATGCGGGGGGAGGTCCAGATGTGCTCGTCGTACTCAATCTCCTCCTCATGGCCGTCGTGGTCGTGGCCGTCATGCTCGTCATGGGCGTGTTCGTCGTGATCGTGACCGCCCTGCATGCCCTCGGAGAACTCCTCCCCCAGGACGTGGGCGTGGTCCATCATGTGCACCACGGAGCCGATGCTCTCCCCGGCGGCGTCCAGGATGTCGTCCACCCAGGTCTCGCTTTCGCCGCCGTTGCAGATGAACACGTCCGCCTGGGAAATGCGGATCACGTCCAGGGGCGTGGGCTCAAAGCTGTGGGCCTCACGGCCCGCCGTTACCAGCAGGTATGGCTCCACCCGGTCGCCGCCGATGGCCCGGACGAAGTCGTAGTAGGGGAACAGGGTGCACACCACCTGCAATCTGCCGGTGTCCTCCCCCCCCCGGCGGGCGGCGCACCCGGTCAGGGCCAGCGCCGCCGCCAGCA
>ERZ779729.1143-NODE-1143-length-20285-cov-2.279634_pt1 | contig 20285 bp, 9 predicted proteins | sample MGYA00511072_ERZ779729 | MGnify/ENA primary metagenome ERZ779729 (study PRJEB29588, sample SAMEA2156675) | human gut metagenome | biome: human gut; feature: human-associated habitat; material: faeces | place: Denmark | collected 2008/2010 ...
TTCTTTTGTTGTCGCAAGCGGGTACGAAGTGCGGCTGTCTCTGCCGCATCCCAGGTAGCAGGCTGCGTGTTCGCATCGGTCGTAAGGTAAATGGCATCGCAACGACCATCGAAACCGGTGAGGTCTTTCAGGGCAAGGGTGGTAGTCCCTGCTTTCAATACTGTCTTTCCGGCAAATTGCCATTGCCAGGAATTACCGGTATGTCCTAATGTAGCTTTCAGCAATTTGCCGCCTAAAGCCAGGCGGAACTTTCCGGGACCCTCGGCATTGGTCCAAGGCGAAGTCCAGTTGTAGGTACGGGCATATACGTAGTAAGTGCCCGCCTGGGGAATGTTGATTTCTGCCGTAGCATCCACCACAGGGATGCCCATGCCATGTGCCATGAGATAGGGCGAACCCATTTGATCCATGAACTGCTGGTCGAGCACCCAGCCGCCTCGCTGGCTGAAGCTTTCTGCTTCGATGAGCAGTTCTTCGGCTACAGCCACAAGGCTACAGGCTACGGCTATGCATGTCAATAAGATTTTTTTCATCACAGTACAGCGTTTTTATGATTATTGTTTACTATCTTCACAGAGGGAACAGATTATCTCGCCATTTTGTAAATTTCATTGCCTGCCATCAAAAAAGCACCAACTCCATAAACTTCCGTCATGTCACGAGTCACTTTCTTCGGGTCGGCACCGATTTGCTGCACATAACCCAGTTTCCCATTCGGTTCCACAGCCGAGACTAATGCATTCCAGCCTTTTATCAACACTGGAAGATAGGTTTCCTTATCCAATAAACCTTCGTTTATTCCATAAGCAATGGAATAGACAATGAAAGTAGTGCAACTCGTTTCCGGTGATGGATAAGAGGCAGGATCCAAAAGACTGGCATGCCAGAAACCGTCCGGATGCTGTAATCCGGCAACACGTGTGGCCAGTTTTACAAACAATTCCGCATAGAATTTGCGGTTCTCATCTTTCTTGGGCAGTTCCTTTAATATTTCAACCAGACCACCAAGCACCCAACCGTTGCCACGTCCCCAAAAGACTTTCTTGCCATTGGCTTCACGCTTATCAAAATAACGCCAGTCACGGTAGAACAAGTTTTCTTCTTTATCGAACAAGTAATCATAAGTCGCTTTATACTCACGATTCATAAATTTGATATATTTTTTCTCCCCGGTCAGCATATACAGTTTGGCATATACAGGCGGAGCCATAAAGAGAGCGTCACACCAAGTCCAACGTTCCAAGGTCTTTAAGTCTCCCTCCACCAGCTTGAAACTGCCTTCAGACGGATGATTGACAATCCATTCCGTACGGGCGAGCGTAGGGATAATCATTGCTTCGTCTTTGTACTTGCGGTATAAATCCAAAAAGGACTGTGAAACAGCGATGTCATCAGCATGATAAAACCGTTTGTCCGGCTGCCAACAATTCCGCCGCCCGATACGAGTCAGCCACTTATAATATGTATCATCATTGTCTTCTTTTTCAGCCAATTCCGCCCAATCCACCATGCCGACATAAAGAGCACCTTGCGGCCAGTTCAAGTCGTCATGTTCAGGAGCGGGGTGTGGATTGGCAATCTGCCAATCCGCCACCTTTCGCATGATAGACTTTATTTCTGCTTTTTGAAAAGGAATCTCTGTTGCCATTATAAAAACGGAACATAACAGAGACGCTCCCAATAAAAGTGTTTTTTTCATTATATATTTATTTGTTTATCATTCGGTCATTACAGTTCAACCATAGCCTTTAAAGGCAATTGACTGGAAGCAGGACCGACTAAGATCTCAAAGTCTCCTTTTTCCACTACAAAGCGGTGTTGATTCATATCGTAAAAAGAGAATGCATCCTCATCCAGCACAACAGAAACCCGCTTCTTCTCCCCTTTCTTCAAGAATACCTTTTCATATCCTTTCAGTTCTTTCAACGGACGGGGAACAGAAGACTGTACATCATGCACATACACTTGTGCCACCTCCGAAGCATCCATCTTACCTGTATTCTCTATATCAAAGCTAACGGTAACCTGATGCTCACCCGTTTTCTCCGCAGCCATATTACTATAAGCGAAAGTAGTATAGGACAAACCGTAGCCAAACGGATAGAAAGGTTCTTTTCCCGAACGGTCGTATCCACGATAACCGACAAAGACACCTTCGGAATAGTCTACACGCTTAATCTCCGCCTTTAAGTTCTCGTAATAACTGCCGTGCACCGGATTATCTTCCCATTTCCGCTCGATAGAAATCGGTAGCTTTCCGCTTGGAGAAATCTTACCGGTCAGGATTTCAGCAATTGCCTGACCGCCTTCCTGCCCCGGATACCAGGCCATAAGAATCGCTTTTGCAGCATCATACCAGTTGGTGAAATCCACACCGCCACCGGCGTTCAGTACAACCACAACATTGGGATGCATAGACGCAATCTTCTTGATAAACAATTCCTGATAGCGAAGCAAGGCAAACGGACGGTCAAAGCCTTCGCCTTCGGTATTACTATTGAAACCTGTGCAGAACACAACATTATCCACCTTTGCCAATCCTTGACGAAGTTTCGCCTCATTAAGGCTATAAGCATTAAAACGAATGATGGCCGAAGAAATATTATCAAAGAATTCAATCCGGAAACGGTATTCCTTACCACCCTCAACCGGCAGTTCAACTTCACGGCTAGAGTATGAATGATTTCCCCAATCTCCTGTAATATGCTTGTCATTCACAAACAGACGATAACCGTCATCACCACCGATATGAAGTTTCAACTGCCCGTCAGTTTGTGGCATGTAGCAGGCTGTCCAACGGACAGAGAATCCATCTGTCGGAAAGCCGTCCAAAGGTGCTCCATATCCCCAGTCATAATCAACAGAGGATTCCGTGCGTATTACTTCAGGCTGGCCCGAAAGGGTCTTGTTTTTAAAGTATTCAGCTTTGAAGCCTTTCATCTGACGATTAGCATCAGTATAAAACTCATGGACAATATCTTCATAAATCACATCATCCGTCAATAGTAACAGATTCTTTTTCTTCAATTCTTTCAAGCCTTGAGCCACTGAGACGGTAGAAAAAGGAGTGACAAAACCACTGCCGCCACCGGTAGGAATCAAATTTGCATTAGGCCCCATTACGGCTGTCTTTCCTTTCAGTGGGAGCAAGTTTCCTTCATTCTTCAACAGGACTACACCCTCGCGCGCCAGTTCTAAAGCTGTCTGGCGGGAGAAAGGATTATCCTCTGCGATGTTGCTGTCTTTCTGTTCCTTATCCAGCATACCATAAGCAATCAAAGTTTGCAGGATGTGTTGTACTTTCAGGTTGATGGTTTCTTCTGTCACTGTGCCGGCTTTGATAGCAGGCAACAGATTCTCCAAATTCATAAAACGTCCTTTCGGCATTTCGAGGTCAAGTCCGGCGTTAGCAGCGCCTACGGCGGAATATACAGAAGTCCAGTCCGACATCAGAATACCTTTGAAGCCCCAAAGATTGCGCAAGACATCAATATTCAACCATTTATGTTCGGTGGCATGGACACCGTTCAACAGATTGTAGCTGTTCATTACGGCACCGACATTGGCTTCCTGTACAGCTTTTCGGAAAGCCGGGAAATAGATTTCCTGCAAAGTACGTTCGTCTATGTCAGAGCTGGCATGGTGGCGGCTCCATTCCTGGTTGTTGGCAGCAAAGTGTTTGATTGTAGCAATGACTCCTTCCGATTGTACTCCCAGGATATACTGTTTCGCCGTTTCACCTGTCAAGTAAGGGTCTTCACCGAAGTATTCAAAGTTACGGCCGCACAATGGAGCACGATAGATATTCACGCCCGGACCAAGCAGAATATTAACTCCTCTTGCCTTGGCGTCCTGTCCCAAGCCTTGCCCTAACTTATAAAGTAATTCCCGGTTCCAAGTAGAAGCGGAAAGTATTCCGGAAGGATATAAAGTGCTCTTGGGAGCATGATTACGAATTCCCTGCGGCCCGTCAGCCAACTTGATTTCAGGTATTCCCAAACGGGGAATGGCACGCAGAGAAAAACTGGTATATCCGGAGATATACTCTATTTTCTCTTGCAAAGTCATTTTTGATACAATGTCCTTCGCACGTTGTTCGGCTTGGGGAGTGATTGTCTGTGCACAGGTTAATATGCTCCATAGCATACATAAACCTATGCCTCCTATTTTCTTTTTCATGGTGATTCTGTGTTAATATAGCATGTGTAAAAAACCAACTTAGCTATCAGCTCTTCACACACTTTTGTTCTTTACATTTTTAGTCTATCAGTTCTATTTTAACGGTCTGTCCTTGTACCAGAATATGATATTCGCCGGCTTCAAGGAAGCGTTTACCATCCTCATTGACAAAACCGAAATCACGTTCCAGGTCGATGTCAAAACGGAAAGTCTTCGTTTCTCCGGCTTTGATAAGTTGTTTCTCAAAGTGTTTCAGTTCTTTCACCGGACGGGTGATAGAGCAATAAGGATCGGAAATAAACCAATGAACAGTCTCTGCTCCGTCGCGGGCACCGGTGTTGGTGACAGTCACTTCTGCCGACAGTTTATCGCCGCGCTTCACCTTAGTAGCAGAAGGGGTAACAGTGCCATACTTAAATTCGGTATAACTTAATCCATGCCCGAACGGATATAACGGATCGCTTGTTATATCTTTATAAAATCCCTGATGTCCGCGTCCGCTCTTGCGGCGATTATAATAAATAGGAATTTGTCCTGTGGAATAAGGGAACGTCATGTCTAGTTTACCGGAAGGGTTGATACGTCCGGATAAAATTCCTGCCATTGAACGCGCACCATTTATTCCCGGTTGCCATATCTCCAATATAGCATCACAAAGAGGTTCCATGCGATTTAACTCCAAGGGACGTCCATTAGAAAGCACCAATATAATAGGTTTACCAGCCTCCTTTAGTTCTTTCACCAATTCTTCCTGAATCTGTGGCAAAGCAATCGTAGAACGGGAAGCATTCTCACCACTCCAGGTAAGCATCTCGCCCAAACAAACAATGACTACATCAGACCAACGAGCAACGTCCAATGCACCAGCAAAACCTGAACGGTCATTGCCCTGCGGTTTGCATCCCATTGCATAACGTAATTCGGCATCTCCTCCAAACTCGGCAGTCAACCCATCATAGAGCATTTCCACATCCGTATCTTTTCCATGTCCGCACCAGGAACCCAATAAGTCCCAACCATTTTTTGCCATTGGACCTACTACGGCAATCTTCTTTTTGTTTGTAAGTGGTAATATCTGATTGTTATTTTTCAACAACACCATTGATTCTGCTGCCAGTTGAGCGGCCACAGCCATACTTTGCGGACGGAAAAAACGATCCTTCTCATTGGTAACCGGAGTATAAGGACGTTCGAACAAACCCAAACGGAATTTTACACGCAATACTCGACGGACTGATTCGTCAACTTGTGCCATTGTTACCTTACCTTCCTCTACAAGCTCTTTCAGATGACGATCGTAGGCATGAGACATCATATCCATTTCAAGCCCCGCATTAAAAGCATACCGAGCAGCATCTTTCTTTGTAGCGGCTAATCCCTGATTCTTTAACTGCTCCACAGCCCCCCAGTCAGACACAATAAACCCGTCATGTTTCCAGCGTTTCTTTAATATCTCGGTCATAATATAAGGATTAGCTGACCCGGGTACTCCACTGATGTCATTGAAAGAACTCATCAAAGTGGCCGCACCAGCCTTCACCCCCATCTCATAAGGCAGTAGATAAGTATCCCAAAGAGTTTGAGCTGAAATTTCGGTATAAACATAATCTCGCCCAGCCTCCGAAGCACCATAACCTACATAGTGTTTCAGACAAGCAGCCATACGGTTCTCTGCTGACATATCATCTCCCTGATACCCACACACCGAAGCAGCGGCAAACACTCCATTTGTATAAGGATCTTCACCATATCCTTCGGCTACACGTCCCCATCGAGGATCACGTGCCACGTCGATCATGGGAGAAAAAGTCCAATCAACCCCAGACATGCGGGCTTCTTGTGCAGATACCGCACATGCCTGTTCTACCAATCCCGGATTCCATGAACAGGCTTGCCCCAACGAAATAGGATATATGGTGCGAAATCCATGAATAGCATCGTAGCCAAAAATGATGGGAATGCCCAAACGAGATTCTTCCATCGCTTTTTTCTGCATACTATTACGCAACTCTGGATTTATATCAAAGTAAATCAAAGAACCAATCTCTGACGGTACTTTTTTCACTTCTTCGCCAACATTATTCACATTGTTATTTCGTCCCAATGTATATTGGTTTAGCTGCAAAATCTTTTCCTCCAATGTCATACGCGATATTAAATCATCAATACGTTTTTCAATTGGAGCTTTGGCATCCTTATACAAAGGAATACTCTTTTTATCTTTTGACGAAAGAGAATGTGTGACTCCCAATAGGCACAATCCCAAAATCAAAACTTTTTTTCTCATCAATGTTTTCGTCAGTTAATTATTATTTCTAGTTTTCAGATGTATATCAAGCAATACGTAAGCAGATACTTATTCCAGCCATTCCATGCACTTATCATTTAGCTAAGTACCAGACACTTACAATCAGTTCATTGGAGATATATGCCCAACGAGCCGGAGAACTATGACCTGCCAATACATTCATTTCCAACAATTAATGTATCTCGTAGCAATTGACTATGACTTACCGAGCGGTAACTTCAAATAATTTCAACCAGCCAGCAGATGTTACATTGTTCTTCACAGCAAGGTGAATTCCAATCTCATTCTGCTTTGCCGTGTCAACAATACCAACAGCCCACATGTATTTACCTGCCTCCACACCTTCAACCCGGGTTGTAAACGTATATGATTTAGCCGTACCTTTCACCCAATCACAAGCTTCCGGTTCTCCATCAACAAATACATACTTCGGTTTATCATTCTTGGTGTCCAATAAAGCAAAAGCTACTTTATATTTATTCTTCCACTGGGGAATATTTGTCGGACAATATCCCCAACCAAAATTATTCCAACGATGGGCTATTTCAATCTGTTTACCATTAGAGATAGTTGTAGGCAAAGAAATCCTGTCCGGAAATAAACGGTAGCTTCCTTCTGTACAGAATTGTTTAACTAATTGGAAAGCTTCATTAAACCATGAATAAGCTTCTCCATTATGAAAGTCTGAATTATAGCGTAAATCCATCATATTGACGCAGGCTGTTTTAGCCTCATCAAACTCACCTTGACGTACTTCTGCATAATTAGCATATCCATCTCCCAGAATCGAGTTTCCATGAGAATTTTTCACCCAGCCACCTTCCATTACTACAGGAACGAGATACTTCCACTTGGCTATAAAATTGCGTTCCCAAGTAGAATAGTAAGTTTTCATACCAAACGCATCGTGACGTAATGAATATCCTTTAGCTACTGCTTTTCCTATTAATCTTTCAGTATCTTTATCATAATTATTGCCGTCCCATTCCTTGCTTGTACCTATCCAACGATGATAATTTACAAACACAGGAACTTTATCAAATACTTGAGAATATAAATCTGTCACCCAATCGAAAACAGCCTCACGAGTCGGCAGCTCCGGTTTTCCCAACTCACGCACCTGATAGTACCATACACTATGATACTCTCCCCATTTTCCAAATCCTGAACCACTTACAAACTGTACTTTGTCGGGATCATTAAAATCCTTAGCCAAAGCCCTGATAAATTTCTCATAATATTTCTGGAAAATAGGATCATCCGGATAGGGAGACCATACTTTTACTGAACCAGTTTGTGTTTCATATCCTTTCGCGCCAGCCTCTTTTACAAAATTCGGAGTAAAATTATAGTGCTTATCACGGCTATCCACCACAAAAGTAAAGGCCAATTTCATATTTCTTTGCTTAGCTCCCTCTATCAACATCTTCAGTCGCTTAGCCGAAGGGGTATCACAATCGGAATTCCATGCATATTTTCCTTCTTCAGGATTAAAATCAGCCCAAGCACCACGAAGGTATAAGGTATTTGCATAATCAGAGACCTTTACAGTGCCTTCCGATGACGGGAAATTATCATAATCCTGCCAGAATGTGGAAGATAACCCATCACCAATACCCGCATATAATACCCATCCAGAAAGAGGATTATGCAAAATGATATTTCGATTCTGCTTTATCGTGACAATGCTGTTTCCAGGAATAGAAGTATCTTCTACCAAACCATCATCACCATTATCACCTCCTTCTTCATCATTATCACTACCGCAAGCGACTAATGATATAGCCATAGAAAAAATAAGCCCGCAACTTATTTTTCTCAAACTGCACATATTTTGAAAATTAATCTTCATACCTATAGCTCTTATTTTTTTATGCTTACTTTCGACAATTTTAACCAGCCCGAATCCAATATATCCCCTTTGGCGGCAATATCCAGCCCTACGAGATCTTTATTACTCCGGTCAACTAGGCCCACAGCCCAAACATAAGTACCCGTTTCAACTTTGGACATATCCGGCTCAAATACATATTCAACAGGACTCCCTTTTATCCACTTGGATAAATCTGTATCCGTATCCACAAATGTATATCGCACCTCATTCGTTTCAGAATCAAGCAAAGCGAAAGCTACTTTATATTTTTGATTCCATTGCGGAATATTAGTAGGACAGTACCCCCATCCCAGATTGTTCCAGCAATGTTTAATAGTCGGCGTTGTTTTTTTAGAGACTTCTAACGGCAAAGAGATTTCACTGGGATAGAGCCTATACCCGCCTTCCCGAAGGAATCGGCGTACTAAATCAAAAGCATCTTTAAACCAGGACTCTGTATCACCAAAACGAAAATCCATCATATTGACATGTGCCTCTTTGCTGTCATCAAACTCACCGCGTCTTACGTCCTCGTGTGAATCCTTGCGATATCCTCTAGGATCCTGCCAATAATTATGTGATTTGACAATCCAGCCACCTTCCATAATAATAGGGCATATATTACGATATTTTTCTGCAAACCTACGTTCCCAACTGCCATAATAGGTTGTCATACCAAATGCATCATGACGTAATGAATATCCTTTCTTGATTGCTTCTTCCAGCATTTCTTCACTGTCAGCAGCAAAATGTTCATCATCTACCCAATCTTTTCCCGCACCAATCCATCTATGGTAGTTAATTACTACTGGAACTTTATCAAAAGCTTGAGAATATATATCTGTCACCCAATCGAAAACTGCTTTCTTTGGAGTATCATCACCTGTTGAATAAATCATTGTATGATATTCTCCCCATTTCCCAAGTCCGAATCCATCTATAAATTCAACTTTCGAAGGATCGTTGAAATCTTTAGCCAGGGCCTTCACAAATTTAGTATAGTACTTCTGAAAAACAGGATCGTCAGAATAAGGTGACCATTTACCTTTATTCATAAATCCTTTTGCACCGGCATCTTTTACAAATTGAGGAGTAAATTCTGTTCTCTTATCACGACTGTCAACTACAACACGAAATGCCAAGCGCATATTTCGCTGATAAGCTCCTTCAATATATGCTCTCAAATTAGAATCAATTTTCCAACCATATACATCTTCCTGTGGATTAAAATCTGTCCAACTAGCGCGAATATAAAGCGTATGAGCATAATCTGTCACACTAACATTGTGTCCCAGTTCAGGAATATACATATGGTCATACTGTGCCCAAAAATCCGCAGCATCCACTCCCATACTTGCATAGAGCACCCATCCTGTAAGCGGGTTATGAAGAATACGCAAAGAATCAGGCTGAATCGTAACTATGTTATTCTCCGGTAGTTCCTTATCAAATGAAACGGCTGAATTCTCGTCTCCGAAAACAGGAGATAAAAGGAACATAAACAGACAAAGAGACACAATTACTCTATAATAACTAATCTTTCTTACAACCATACTACTAATTGTTTTTTTAAAGAGTGCTATATCATTGTTCTCTTTATTCATATAAAAATCACGAGATTGATATAGCACTCTTAATATTATCCTGCTTGATTATCTCTTATCAAAGAATACTGTCAGTTCTTTAATATCTAATTCTATGTAATTAACTCCTACAGGTACACTAAAGAAGGCATAGCGGTTATGAGATTGCCCTCCGACTACAGTCTGTTTCTGATTGTAGTCACTCTCTGCAATATCAAGGCAACCGTCATAAGATCCTCTGATGGCATCTGCTGTTGAACCAAAAGTATAGCAACCGGCACTTTGCGGTCCGACTTTAAAGTTCAATCCACCTGGATGTGCATTTCCATCTTTATCTTTAATGGAATTCTTTCTGGGTAACTCCGCTCCTTTGTATATAAACAAATAAGGATTTGCCAAACTAGGTGTCATAGAATGAGCCATAGTGAATCCTGTATCACCAGTACCATCTTTAGCCCATCCATCGTATGGTCCCCAAATAAAGACTCTTTCAATAGTGGTAGTCACCGTATTATTGTTCCATATCCACGAAACAACCATGGGTTTAGGATCTGTTTCGGGGGAGTAAATCGTAACCTTTTTAGTATTTATATTAATCACAACACGATAGACACCCGCAGTCTTAATATTCCAATGATAAGCAAGTGCAGCTGCTTCCGGGCTCATTGTCGAGATATTCATTGCTGTGCCATCTGTAAAATCGCCTGATTCTTCCGGAGCAATAGCCATATCTTTCTGTCCGTTAAACAAGATTGGGAAATAAATAGTACCTGGTTGCAGTTCTGCATGGAACGCATATTGATTTTCATCTTCTATCGTGCGAGTCATCTCTACATCTGCGCTAACACAAGTTCCGGCAATATAGATTTTATCAGCTTCTATAAAATTACTAGCCAAACCTATAGTAACGGTACGTGTTTCAAAATCTACCACTACACGATACTGCCCATCTTCAGGAATCACCCAATATCCAGCATTATCTGTCCCCTTAATTTTAGCTTCCATTGCTCCATCAGTAATCTGTTGTTCTGCAGCAACTGGTGAAATGGCATTAATCTTATTTTCATCTTTCCAAACAATCGGGAAGTGAAGATTACCTGCCTTCAAGTCACAAATGGAAACATAACGCTTCGGCTGACTTTCCATTGGCAAGATTTCAATATCTTCACCATCAACAGCTGTGCCTGACATATAAAGATGGTCTGCAACAAAGGTCTTTTCAGAATACATCTTTACTTTTATAGTTACTGTAGAAACTTCCGGTTTTACAAACTTTGGGCCTTCTATAGAACCGATAATACGGGCTTGTAACTTTACTAAATCACCAGGATGCTGCTTCCACTTTGACACCAATAAGCTCTGCAATTCTTTATGAGTATAACTTTTAGAAAAATCATCATCAATATACTCTCTTATCATTGTGTTTGTTCCAAAACTGTTATTTTCCAGATCCATTTTATAAAGATAAGAGATATAATAGTCAGAGCCTATTGGATCAGCTTCCGTCCAGTTTAACGTCAATGCAACCTCATCCGGGGTATCTTCCTTGAGTTCTATTTCATAATCAGAAGGAGTCAGGACTAAACTTGTACGATTATCGAGCAAATCAGTAGTATCGTCATCATCATTACATGCTACCATGAAACACGAAGCAAGTGTCAGGAAGAAGAACCGTAAAAGGTTCTTCTTAAATATATATCCGTTTTTCATATCTATATTCAATATATTAATATTATAACTATTTATTGGTTTCCGACGGTCCAGTCAGGAGTTTGTACCAAATTCCAATTCTTATCAATATCGTCCTGTGGAATAGGCCACCAATAGCTTATAAATTTACGTGTCTGATATACTGTACGAGTATAATATTTATTTCTATAGTCCGCATCGGATACTTTAATATAAGCATTCATGCCATAAAAATCACCATCCAATACTTTCTCGGCTAATTTCCAGCGACGCAGATCATTAAAACGAAGTCCAGATTCACAATTCAATTCCACACGCCTTTCTTGACGAATTAACTCGCGCATTTCTACAGGATCTGATGGGGCTGTTATCTTGCCTTCTTCAGCTGAAACACTATATTCGGGAATACCCGCACGCTCACGAATCAAATTGACATATTTCAGAATCTCTTTTTGATTAGCAGTATAAGTGCCCTTCTCAATGCTATATTCATTTAACGCCTCAGCATAACTTAAATAGATCTCTGCCAAACGACATAATGCACCATGACGGTTTTTATAATCTCCACTGCCTTCTTTGGGATTTGCAGATGGGTCTACTCTCTTACGTACCAGATAGCCGCTCCATGGAGCGTCGTGAGAAGGACCACCGTCTTTACCATCCATATAAAAGTCAGTATTTCTCTTACCACCAATATGCCATTGCTCGTTATGCAGTACTGAAATATAAAAACGAGGTTCGCGGTCACAATACATTTTATATGTATTAGCGTCTACAACTACATTTTCATCTTTATTACGATCTCCTTCTGAAGACCCATACTGCCACTTTGTAGAATAAGTCTCTTTTTGCGTACTAAAGCCTGTCTCTGAATAATTAGCATCTGGATTAACTTTAGGAGAGCCATCCGAATTATAGCCTATAATAGGTCTTTGACCGTTTCTCATGAAAAAAGCATCAACCAAAGATTGGGTTATTCCGATCGCTCCCACGCCATTAATACCCAAACCACGTGGGATACAGTTTTTATCATACCATCCACCGGAATCCATTGTACGAACAAACAGTAATTCTCTGTTGGCTTCATTCCATCTCTTCATCACTGCATTCTGATAAGAAAGAAAAGGATCAATATCACCGTTATCCAAATATTCATAATGCAAATGATAGCCAGCAGCTTCCGCCTCATCGATAACCAGTTTACAAGCATCTACTGCCCTTTTCCATCGTTCCGGATCATGTGCAGAATTAAAGATAGGAGTTCCATCAATGTTTTTTATATTCGCCAATGCAGGATTGCCATTCACCAAGTCACTTGCAGCAAATAATAACATACGCGCACGCATTGCCAAACATCCAACAGAAGTCACACGACCATATTTCTTATCTTCAGTTTGAGTGGCAGGCAATTGTTTTGAAGCTTCCAGCATTTCTTGATCTGCCCAATCAATTACATTATAAAACGGCTCTTGTTTCAACATCAGATCATCAGCCGAAGTACTTTCACTAGCCTCGCGAATAATAGGAACTGAACCATAAGCTATAGCCATCATAGAATTATAATAAGCTATAAAGAAACGACATTCAGCTTTCATAAAGTCCACTTCTTCAGCCGGTACAGCCTCCAGCGGGTGAGCATGTTTAATAAACAAATAAGCGGAACGGATATATTTAGGATAAGTATTCCAATAAGTAATTACTCCGGGATTGTCTGCTGTCCAGTTACCTTTTTGATATTGAATGGCTTTAAATCCTTGCGCTTCCCAACCAACCGAAGGAATCAGTTCATCAGCTATGGCATCCGGACCATCATAAGTATAATATTCAGGCAGGCCGCGATAAACATATGCCAGCCAACGTTCCATATTCTTTTTATTCTCAAATACTGATTCTAAGTCCAACTGGTCATCCGGTTGCTTATCCAGATAATCAGAACAAGAAGAAAAAGCAAATGTCGTAATAATACTTAATACTATAAATTTTAATATGCTATTTTTCATATGCCCTATTATTAGAATTTAATTTCAAAACCTGCAGATAACGATTTCATAATTGGGTACGCAGCCCCTGTAGTATTCTCGACTTCCGGATCCCACAAATCAAATTTTGAGAATGTTAAAAGATTTGTTCCTCTCACGAAAAGACGAATGCCCGATATAACTGTAGTATTTCTCCACAAATTCTTTGGTAAAGAATAACCAAGTTCAATGTTTTTTAAACGTAAAAAACTCATATTCCGCAGCCACCACGTAGAGGATTGGTTATTATTACTATTTATACCATCATCCAAACGCGGATAAAATACGTTCTGACTTGGGTTGTCTACAGTCCAACGATCATTTGCATTAGTAAACATATTGCCTGTCACTCCTCTATTGGCACCCGGAATAATACTTGATCCTAATATATTCCAACTACGACCTATGCCTTGGAAGAGAGCTCCAAAATCTAAATTCTTATATTTCATATTCAGTCCAAAGCCATATACTATCTCCGGATCTTTTGTTCCTCCGATTGGAGATTTATCAAATACGTCCACTTTACCATCACCATTGACATCTCTGTATCTGATATCCCCCGGACGTAATTTACCTACAAAACTTTGAGTCGGAATTCCTTCTTTCAGTTTACCTGTACTTACGTCTTCAAAGTCGTCTGCCGTAAACAAACCTTCTGCTATATAGCCAGTTAATTGCCCTACCGGATGCCCTGTTTCAGCACGGTTAGTACCAACTACTGCACTAGGTTCATCCTTTTCTGTTATTTCATTATGAGCATAGGTAAATGTTCCCATTAAGCTGACAAATAAATCCTTGCCAAACTGTTTATTAACATTTAAAGAAACTTCTACACCCTGATTAGTCACTTTTCCAAAATTCTTCCAAGGCTGCTTCATAAATCCAGCTGTCATTGGAACAGACTCACGTGGCATAAATATATCTTTACGGCGTTCATCGAAATAGTCTAATTGCAAATCAATCATACCATTCAGGAAACCTAGCTCAACCCCCAAATTCATCTTATTAACAATCTCCCATGTCAAATCTTGTACTGCAAACTCACCTTCTGCCATACCAGTTAAGCCATAACTGCTATCCAATCCCCATTTATACATGTTTAATGTCTCATAGTCATCGGTAATTGTAGAGAGGTATGCAAAACGGCGTCCACCTAAATTAGCATTACCTACCTGACCATAGGATGCACGCAATTTCAATTTAGATATGACTTTACGCAATGGTTGCATAAATGCCTCTTCCGATACAATCCAACCAATGGCTCCTGAAGGGAAAAAGCCATAACGCTTGCCTTTGGCAAAATTTTCAGAACCATTATAGCCAAAATTAAATTCACCTACATATTTACCCGAATAGGTATAAGATGCACGTCCTGCCAATCCCTGATTACGGTAAGGCAACTTGCTTCCATCATCATAATTACGACGATTAAACAATAACATTGCAGCAACGGAATGTTTCTCGGCGAATGTACGGTCATAAGACAAAGTAGCTTCCATATATACGCTCTTATTTCCATAATCACCGCTTTTTGAGTAATCCAGGAAATTAGTACCATTGGATTTTGATGCTATAATCAAATTACCTTCATCATCACGTCCTGTAGCAGGCACATAATAATCCGGTGTCTTTCCACGAGAAACAGTACCCGAAGAAAACCTGTCAAATGAGAATGTTCCTTTTACTTTCAATCCCGGAAGCAGGAATTTCAAATCTTGTTCTACAGAAAACAGTGTTTCAATCTTACTGTCGCTTTTTCTTTTATATCCACTTTGAGTAGCCCATGACCAAACGTTTGGCTCCTCTGTTGTCGGTATCTGCCCACTGGAATATTGTGCAGGGAAAGCATGAGGAACAGCAACGAACGCTTTCTGGAAAATTTGAGATATATCTTTCGTTGTAGAATTTCTATCTTGCAAATATCCACCAATATTAAAACGTAATTGCGTAGTAGGACTTAATTTCAAATCCACATTAGAACGCACGTTATAACGTTGTAATTTAATAGTAGGATCCCAATCATAGCTTTTATCACGTTTCAAAATACCACGTTCATTATACGCAGCAGCAACAAAAGAATAACGTAATGTCTCTGTACCACCGGAAATATCTACTGTTACACGCTGATTCGAAGCATAATCATTTGCAATTGCATCCATCCAATTCACGTCCGGATATAAATCAGGATCATACCCTGCACGAGTTTTTGCAATACGATCTGTATATTTAGGTTGTTGTCCTGTATCCATCAAGATATCATCCAAAACCTGCATATAATCCGCTGCACCCAAATACTCAGGAAGTTTAACCGGCTGTGTAGCTGCAAATTCAGCCTTTACAGTCACACGAGGTTTACCAACTTGTCCGCGTTTCGTATTAATTAAAATAACACCATTAGCTCCCCGCACTCCATAAACAGCACTTGCAGCAGCATCTTTCAACACAGAAAAAGATTCTATCTCTTCAGGATCAATATTATTCAAATCGCGTTCTATACCATCAATCAAAACCAATGGGTTTTGTCCGGCATCCTGGAACGTACTAATACCACGAATCCAGAAAGAAGAGTTATCATATCCCGGTTCACCAGAACGTTGCACAGCTAATACACCGGCAACCGTACCAGCCAGATTATTACTTATTGAACGAGTAGTAGAAACCTTTAACTTAGCAGGTTCAATCGTTGTGATAGAACCAACAACAGACTCTTTCTTTTGTGCGCCATAGGCAACTACTACAACCTCATCTAATTGACCAACATCTTCTACCATTTGTACATTAACAACCTTCCGGTTATTAACAACCTCTTCTTTAGGAACAAAACCAATATAACGAAAAGAAAGTACAGATTTTCTTTCAGGAACAATAATACTATAATTACCATTCATGTCTGTCAACGCATGTACTGTAGAATCATTTTTCAAAATGATTGTTACACCAATCAAAGGCTCACCTTTTTCATCTGAAACGTTACCTGTTACCTTAATACCCTTTTGTTGTGCAGTTTGTTGTACTTTAGGAGCTTCTGGCACCGAAATAGTAATTTGTCTCCCCGACATCTTATAATTCAGTCCTGTCTCTGAAAACAGCTCTTTTAACACAGCATCTATTTTCTTATTGGAAACTGAAATGGAGACTTTGTTATTCAGATTTTTCTGAACATTAGCAGAGTAAATAAAAATATACTTACTATGTTTTTCGATATAATCTAAAATATCTTTAACTGTAACATTCTCATACTGTACTGAGAATAAATCTTCTTCGGAATTCCAACTAATAGAATTAGTACCGAATGAAGAGAATGGAATCATAAAAAAGACGTTTATAATGCAAAAAAGCTTAAGTCTTTTCTTTAAGTGTAGAAAAATAGTTTTCTTTACCATAAAAATTTCTTTTTAGGTTAACAATTTTGGATTTATTGATTTAACTAGGGAATTACTATCGGGTAAATACGGCAATATTTATCCGATTTTTTTTGTCATAATAGCAGTCTGTTCTTCATAGGCAAACATATTAAAAGATTAATTAAAAAAATTATTTATTTAAATATATACTAGTATCACTTTTTTCGATTGTGAATGGCAGGGTTTGCTGAATACATTCAATCACCTCGTCTATATCATCTTTCAAATCTAATTTCCCATACACTTTTTCTTTACCAATAATTGGATCACATTGAATAGATATACCATAATAGATGCTTAGTCTTTGAATGATCTGCGACAAATCATTACCATTCAATAGCATGATCCCCTCTACCCAACTAATATACTCTGCTACATCAACTTGCTTCTGATAAGCAATTGTACCATTTGCTATATTCAACAGATCATTAGGATTCAAGCGTGCTTTCTTTTCATTCTTATCAGTAACTTCTACCGCACCTTCCACCAATACAATATTAGTTGCCCCCCCTTTATAATTCGAGATATTGAACTTCGTTCCTAACACTTGCAGTTTAAAATCATCAGACTCCACTATAAAAGGATGTTTCTTATCATGCGCAACTTCCAGAAAAACTTCTCCTTGGGCATAGATTTTACGAATGTCTCCTTTAAAACAACGAGGATAAATCACTTTTGACTGAGAGTTAACGACCAGCCGAGTCCCATCAGACAATTCTACTCTAGCCCTTTTCCCCGCAGGAACAAGTAGCTGATTATATTCTTGTTCCTCTTTGGTTTTCTCTTCATTCTCTTTTATCACTTGTGAATTGACAGCAACTTTCCCCTCTTTCGAATACTTAATGAAAGCATCTTCATCCAAATTAAGCTGTTCCTTGGAAGTAATAAGAGTCACTTCCTCAACAGATTGGCTATCCATTTCTTCAGCAATAGCCTGGAAGTCTAAATTACCACTTCCATTCTGATTCAAAAAATAAATAGTTGAAATGCAAATCAAAAAGGAAGCAGCAATAGAAGCTGAAGCAACTAAGAAATATTTCTTTCTGCGCTTCATAGCATCTTTTCGCATCTTTCGTTGAGTCTTCTCTATGATAGAAGATGGATCAATCTTTTCCTGCGCACAATTTTGCCAAAAGAATTTCAATTTCTCTGCATCAGGCATAGAAGTAAAATCATCCTCAATATTTTCTTGAGAATTCAATTTACTAAATAAATCTGCGAGACGATGGTATTCTTTCAAGCTCATAATCCTTTTTTAATGTTGTTCTATAGATAAAGACGCAACTAAAAAAAAAATCTCCCAGTCAAAAATGATTTTTTTTCATTTTTCTTAGAAAACAAATAAAAGTAGGATTAGCTATGTGAAAAAATAAGGCATTAATAAGCAGGAGAGTAAAAACTTAGCTCTTGCGAGATTTCAGATTCAATCTTTTAGCAATTTCATCTAACGCAAAAGCAATATGGTTATTGATAGTCTTCACTGATATGTTCAACATATCTGCGATATCTTTATAAGGAAGTCCATCTATTTTTGCTAAGAAAAAGACATGTTTACACTTGGGAGGAAGTTGTTGAATGGCGTCATTAATTTTAGCCATTTCTTCCTTACTAATCATCTCCTCGGCTGGAGATTGAACCGGCTCAAAAATAAAATCTTCGATATCATCAAATGACAATTCATACTTTCCAGTTTCCTTCCGCAAAAAAGAAATCGCTTTTCGATAGGTGATTGTCTGGATCCAAGCATTCATATTGCCAATTTCAGCCAGACTTTTTCTATTTTTCCAAACTTCAAAAAAAACATCACTCACAATCTCTTCAGCTGACTCCTTCTGGCCAAGTAGCGCAAATGTATAGTGATATAAACGCGAAGAATAATGCTCCATAAAACGATTGAAAGCAATTTCATCGCCGTCTACTATTCTACATATTTCATTATTCTCAAGTTTCACAGAAGTATTTATAGATTATTTCCAATTAACAAAATTGAGCCAAATATAGCAGTATCGTATCAATTACGAAAATAAAACACCATAAAAAGGAATTAAAAGTTATCAATTATAGAAAAATGGCTATAATAAAAACATTACCATTTAGCTATAAAAGTCTCTTACTTAAATAACGTACAGGATACCATACAGAAAGGAATCCGACTGCCAAAACGGTGATAAAAATAAGTACCATATCCCAAGCATGAACACTGACAGGATAGGCGTCTACAACAAAAGTTCCGCCACCGCCCCCCAATGAAATTATACCGAATTTCTGTTGGATAAAACATAGGATTAAGCCGAGGACAATACCGGAAATAGCGCCAAAAAGAGAAATGAGACGTCCTTCAAAGAGGAATATTCGGGAGATGAGTTTATCACTAGCTCCAAGACTCCGCAAAGTTACTACATCATCCTTCTTATCCAAAATCAACATGGAAAGAGAACCAATTACATTGAAACAGGCAATCATTAAGATAAAGGTCAGAAATAAATAGGAAATAAGTTTCTCTATCTCCATAATACGGAAAACATCTGCCTGCTGCTGATAACGATTCTGAACAACAAAATCATCACCTAATATGTTTTCTATTTTAGATTGTACCGATGAAGTATTTACATTAGGCTTTAATTTCAATTCCATCGCAGAGACTTCTGTTGTATAATCCAGAAGCTGGCGAAGAAAATCGAGAGAAGTCAGAATATATTTCCCGTCATATTCTTGCTGATTCACAACAAATACGACACCCGGAGAATACAGGTAATCACGATTAAAAGAAGCTCCGGGATTTGCCATGTTCACTTTGGCATTCCGCTTGGGTAGATAAACCTGAAGAGGATCAACAAATTCCAAACCTGTACCCAAAGTCGCAACCAGTTCCACTCCCATGACCCCGTAGTTCACAATAGAGTCATGAAGAACAAATTCACCTGCGCCATAGAGTATACTGTCTATAGCAGTCAGTTCTTCAAAGTTATCCTCCACACCTTTCAATACAACCATAGCTTGCCGATCCTTGTATTGCACCATTGCATTTTCTTCAAGTGTTTCTGTAAACACCTCCACTTCAGGAAGTGCACAAACAGCGCGAATCCGTTTATCCTGCGCATCAAAGACTTTTCCTTCACGAACTGTTATTTTCAATTGCGGGTCAAAAGCCGTAAAAAAGCTAGCGACCATATCCTGAAAACCATTAAAAACGGAAAGAGTGCAAACCAAAGCAAGTGTAGCAAGGGCTAC
>ERZ779729.1149-NODE-1149-length-20158-cov-3.692334_pt1 | contig 20158 bp, 33 predicted proteins | sample MGYA00511072_ERZ779729 | MGnify/ENA primary metagenome ERZ779729 (study PRJEB29588, sample SAMEA2156675) | human gut metagenome | biome: human gut; feature: human-associated habitat; material: faeces | place: Denmark | collected 2008/2010 ...
GCGAAGGCGGCCACACGGTCGGCGCCGGCGTCGTTGCTCAGATCATCGAATAATGGCGAATTTTTTCTGATAAAGAAAAAAATCGACTTTTGAGTTGATCTCATGAGGGAGCGGGGGATATACTCCGCTCCCTCTGTTCTTTTATTGTTCTTTTAATTAGGAAAAACGAAATGCAGTCTCAGCGCATTCGCATCCGTCTTAAGGCCTACGACTACAAGCTGATCGATCAGTCGGCTCTCGAAATCGTCGATACCGCTAAGCGTACCGGCGCCGTTGTTCGTGGTCCCGTTCCCCTTCCCACCCGCATTCAGCGTTTCGACATTCTCCGTTCGCCGCACGTCAACAAGACCAGCCGCGATCAGCTCGAAATCCGCACGCATCAGCGTCTGATGGACATCGTCGACCCGACCGACAAGACGGTTGACGCGCTCATGAAGCTTGACCTGCCCGCTGGCGTGGACGTCAAGATCAAGGTTCAGTAAGCCATTTGATTTTTGCCGCAAAAAACATGGGCTTTTTCGTTGCAGCGGAAAAGTTCCGCGGCTAAAATCGCGCCTTTGTGCTCTAGTGAGGTCGTTTCCTCTTTTTCGAAGCGGCCTTGAGCAATTTCCCAAAAGAAACGGTCCCGGCCAATCGCAGCCGGGGTGGAGAAAACAATGAGTGATAAGCTCGGCCTCGTCGGTCGCAAGATCGGCATGACGCGTATTTTCACGGAAGACGGCGTTTCCGTCCCCGTGACCGTGCTCGACGTGTCGAATAACCGTGTCACGATGGTGAAGACGGTCGAAACCGACGGCTACAATGCTATTCAGGTCGCGTTCGGCTCCAAGAAGCCCTCGCGCGTCAACAAGGCTCTGACCGGCCACTACGCCAAGGCTGGCGTTGAAGCTGGTTCGATGCTCAAAGAGTTCCATATCGATGCTGACAAGGTCGCCGAATTCAAGCCCGGCATGACCCTCTCGGCCGAAATGTTCACGGAAGGCCAGAAGGTCGACGTGACTGGTACGACCATCGGTAAGGGTTTTGCAGGCGCCATCAAGCGTCACCACTTCTCGTCGAACCGTGCTTCGCACGGTAATTCCGTGACGACTAACGCTCCCGGCTCCATCGGTAATCGTCAGGACCCGGGCCGCGTCTTCCCCGGCAAGCGCATGGCTGGCCACTTGGGCGACGTTCAGCGTACGACCCAGAACCTCGTGATCGCGCGTGTCGACAAGGAACGTCAGCTTCTGCTGGTTCGCGGTGCCGTCCCCGGCGCCAAGGGCGGCGAAGTCATCGTCCGTCCGGCTGTTAAGGCGTAAGGAGCGAAACAATGGAACTCAATGTCCTGAACGAACAGGGAAAGACGGTCGAAGCCGCCGACGCCGTGTTCGGTCGTGAATACAACGAAGCCCTGGTGCACCAGATCGTGGTTGCCTTCCAGGCCAATGCTCGTCTCGGTACGCGCGCTCAGCTCAACCGCCGTGATGTGCATCATTCCACGAAGAAGCCCTGGCGTCAGAAGGGTACGGGTCGCGCCCGTTCCGGTATGACTTCCTCCAACGTTTGGCGTGGTGGTGGTCGTGCGTTCCCGAATACGCCGGATGAAAACTTCAGCCAGAAGGTCAACAAGAAGATGTTCCGTGCTGCGATGTCTTCGATCTATTCGAAGCTTGCTGCCGACCAGCGCCTCGTCGCTGTCGACACGATCAAGGCCGAACTTCCCAAGACCAAGGCTTTTGTCGGTCAGCTCAAGTCGCTCGGCTTGACGGACCGCACCCTCATCATCGTCGGTGAGGAAGAACTTGACGACAACCTCATCCTCGCCTCGCGCAACCTGAAGGATGTGCTCGTCGTTCCCCCGCGTTACGCTGATCCGCTCTGCCTGCTCTATTTTGACAAGGTCGTGGTCACGAAGGCGGCTGTTGCTCAGATCGAGGAGATGTTGGCATGAATCAGGAACGTCTGATGAAGGTGCTCGTCGGCCCCATCGTCTCGGAAAAGAGCACGATGATCGGCGAAAAGCACAAGCAGATTTCTTTCGTGGTCGTCCCGGACGCTACGAAGTATGAGGTCAAGGCTGCGGTCGAGCTGCTTTTCAATACGAAGGTCAGCTCCGTTCAAATTCTGAACCTCAAGGGCAAGCAGAAGCGCTTCGGCCGCTATATGGGCAAGCGCAACGACGTCCGCAAGGCGTACGTCACGCTCGCTGAGGGTCAGGAAATCAACTTCGAACAAGAGGTGATGTAATGGCTCTCGTTAAACTCAAGCCGACGTCTCCTGGCCGCCGTCACGCGGTCAAAGTGGTCAACAAGGAGCTCCACAAGGGCAAGCCCTGGGCCGCTCTGGTCGAAAAGAAGAACCGTATCAACGGCCGCAACAACGATGGTCACATCACCTGCCGTCATAAGGGCGGCGGTGCGAAGCGCCACTATCGTTTGATCGACTTCAAGCGTCAGAAGGACGGCATCCCCGCCCGCGTTGAACGCATTGAATACGATCCGAACCGTTCTGCGAACATTGCTCTCGTCTGCTATGCCGACGGCGAACGCCGCTACATCATTGCCCCGAAGGGCCTGGTGGTCGGTCAGGAAATCATGAACGGTGCGGAGTCTCCGATCAAGGTCGGCAATACGCTTCCGCTTCGTAACATTCCTGTTGGCTCGACGATTCACTGCATCGAACTGCTCCCGGGCAAGGGTGCACAGCTCGTCCGCGCTGCTGGCGCTTTCGCTCAGCTCGTCGCTCGTGAAGGCGAATACGCCCAGATCCGTCTGCGCTCCGGTGAAGTGCGCCGCGTTCTCATCGAATGCCGCGCGACGATCGGCACCGTCGGCAATGAAGAAAACAGCCTGCGTGAACTCGGCAAGGCCGGCGCCAAGCGCTGGCGCGGCATTCGCCCGACGGTTCGCGGCGTTGCCATGAACCCGGTGGATCATCCGCACGGCGGCGGCGAAGGCAAGACCGGTACTGGTCGTGCGCCTGTTACGCCGTGGGGCCAGCTCACGAAGGGCTATCGTACCCGCAACAGCAAGCGCACCGACTCGATGATCGTGTCGCGCCGTAACCGTAAGTAAGGGGGCCTCGAATGTCTCGTTCTTTGAAGAAAGGCCCGTTTGTTGACGGGCACCTCATGAAGAAGGTTGAAGCCGCCCAGGCGAGCCGTGACAAGCGTCCGCTCAAGACCTGGTCGCGCCGCTCGACGATCGTTCCGGAATTTGTCGGTCTGACGATCGCTGTGCACAACGGCCGTCAGCACGTGCCGGTCTACATCAACGAAAACATGGTCGGTCACAAGCTCGGCGAATTTGCGCACACGCGCACGTTCAAGGGCCATGCCGCCGGCGATAAGAAGGTGGGTAAGTAAATGGAAACTACTGCTATCGTTCGTGGCGTCCGCCTGTCTGCCCAGAAGGGCCGTCTGGTGGCTGACCTCGTCCGCGGCAAGCCCGTGGACAAGGCTATTGCCATCCTGACCTTCACGCAGAAGCGTGCCGCCGGGATCATCAAGAAGGCTCTGGAAAGCGCCATTGCCAACGCCGAACACAATTTCGGCGCCGACATCGACACGCTCGTCGTGACGAAGATTCACGTTGAAAAGGCCGCCACGCTGCGCCGCTTCGGTGCTCGCGCCAAGGGCCGCGGCACGCGAATCAACAAGCAGACGAGCCACATCTACATCACCGTCGGCGACGGCGAAAGCTAATAAGGTGAATTACCATGGGTCAGAAAATTAATCCCACCGGCTTCCGTCTCCCCGTTACGCGCAACTGGACGTCGCGCTGGTACGCGATCGGCCGTGACTATCCGAAGACCCTTCAGGAAGACCTGAAGGTTCGCAGCTTCCTTCAGAAGAAGCTCCGCAACGCGAGCGTGAGCCGCATTCTCATCGAACGCCCGGCTAACAATGCCCGCATCACGATCTTCACGGCTCGTCCGGGTATCGTGATCGGCAAGCAGGGTGCCGACATTGAAGCGCTGAAGACCGAAGTTCAGAAGATGATGGGCGTGCCTGTTCACGTCAATATCGAAGAAGTTCGTCGTCCCGAACTCGACGCGCAGCTGATTGCCGACGGCATCACGCAGCAGCTCGAAAAGCGCGTTATGTTCCGCCGCGCCATGAAGCGCGCTATGCAGAACGCCATGCGCCTCGGCGCCCAGGGCATTAAGGTCATGTCTTCCGGCCGTCTGAACGGCGCCGACATTGCCCGTGCCGAATGGTACCGTGAAGGCCGCGTGCCTCTGCAGACGCTTCGCGCCAACATCGATTACGGCTTCTCCGAAGCTCGTACGACGTACGGCGTGATCGGCGTTAAGGTTTGGGTCTACAAGGGTGACAATCTCGGCCAGGCCGAGGCTGTCGAAGCGCCTTCGCCTCGCGAAGACCGCCGCGGCCGTCGTAACGACCGTGCTGGTCGTCCCGGCGCTCGCCGCAACGCCCGCCGCAACGATCAGAAGCAGGACCGTGCTGCTCGCAAGCCGGCTGCTAAGGACGGAGAATAACGATGCTGCAGCCTAATCGTCGCAAATACCGCAAGGACCAGAAGGGCCGCAACTACGGTCTCGCTACTCGCGGCGCCAACGTTTCGTTCGGCGAATTCGGTCTCAAGACGCTTGAACGCGGCCGCATCACGGCCCGTCAGATTGAAGCCGCCCGTCGTGCCATTACGCGCCACATCAAGCGCGGCGGCCGCGTGTGGATTCGTATCTTCCCGGACAAGCCCATTTCGAAGAAGCCTGCCGAAGTCCGTATGGGTAACGGCAAGGGCAATCCTGAATACTGGGTCGCGCTGGTCCAGCCGGGCCGCGTGCTCTACGAAATGGACGGCGTGGACGAACAGCTCGCCCGCGAAGCCTTCGCGCTCGCAGCTGCCAAGCTGCCCGTGAAGACCACGTTCGTTGTCCGCCAGGTCGGCATGTAATTGAAGGAGACACGGACATGAACGCAAAGGAACTGCGCGCCAAGGATGTGGCCGCGCTCAACCAGGAACTGCAGGACCTCCTGAAGACGCACTTCAAGCTGCGCATGCAGAAGGCTACCCAGCAGCTTCAGAACACGGCTTCGCTGCGTCAGACGCGTCGCGACATCGCGAGCGTTCGCACGATCCTCACTGAAAAGGCGACCACGAAATGACGGAACAGACCACTGAAAAGCTGACCCGCACCCTCCAGGGCGTGGTTACCAGCGCCAAGATGGAGAAGACGGTGACGGTCCTTGTTGAACGCAAGGTCAAGCACCCTCTCTATGGCAAGTACGTCGTCAAGAGCAAGAAGTATCACGCTCACGACGAAGTCGGCTGTCAGGAAGGCGACAAGGTTGAAATCGCTGAATGCCGTCCGATCTCCAAGACGAAGTCCTGGACCGTGACGAAGGTTCTCGAAAAGGCCGTTGTCCTCTAAGACAGCTCAAGCGAAAAAAAATCGCTGATTCGCTTGCAAAGCATCTGAGCACTCAGGTATATTTGCAAGCCGTCGCCCGGAAGACCCAGGTGGTGTTCCGGGCGACTACATTTCTTGGGTGTGATTGAGCCCGTTTCCCCCGCATCTGCAGGGCTTCGGAATGGGTTCGTTTGCAACCTGTCTTCCCGAAACGGGACCAATACTATCCGCTAATGTGGAATAAGTTGGGATTTTTCAAACCATGATTCAGATGCAAAGCCGACTGGACGTCGCCGACAATACCGGTGCGCGTTCAGTGATGTGTATCAAGGTGTTGGGCGGCTCCAAGCGCCGTTATGCCAACATCGGCGACGTCATCAAGGTGACTGTCAAGGAAGCTGCTCCGCGCGGCCGTGTCAAGAAGGGCGAAGTCTACAACGCTGTTGTGGTCCGCACCGCCAGCGGCGTTCGCCGCCCGGACGGCTCGAAGATCTGCTTCGACGCCAATGCCGCCGTTCTTCTCAACAACAAGCTCGAGCCGATCGGCACCCGTATTTTCGGGCCGGTGACTCGTGAACTGCGTACCGAGCAGTTCATGAAGATCGTGTCGCTCGCTCCCGAAGTTATCTAAAAGGAGAAGAAATGCAGCGCATTCGTAAGGGCGACCAGGTGGTCGTCATCGCTGGTCGCGACAAGGGCACGAAGGGCACCGTCCTTTCCCGCGTCGATGATCGTCACGTGATCGTTGAAGGCGTGAACGTCGTCAAGAAGGCTGTTCGTCCGAACCCGGCTCTCGGGATTGAAGGCGGCCTCATTGACAAGACCATGCCGATCGATCAGTCCAACGTCATGCTTGTCAACCCGGAAACGGGCAAGGGCGACCGCGTCGGCTTCAAGATTGTCGACGGCAAGAAGGTTCGCGTGTTCAAGTCGAACGGTGCCGAAGTCGGCGCCAAGGCCTAATGAGGGTGACGATGTCTCGTTTTAGTTCTCTTTATCACGACACCATTGTCCCCGAACTGATGAAGAAGTTCGGCTACAAGACCGTCATGCAGGTGCCGCGCATCACCAAGATCACCCTCAACATGGGTGTCGGTGAAGCCGTCAACGACAAGAAGCTTGTTGAGAACGCTCTCAACGACATGACGAAGATCGCCGGCCAGAAGCCCGTGATCACGCGTACCCGCAAGGCCATTGCGAACTTCAAGATTCGTGAAAACATGCCGATCGGCTGCATGGTTACGCTTCGCGGCGAACGCATGTACGACTTCCTCGATCGTCTCATCACCATCGCCTTCCCGCGCGTTCGCGACTTCCGCGGCGTTTCGGGTCGTGCCTTTGACGGTCGCGGCAACTACAACATCGGCCTGAAGGAACAGATCATCTTCCCGGAAATCGAATACGACAAGATCGATGCGATCCGCGGGATGAATATTTCGATTACCACGACGGCGAAGACGGACGAAGAAGCCAAGGCGCTTCTCGCCGGTTTCAACTTCCCGTTCCGCAACTGAGGTTGACGCAAAATGGCAAAACTTGCTCTTATTAACCGCGAAGCCAAGCGCCGCGCCACCGTGGCCAAGTTCGCGGCCAAGCGCGCCGCCCTCAAGGCAATCATCAACGACGCTACCCGCTCCATGGACGAACGTCTGGAAGCCCGTGCGAAGCTTGAAAAGCTTCCCCGCAATGCGAGCCCGGTCCGCCTGCATAATCGCTGCGCCATCACCGGCCGTCCCCGCGGCAATTTCCGTAAGTTTGGTCTGTGCCGCGAGATGATCCGTGACGCTGCCATGCGCGGCGACATTCCCGGCCTCGTGAAGGCTAGCTGGTAAGCGAGGAGATTACGACAATGAGTATGAGTGATCCGATCGCCGACATGCTGACCCGCATCCGCAACGGTCAGATGGTCGATAAGGCTGAAGTGGCTATGCCGTCCTCCAAGCTGAAGGTCGCCATTGCCAAGGTCCTTAAAGACGAAGGCTATATTGAAAACTTTGAAGTCGCGGCCAACAACGGCAAGCCCGAACTTACCGTGACGCTCAAGTACTACGCCGGCCGTCCGGTTATTGAACGTCTCGAACGCGTTTCGCGTCCCGGCCTGCGCATTTACAAGAACCATGAGAACATCCCCCAGGTGATGAACGGTCTCGGCATCGCGATCGTTTCGACGCCGAAGGGTGTCATGACCGACCGCGCGGCCCGTGCTGCCGGCGTCGGCGGCGAAGTTCTTTGCTACGTCGCCTAAGCCGAGGAGTGAGAAATGAGTCGTATTGCTAAGATTCCGGTTGCCATCGCCAAGGGCGTGACCTGCACGCTGACTGACGAGAACATCACGGTCAAGGGCCCGATCGGTGAAGTCTCGATGCACATCCTCAAGGATGTCAAAGTGACGGAAGCCGATGGTCATCTCCACTTCGAACAGCTCGCCGAAACGCGCGAAGCCAATGCCAACGTCGGCACGATGCGTGCCCTCGTCAACGACATGGTCAAGGGCTGCGCCGTCGGTTTCGAAAAGCGTCTCGCGCTCGTCGGCGTGGGCTATCGTGCCCAGGCTCAGGGCGACAAGCTGAACCTTTCGCTCGGCTTCTCGCATCCGATCGTTCACCAGATGCCCCAGGGCGTCAAGGTTGAAACGCCCAGCCAGACGGAAATCGTGATCAAGGGTGCCAACAAGCAGGTCGTCGGCCAGACTGCTGCCGAGATCCGCGCTTATCGTTCGCCTGAACCCTACAAGGGCAAGGGTGTCCGCTATGCGAATGAGCACGTCGTGATCAAGGAAACCAAGAAGAAGTAATCGGGACGTTAGAAGATGATCAACAAGAAACAAAGCCGCTTGCGCCGTGCCCGCGCCACGCGCGCCCGCATTCTGCTGCAGAAGGTCGATCGCCTGACGGTCCATCGTACCAACCTGCACATCTATGCCAGCATCATTTCGGCCGACAACGGCCGTACGCTGGTCTCGGCCTCTACGGTCGAACCCGAAGTGCGCGCTCAGCTCGCGAACGTCTCCGGCCGCGGCGGCAACATCGCTGCTGCCAAGATCGTTGGCACCCGTCTGGCCGAGAAGGCGAAGGCTGCTGGTATTGAAACCTGCGCTTTCGACCGTTCCGGCTACCGTTTCCACGGCCGCGTCGCCGCGCTTGCTCAGGCCGCGCGCGAAGCTGGCCTCAAGTTCTAATCAGGGGCTGGTAAATGGCTAAGGTTCAAGGTAGAAACGCGGTCGACGAACAGGACGACGGCCTGCGTGAAAAGATGATTGCGGTCAACCGCGTCACCAAGGTCGTCAAGGGCGGCCGTATTCTCGCCTTCGCGGCGCTCACGGTTGTGGGCGACGGCGATGGCTCCATCGGCATGGGCACGGGCAAGTCCCGCGAAGTGCCGCAGTCCGTTTCCAAGGCGATGGAACGCGCCCGTCACACGATGAAGCGCGTCCCTCTCAAGAATGGTACGCTGCACCACGCTGTTGAAGGCCGTCATGGCGCTTCCCGCGTGATCATGATGCCGGCTCCGGAAGGCACCGGCGTGATCGCTGGCGGCCCGATGCGCGCCGTCTGCGACGCTTGCGGCATCCGCAACGTCGTGGCGAAGGCCTACGGCTCGACCAACCCGTACAACCTGGTCCGTGCGACGCTCAACGCACTCGACAACCTTCGCTCGCCCGCTCAGATTGCGGCCAAGCGCGGCAAGTCGGTCGAAGAGCTTCTCGGCTAATCAGGAGACTGAACATGTCCGAAAAGAAGACCATCCAGGTCACGCTGGTTAAGAGCCCCATCGGCACGAACAAGGAGCATCGCGCCTGCGTTCGCGGCCTCGGGCTTAAGAAGATCCGCCAGACGCGCGTGCTTGAAGACACGCCCGCCGTGCGCGGCATGATCAATAAGGTCGCGTTCCTCGTTCGCGTCGACTGATCTAAGGATGACCCAAATGCGTTTGAATACGATCAAGCCCGCTGAGGGCTCGAAGAAAGCTGCGCACCGCGTCGGTCGCGGCGTCGGCTCCGGTTGGGGCAAGACGGCCGGCCGCGGTCACAAGGGGCAGAAGTCCCGTGCCGGCGGCTTCCACAAGGTCGGCTTCGAAGGCGGCCAGATGCCGATGTATCGTCGCCTGCCGAAGCGCGGCTTCTACTCGCGCTCGCGCAAGTTCTGCGAAGTTGTTCGCCTTTCCGACCTGCAGCGTCTCGGCGTCGACGAAATCGACCTGCTCGTTCTGAAGGAAGCTGGCGTTGTTTCGCCGCTCGCTCAGAATGCCCGCGTGATCCTTTCGGGTGAAATCTCCCGCAAGGTGACCGTGCGTGGTCTCGGCGTCACGAAGGGTGCCCGCGCCGCTATCGAAGCGGCCGGCGGTGCCATCGCCGAGTAAGACAGCAACGCTTGCAAAGAGGTAGGACGTGGCGACCAGCCCCAGCTCTAAACAGCAAAGCGGCCTCAGCAAGTACGGCGACCTCAAGGGTCGCCTCATCTTCCTGATGCTCGCTCTTGTTGTGTACCGCATCGGTGCTCATGTGCCGGTGCCCGGTATCGATCCCGACATGCTCAAACAGCTGTTCAATCAGCAGCAGGGCGGCATTCTCGGGCTGTTCAACATGTTCTCCGGCGGTGCGCTCTCGCGCTTTTCGGTCTTCGCGCTCGGCATCATGCCGTACATTTCTGCATCGATTATTTTCCAGATGCTCTCGTACGTGCTGCCGTCGCTTGAAGCTCTCCGAAAGGAAGGCGAGCAGGGCCGCAGAAAGATCACGCAGTACACCCGTTATGGGACGCTTGCGCTTGGTCTTTTCCAAGGCTTCGGCATCGCTGTCGCTCTCGAAACGCAGGCCGGCCTCGTGCTTGACCCGGGCTTCATGTTCCGGGTCACCACGACCGTATCTCTGCTGACGGGAACGATGTTCCTGATGTGGCTCGGTGAACAGATCACCGAACGTGGTCTCGGCAACGGCATTTCGATCATCATTTTCGCCGGTATTGTGGCGGGCCTTCCCAACGGAACGAGCGGACTCTTCCAGCTTGTTTCGACTGGCGCTATCAGCCCGCTTGCCGCGATTTTCGTGATCGCGATCATCCTTGCCGTCACTGCATTCGTTGTGTTCATCGAACGCGGTCAGCGCCGCATCACTGTCAACTATGCCAAGCGTCAGATTGGCAACCGAATCTACGGCGGTCAGAGCTCGTACCTGCCGCTCAAGATGAACATGTCGGGTGTGATTCCCCCGATTTTTGCTTCGTCGCTGATTCTGTTCCCTGCTACGCTCGCCGGCTGGTTTACGACTGGTGATTCGACCCGCTGGATCCGCGACCTCGCAGCTTCGCTTTCGCCTGGTCAGCCGCTTTACACGCTGCTTTATGCTGCACTCATCATTTTCTTTGCTTATTTCTACACGGCATTGGTTTTCAATCCGAAAGAAACGGCTGAGAATTTGAAAAAAGGCGGTGCGTTCATCCCTGGCATTCGTCCGGGAGAACAGACCGCGCGCTATATCGACCGTGTGCTTCTTCGTCTCACGCTCGGCGGCGCTGCGTACCTTGTCTTCGTGTGCCTTGTTCCTGAGTTCCTCAACCTTCGTTTCAACGTTCCGTTCTATTTCGGCGGCACTTCGCTGCTGATTGTGGTCGTTGTTACGATGGACTTCATGAGCCAGGTTCAGGCGTACATGATGTCGCACCAGTACGAAAATCTCCTGCGGAAAACCAATTTCCGCGGGCTCTCTCGGAAGTAATTCCGCAGATAAGAGAGAACGCTGTTCTCTTTCGGAGAATAGCTAAAACCGCAGGGCGCGATCCTATTGGGATGCGCCCTGCATTTTCCTTAAGACAGGTCGCTGCAGAAGCACTACGCTGCGGCGACTTGCATCATGCAGTGAATCTCGAGTATTATTCGAGGCTTCCTGCCGTGTGGGCAACGTTTTTCCATGCTTTAGAGCATGTGGAGTTAAGAATGAAGGTTAGAGCTTCAGTCAAGAAAATGTGCCGCAACTGCAAGATCATCAAGCGCAAGGGCGTCGTCCGCGTGATCTGCAGCGACCCGCGTCACAAGCAGCGTCAAGGCTAAAGAGGTAACAGAATGGCTCGTATCGCCGGTATCAACATTCCGCCGCAGCAGCACGCCGAAATCGGTCTCACCGCCATCTATGGCATCGGCCGTCCCCGTGCTCGCCTGATTCTCGAACAGTGCGGCATCCCCTATTCCAAGAAGGTTAAGGATCTCACCGACGCCGAACTCGAACGCGTCCGCGACGCCGTTTCGAAGTTCACGGTCGAAGGCGACCTCCGTCGTGAAGTCCAGTTGTCGATCAAGCGTTTGATCGACCTCGGCACGTACCGTGGCATGCGCCATCGTCGCGGTCTTCCCTGCCGCGGCCAGCGCACTCGTACCAACGCTCGCACCCGCAAGGGACCGCGCAAGGTTGGTGTGACGCTCAAGAAGTAATTAAAGGATCACTATGGCTGGCAACAATTCCAAGGCTGCGCTTCGCGGCCGCAAGAAGGTTCGCAAGGTCGTGACCGAAGGTATCGCTCACGTCCACGCTTCCTTCAACAACACCATCATTACGATTACCGACCGCCAGGGCAACGCTATCGCTGCGTCGTCCTCCGGCGCTCAGGGCTTCAAGGGTTCGCGCAAGTCGACCCCGTTCGCTGCTCAGGTCGCTGCCGACCAGGCTGGCAAGATTGCCCTCGAACATGGTCTGAAGAACGTCGAAGTTCGCATTTGGGGTCCTGGCCCCGGCCGCGAATCTTCCGTGCGTGCGCTCAACGCGCTCGGCATCCGCGTCACGTCGATTCAGGACGTCACGCCGATCCCGCACAATGGCGTTCGTCCTTCCAAGCGCCGCCGCGTCTAATCAATTGAAATTTTCTGTTGAATCCCGCGTTCGTTCTGCATAACTGAGGCAGATCGAACTGAATGTAGGGAGTCCTACAGGATAAGAGAGGCATTTTTAAATGGCACGATATCTCGGTCCCAAGCTCAAGCTTTCGCGTCGCGAAGGCATTGATCTGAATCTGAAGAGCGCCCGTCGTTCGTTTGAGTCGAAAGTCAAGGACGTCGGTTCCAAGCCGGGCCAGCACGGCAAGATCTCCGGAGCCCGCATGTCCGACTACGGCAACCAGATGCGTGAAACGCAGAAGGCCAAGCGTATGTACGGCGTTCTCGAACGTCAGTTCCGTCGTTACTTCGCTGAAGCCGCCCGTCTGCGCGGCAACACTGGTGAACGTCTTATTCAGCTTCTTGAAAGCCGTCTTGACAACGTCGTTTATCGCATGGGCTTTGGCTCGACCCGCGCGGAATCCCGTCAGCTCGTCAGCCACGGCGCCATTCTCGTGAACGGCCGCAAGGTGAATATCCCGTCGTACTCGGTCAAGGCCGGCGACGTGATTTCGGTTCGCGAAAAGGCTCAGAAGCAGACCCGCATCCTCGAAGCGCTCGATCTCGCTCAGCAGAACGGCTTCCCGGGCTGGGTCTCCGTTGAACCCAAGAAGTTCGAAGGCACCTTCAAGAACGTTCCGGCTCGCGACGAAGTCGTTCCGGAAATCAACGAAGCGCTGATCATCGAACGCTACTCGCGTTAATTCGCGCAGAGTAGTGCAACAGCTCCGGCAGCTCCACGTAGTGCGTTCAGCTGCCGCAGCTTCGGAAAAGCGCCTGCCCCACACGCAGAATTCAAAACGGCCGGGAAACCGGCCGTTTTTCTTTTCAAGCGCCGCTCTTCGCACTATCGGTTTCAATCATCTGAAATTTGTTCAGATTTCCAAGACTGATATTGAGCGATGCGATACAATCGCAACGCTTTCGGCTTCCGCAGCGCCGAAAGTCCCTGCCAATACGGCGGGATCTACTGCTGCACTCAGCCTTATCGGTGTAACGAGCCGAGGGTATTGATAGGAAACTTAATCACATGGCTAACACTGCTCTTCTGAAGCCGACGTCTGTCGAGGTCGAGATCGACCAGCAGAATCCCAACCGCGCTGTTATTACGCTCGAACCGTTCGAGCGCGGCTACGGTCATACGCTCGGCAATGCGCTGCGCCGCATCCTCCTTTCTTCCATGGTCGGCTATGCGCCCACCGAAGCTCAGATTACGGGCATTGTTCACGAATACTCACAGATCGACGGTGTTCTCGAAGACGTCGTTGATATTCTGCTCAACCTGAAGGGTGTCGTCTTCAAGCTCAATAATCGTGATGAAGTCACGATTATGCTCCGCAAGGACGGCGAAGGCGTCGTTACGGCTGCTGACTTCGATCTCAATCACGAGGTGGAAGTTCTCAATCCCGAACACGTGATCGCCCATCTTTCTGGCGGCCGGCTCGAAATGCAGGTGAAGATCGAAAAGGGCCGCGGCTATCAGCCCGGCGACGTCCGCGGCTTCCGCGATGATTATTCGAAGTCGACGATCGGCCGCATCATCATGGATGCATCCTTCTCGCCAATCCGCCGCGTTGCCTACCAGGTGCTCGCTGCCCGTGTCGCGCAGCGCACGGACCTCGACAAGCTTGAAATGACGATCGAAACGAACGGCGCTATTTCTCCGGAAGAAGCGTTGCGCGAATCCGTTCGCATTCTGCAGGATCAGCTTGCCGTTTTCGGTTCGATTCATCAGGATGCTGGTCAGCAGGATGCGCAGGAAGACAAGGCTACTGCCAATCCGTCGCCGCTCGATCCGATCCTCATGCGTCCGGTCGACGATCTCGAGCTGACAGTTCGTTCCGCCAACTGCCTGAAGGCAGAAAGCATCTACTACATTGGCGATCTTATCCAGCGCACCGAAAACGAACTGCTCAAGACCCCGAACCTCGGCCGCAAGTCTCTGAACGAAATCAAGGAAGTGCTCGCCGCGCATGGCCTTACGCTTGGTTCGAAGCTTGAAAACTGGCCGCCTGCCGCCAATGGCGCCGCCGGTTCGGCTGAACGCCGCTAAAGCAATCCGCTGGCTAAATTTTTAGCCTGACGGCTTGAATTGAAAGGCGCGATTCTTTAAAATCGCGCCTTTGTTGCCTTTACCCGACCGCTCTGCTCGGCGATTAGTTTCGTCTCGACAGAGATAGAAGATTGACGGGGCTGGCAGCTTTTCGGCGAAGCTGTTGAATACGGCTCGCTCTCTTTCAATAGATTCATAGGACAAAGAAAATGCGTCATCGTCACGGCCAGCGCAAGCTTAACCGCACGACCTCCCATCGTCTCGCCATGCTTCGCAACATGGCTTGCTCGCTCATCAAGCACGAAGCCATCCGCACGACCCTCCCGAAGGCTAAGGAACTTCGCCGCGTTGTCGAACCGCTCGTTACGCTTGCCAAGGAACCGACCGTTGCCAACAAGCGTCTCGCCTTCAATCGTCTGCGTGATCGCGAAGTTGTCGTCAAGCTCTTCAACGAAATCGGGCCGCGTTTTGCGCAGCGCGCCGGCGGTTACACCCGCATTCTGAAGATGGGCTTCCGCGTCGGCGACAATGCGCCGATGGCCTACATGGAATTCGTTGAACGCGCTGAAGCGGTTGAACCCGTTGAAGCGCCGGCTGAAGAAGCCAAGGCCGAATAATTCGGCTTCAGCCTTTCGGCTTTGAAAAACCCGCCGCCGCACTGAATGCGCCGACGGGTTTTTCTCATTCCGACATTATGGGAGCCTGCATGGAGAGCATTCGAATTGACAAGTGGCTTTGGGCGGCTCGTTTTTTCAAGACCCGATCCATTGCTCAGGATGAGGTCTCGCTTGGGCGTGTGCTGTTGGGAGGTTCTCGCATCAAGCCTTCCCGCGAAGTCCGCGTGGGCGATCGACTTGAAATCCATCGCGGCGACGAAGTGTTCACAATCTTTGTAGAGGCACTTTCCAATCAGCGAGGACCGGCGCAGCAAGCGCAAACGCTTTATCGAGAAACCGAGGAGAGCCGTCTTGCACGCGAAGCGCTCAAACAGCGCCGCGAGATTGCAGCTGAACCTGCCAGCTTCATCAAGCACGGCCGTCCAACCAAGAAGGAAGGACGAGAGTTGCGGCGTTTTCGCGGCGGCTTCTGAAGCAATGCCGTTGCGAAACCCGTAATGTTAAAAAAGCCTGCGTCTTCAAAAAAGAGCCGCAGGCTTTTTATTAGATTCTGAAGGAATGCGCTGCTGATTAGTAGTTGTAGCCTTCCTTGATCCAGCGAGCGACGTCAAGAGCGCAATAGGTGAGGATGCCATCGGCGCCAGCGCGCTTAAAGCAGACCATCGTTTCAAAGGTCACTTTCTTTTCATCGATGGCGCCGGCGAGAGCGGCGAACTTGAGCATCGAGTATTCGCCTGAAACATGGTAGGCGAAAGTGGGAGCGCCGAATTCCTGCTTCACGCGCCAGAGCACATCGAGGTAGGGCACGCCGGGTTTTACCATCACCATGTCTGCACCTTCAGCGAGGTCGAGCCCCACTTCCCACAAGGCTTCGTTCGTGTTGGCTGGGTCCTGCTGATAAACCGCTTTGTTCGAACGGCCGAGATTCGACGAAGAACCTACAGCATCACGGAAGGGGCCATAGTAGGCAGAGGCGTATTTCGCCGAATAAGCCATGATTCGGGTGTGAATGTAGCCTTCTTCCTCAAGCTTTTTGCGGATGATGCCAATGCGGCCGTCCATCATATCGGAGGGCGCTACAACATCGGCACCAGCCTGCACCTGAGCCATCACCTGCTTGACGAGCATTTCAATCGTTTCGTCGTTGAGGATGTAGCCGGTTTCATCAATAAGGCCATCCTGTCCGTGCGTAGTGTACGGATCGAGCGCGACGTCGCACATGACGCCCAGCTGCGGGTAGGCTGCCTTAAGCGCCTTCACGGCACGAGGAATCAGACCGTCAGGATTGGCGGCTTCACGGCCGTCCGGTGTTTTCAGATCGTCTTCAATGTGCGGGAAGAGCGCGATCATCGGGATGCCGAGTTCGACACATTCGCCAGCGACCTTGAGCAGTTCGTCAATGGTGAGACGGTCAACGCCAGGCATGCTCGGAACCGGCTCGCGGCGGCTGACGCCTTCCATCACAAACACGGGCAGGATCAAGTCGTTCGGCGTAACGACGTTTTCACGCATCAGACGACGGGAGAAGTCATCGTGGCGCATGCGGCGCATGCGTACGGACGGGTAGGAACCAAGAGTCTGCATATCGAATGCCTCGTTTGTTGAATTGCGTCGGGTCGGAAAGGCTCGACGAAAAAATATGTTAGCCCTCGCTGCCGTTCTCAGCGACAGACGACGCTGCGGCGTTTTCCGCCTGGACAAGCCAATCCTCGAGTACGGCGGCAAGTTCTTCCGTGCCTTCTTTCTTGAGACCGGAAAAAAGTTGCACGGAGACGTTTGGACCGAATTCTTCAGCACGCTTTTTCGCCATTCGCAGCGTCTCGCGTTTTTGCATCGTCTTCAGCTGGTCAGCTTTGTTGAGAAGCCAATGCATTTTGACTTCCGGTCTTGCCCGCATGAAGTCGATCAGCCATTCATCGGTCGGCATGAATGGGCGCCGCGCATCCATTACAACGACAAGTCCCGCGAGCGAGCCGCGCTCGGCAATGTATCCGCCGACGAGTTCGGACCAGGATTTGCGAATGTTTTCGTTTGTTTTCGCAAAGCCATAGCCCGGCAGGTCCACAAGATGGCCGACTGTTTCGCGTCCGCCTTCCGGACTTTTCCTTGAAAGCGAAAAGAAATTGACGAGCTGCGTACGCCCTGGTGTTTTCGACCAGAAGGCCAGACGCGTTTGTCTCGTTAGGACATTGATCGTTGTGGATTTACCGGCGTTCGAGCGGCCTGCAAAAGCTATTTCGGGCTTGTCTTCAGGCGGAAGGCCGGAAAGTTTTGCAGCGGAAATTTGAAAGCGTGCAGAATCGAAGATGCTCAAAGCGTTCTCTAGTGGTTTGTCGTTCGGAGAAAGATGCTAGGCGCGCAAGCTTAGCGCGCCGTTACGGGGAGCATTTTAAAAAAAGGTCCCAAAGACTTGCCCTTCAGGACCAGGAAAAAGAAGACGAGTTCTGCAGGCTAGATCAGAAAGTTGGGATGAGCGAGCCTTGATATTTATCTTCGATGAATTTCTTGATTTCCGGAGAAGTCAGCGCCCGCTTGAGCGCTTGAAGCTCAGGGCGATCGGCCTCGCCGGAACGAACAGCAACAATATTTGCGTAAGGCGAATCTTTGGCTTCAATGGCGATGGCGTCTTTGATTGGATTCAGGCCGGCGCCGAGCGCGAAGTTGCAGTTGATCACGGCAAGCGAGACGTCTTCGAGCGAGCGCGGCAGCTGTGCGGCCTCGACTTCTATGATCTTGAGCTTTTTCGGGTTGTCCGCAATATCTGCCGGAGACTTGAGGAATGGCGCATCGGTGCGCAACTTGATGAGGCCGACATGCTCAAGCAGCAGAAGCGCTCGGCTGCCGTTTGTCGGGTCGTTCGGTATCGCGATTGTGCCGTTTTCGCCGATGTCCTGCGGAGACTTGAGCGTTTTTGAATAAATGCCGATCGGCGCGATGAAGATTGATGCAAGCGATTCGATTTTGAGCGAATGCTCCTTGGCGAAATCATCCATGTAGGGCTTGTGCTGGAAAAGATTCGCATCGAGAGAACCATCGGCAAGCGCAAGATTCGGCTGGATGTAGTCGCTGAATTCAATAGATTCGAGTCGGATGCCTTCCTTGGCGAGAACGGGCGCGATTTCCTTCATGAGGTCTCCGCCAGGAACGGGCGATACGCCAACCTTGAGCGTTTGGGCAGCGTTGCCCACGTCGGCAACTGACGCGGGCTTCTTTGCCTCATCCCCACAGCCGACGAGCGCGATTGCAAGTCCGGCTGCAGCCAAAAAACCAGCGAGATGTTTAAGCGTCATGAGCATTTCTCCCGAGAATGAGTCAGCGTGCTGCTGCTGATGATGCTGTTGTTTCTTCATTCTGCCGGGGAAAGTGGGGTGATTCAGAGCTTATCTCGCTGCGATCGTCGTTCTGTTGCGGTATTACTTGGCGGTTTGAGTACATTGTCCGAGAAGTGAAGCGGCAGCGAGCCGTCCGCGCCGCTTCACAGTACGAAAAAAGCTACGTTCAGGCGTCGAAGTCGAACACTGCACGCGCAAGCACTGCTGCACCGGCAAGAAAATCCTCGGTGCGCATGGCTTCATCGGGATTATGCGAGCCGTTTTGATTCGAAACGAAGAGCATCGCGAAAGGAATGCCCTCAAGACCGAAGGTCTGTGCGTCGTGGCCGGCGCCTGAGGGTTCCGCAATGACCGGAACAGCAAGTTCTTCGGCGGCGCGGTGCAGCCGCTTCATCAGCATTGGATCGCTCTGCTGGGCAATAAGACGGCCAACTGGGTCAAACCGGAATTCGACGTCATAGGCTTTGGCGAACCGGCCGGCAGCAGCAAGATACTCGTCGTAGAAACTCGAGAGCGTTTCATTGGACAGCGAGCGCGTGTCCAGACTAAAGGCAACATGTCCCGGGATTTTGTTGAAGGTCGCGGCATCTGGCGTTTTTAAAATGCCTGTCGTAAAGACCAGATCTTCGCCGCGCGCGACGCGGTCCGCCCATCGTTCATGCATGTGCGAGAGGAAAGCCATTGAGGCGGCAAGGGCATCTTGGCGGAATTCGTAATCGATGGCGCCGGCATGCGCCGTACGGCCGACGCACTCAATATTTCGGTGCCAGATGAGCCCTCTGATGCCCGTGACAATGCCGACGCGGGGGCCGACCGGCAGATCAAGACGCACGCCTTGCTCAATATGAAGCTCCATGAATGCGGCGATTTTCTTCGGATCGACAACGGGCTGACCGGATATGAGCGGCGCAGGATCGATGCCGCATGCCGCAATGGATTCGCCGAGCGTCGGCGCATCGGGCCGCCAGCGGCGCTCGAGGTCTTCCGGGGATAGTTTGCCCATCATCGCTTTCGAGCCGATGAGCCCTTGTTCTTCGGAGCGCAGCACGACAACAGAAAAATCACGCTTAGGCTCAAAGCCTTCATCCTTCATGGTCTTGGCAACCAGGAGCGCCGCAGCAATGCCGGCAAGGCCATCGTAGTTGCCGCCATCGAAAACGCTGTCGGCGTGACTGCCGCAAACAATGCCCGGCAGCTTGCGGTCGCTTCCGGGCAGCGTCATCCAGAGATTGCCGGCCCGATCGAATGAAATTTCAAGCCCGAGTGCGCGTCCTTTTTCTTCAAGCGCGCCCATGACTTTGGTTTCCATTGCGCTGTAGCCAAGCCGGGTGACGCCGCGGCCGGGAGCCGGTGACGCGGAAAGGCGGCGGATTTCGCTGAAGACGCTTTCCGCATAAGTGCGGTTTTTGACGATGAACTCGCTCAGATTCGTCTTCATGATGTTCTCCCGAAAACTGATTTCCGAGAGATGAGCTTACGGCGGCTCTCCACTTTCGTCATCGGTTGAATGGCGTAGAAAGCATGCGGCTTCATTCAATGAAAAGAGCGGTCCTCTCGGGCCGCTCTCTTTAAGGTTTTTGGATCGCCGTCAACGGACAAAATCAGCTTTTGCCGAAAATGTCGTTCGTCTGCATGGAAACGCGCACGAATGTCGTCCGCATCGTGAGTTCCTTGAGGCGGCGGGCGCCGACATAAGTGCAGGCAGATCGCACGCCGCCCAAAATCTGCTGTACGGTGGGCTCGACCGGGCCCCGTGCAGGCAGCAGAACCGACTTGCCTTCAGCAGCGCGGTACTTGGCGACGCCGCCAGCATACTTGTCCATGGCATCTTTTGAGCTCATGCCGTAGAAGCGCTTGAAGAACTTGCCGTCGACTTCTACGGTTTCACCGCCCGCTTCATTGTGGCCGGCCAGCATGCCGCCGAGCATCACAAAATC
>ERZ779729.1154-NODE-1154-length-20113-cov-4.491525_pt1 | contig 20113 bp, 15 predicted proteins | sample MGYA00511072_ERZ779729 | MGnify/ENA primary metagenome ERZ779729 (study PRJEB29588, sample SAMEA2156675) | human gut metagenome | biome: human gut; feature: human-associated habitat; material: faeces | place: Denmark | collected 2008/2010 ...
AGACGCTCCGGGAGTGTCTGCAACGGCTTGAACGCCGGGAACGGAATCCCCGTCATTCGTGCGAAATAGAACTTTATAAAGATTTCGCTCCGTATTCATTCTTATTCAAGGAACGCTATCCCGACGGCCGGGTGGGCCTCGTCGGCGGGCTGGTCTATCACGGCCGGCCGGACAGGTCGTGTTGTTTTATCGACAGGCCCTTTCACGGCTGGGCGACCCACACCTGACGGCGGGATTTGAACCCGAGAAAGCCCGTACATACGCATGCAAGGCATCGGAATGGGGGCGGCTGCGCGGTCGAGTGAGGATTTTGAAGATATCGCGGATCCCTTGGGCCAAAGCACCGAGTCTGGCACTCCGCTCCCTCAAAACGGCACATTCTGCATCCGAGTACGACCTTTGAGGGTGAACGAAATCCGTCTGGTCGAACTCAAAAGCACGATCGACGAAAACAAACTCAAGGAGAAGTTCCACAGTTCGGAGGAGCTGATGGAGCGATATGTCAGACCGGCGGACAGCCTCGCACGTGCCGCGATGGATGCCAAAGCAATGGCGTGGTTCTACGGCGAGATCCTGCGGGACCGCCGCAAGGAACTGAAGATGTCGCAGGCGGCGCTGGTCGAGAAGGTCGGTGCGAAGCAAAGCTACATCGCCCGCATCGAGAAGGGAGAGGTGGATATGCAGCTCTCCTCGCTGATCCGCATCGCCGGAGCATTGAGACTGAATTTACAACTGCAATAACATACTGGTTAGGTTATGACAAAACAGGAGATAGTAAAGGAGATCGCCCGGAAGATGGACGCCGAGGCCGAACTTATGTACAACATTTCGCGGGTTCGGTTCACGGCCGGAAACAGTCGCGGCATCGCGGCATGGACACCCGGGACGTCACGCCCAAGCTATACCTACAAGGTTCGCACGTCTGGCGAGTACGACCGGGCGATGGAACGCATCCGTCGGGAGGCCGAGCGGTTCCGCCGTCATGTTTTGTATTTATTGTAGCGAAAGTAACAACTCCAAAAGACCGGAATGCAACAAAAAGGAGTGGTGGCAATGGTTGGCATCGGTGTAGTCGCGGCTGACGTCAGCAGTGAAAGGGTGATTATGAAGCAATAAAGCTGCCTTAATCAGAGAATGTTAATTTAAATACATAAAAAAATAATTAATATATTAAATATTTTAATGCTGTTTGAGAGGTATATTGCTCTAAATTAGTGTGAATAATTTATACGATCGTTTGGTTGTTTTACTTTAATTTACTATCTTTACAACACTTGAATACACTAACACGATAGCAATGCATCCAATTCTTGAAAATATAGCAAATGCTATTAGGGTTAAAGTCGAACAAGATCTAAAGAACGAAACAATAGAAAATCTCGGCTTATTAGATGGTGCTTGTGGTATTTTGTTGTTTCTACACAGATATTCCAAACATACATCAAACTCAATATTTAGCCAACTTCATGATGATTATCTAAATTTGTGCTTAGAGCATTTATCTCAAGGTTTTTTTTATCCTGCGTTTTGTTCTGGGCTTAGTGGGGTTTTATATTTATTACAGCATGAATATAAGGACATTGTAGATATTACATCTGTAGAAGATACTTATGATAATTATTTATCGTCCTGTTTAATGAAATATCTCGCAGAAGATAATTGGGACCCTCTTCATGGAGCATTGGGAATTGCTTATTATAGTTTGTCCCGAAATAACATGTCGAACTTACATCAATCATTAGTGCAATTTTTTGATAAACATTCTAAAGTTGAAAAAGACGGAGGTAGAAAAATAGAATCCATCATTAATCCTGAAAATGGGCAACGTGGATTTAATATTTCTTTATCTCATGGAATGTCCTCAATAATAGTTTATCTTTCTCTACTTTATTCAAAATATAAACAAGGTAAAGTGCGATTGCTATTGTCTGAATTTATTTGCTATATCCTTAATCAAAAAATTGATTTTGACACATATGGATCTTGTTTCCCTTCAAAATCAAAAGATGAACCAATAAATAAGAGCCGCTTGGCATGGTGCTATGGTGATCTTGGGGTTGCATACTCCTTATATATCGCGGCTATTTCACTAAATGATAATATCTTATTCCAAAATGCAATTTCTGTACTAGTAAATAGTTGCAAAAGAAAATCTTTAAAAGAAAATTATATTTATGATGCGTGTATATGTCATGGTACGAGTGGGATATCATTAATCTATAACTTTTTATATCAATCATATCCATTACCTGAATTCCATGAAGCTTCTGTGTACTGGACAGAACAGACCCTTAAAATGAATGATTTCAGCAACCTTGGAATAGGTTATAAATCATATAATCCAATAACCGAAAAATATTACGACGAATACAATTTATTGGAAGGGATTTCTGGTATTGGATTGAGTATAATGTCTTCGCTATACAATGAACAATGGTCTGATATATTGTTTCTCAAACATACCGAACCTAACATGCTGATAGAATTTCAGATAAAAGACAATTGTAATAAATAATCAGAAAATAAAATGAAAACCGCAATTCAGCTTTTGGTAGTTCTATCGTGTCTGCTTTGCATAATAACAAACAGGTCGCATGCGCAGCAGTCGACGTCCATATCCTCTGGATTCGTAATCACGGCAAAAGATTTGCAGGATCCGCATGCTGTAGAGAATCTCGAAACACTCTGCCGCGTATGGGGATATACGAAATATCATCATCCTGTATTTTGCGATTCCTTACGTTCCATTGATATTGACAGCGCTCTTTTCGCATTATTACCCCAAGTTGTACACTCCGACCGTACAGCCCGGAATCAGAAATTATACAAATGGGTTCACTCTTTAGGAAATTACACGCCTAATAGAGCATCGTATGAACAAAACCTGCAACCCTACGAGCTTATATCATCAGTTGATTTGAGCTGGACGACAGACACAACCTTACTGGGTCATGATTTGTCATATCTATTACAGAATTTACGTTATGCAGAACGCGGCGAGAATCGCTATGCTCTCTCGGCTCGTGATATTGAAGGGATCGGCTTTCAGCCTATTGTTTTCCAAGGAGAAAAAAATCAATTGAATCTCAATGAATGGGATAGCGGTATCCAATTGCTTTCACTTTTCAGGCTATGGAATATCATTGAGTATTACGGTCCTAATAAGTCACAAACTCTACATCCGTGGGATGAAGTGCTCACTACCTATATTCCTCTTATGGGTATTGAAACAGATATGAGAAGCGCCCAGCAGATTCACATGAGTTTAATCAGAGAGTTAAATGACGGACATGCAATCTCGCCATTGTGCGACTATTACTTCGGCCAGCGAAGTCTCCCGGTTTCCGTGCGTTATGTCGATGGACGACTCTTCGCAACTCATAAGAGTGAAGATAACATGTTACAGCGAGGCGACGAAATTCTGGCAGTGGACGGAGTGCTGATTTCAAAAAGGCTGGAAGACGTATGGAAATATGCATCGCGCTCCAATGATGCAGGATACCGGAATGCGGCCCGTTATTATCCATTGCGTTCACAACTCGATACGGCTGAAGTAGTATTTAATCGCAACGGATATTGCGATACGCTCCATATGGCAACAATCCCTTATTGGGAATATTCTATTCTTAGTATCTCTGAACAGCAACAACAATCTCCTCTTCGAATGTTGAATGATTCGGTTGGCTATATTTACGGTGCCACTTTCTCAACATCAATGATCGAAAAGGCACAACGTATCCTCGAAAAAGCCAATACATTAATTGTCGACCTCAGAGATTTTCCATTCACAACCGATTTCGCATTGTATAATCTTATCGAGTCCCAGCTGACTTCAATGCCAGTCAAAGCATGGCGATTCAGTTGGCCAACTATCGCCTTGCCCGGAGTATTTCTATTCAACGATCAGTGGCTTAAAAGCCCTGGAAGCGAGCCTGCGGACGAAAACCCTCATGCGTGGCAAGGACAAATCATTGTGTTGGTCGATGAGACGACAAGGAGCCATACCGAATTTTTGGCCATGGCGCTTCAAACTCGTCCACAAACAATAACTGTCGGATCACAAACTGCTGGAACTGACGGTGATATGGTATTGATTCCATTGCCCGGAGGGCTGGGAACCTCTTATAGTAGTGTCGGAGTGTTCTATCCGGATGGGACCAATGCGCAAGGAGTCGGTGTACATATTGATGTGGAAGTGTATCCTACTGTCGAAAGTTTGCGTGCGGGACGCGATTTGATACTGGAAAAAGCACTGGAGCTCGCTCTCTAATGTTTGCTGCGTGGACATCCTCACCACAAACAGTTGAGGATTATAAAATTCAAATTTATGAAAAAACTGGTATTAAAGAAAGACGTCGTCGAAGTTTTAGATGCTTTGACGCAACAATCAGTCATGGCTGGTGCTGGTACTGGTGTTGAGGATGCAATCGTCATTAACACAAGTACAAGGCCCAACACCTACACTTGTACAACTAATACGTCTACTGTTTCACAGACAGTTCAAAGGCCACCCGTGACTCGCACATGCCTCAGTCAATGTCAAACCTCAGCTTGTTGCTGATGCTTTGAAGTTTTAAGTTTACGTGGACAAGATAAAAATTTATCTTGTCCACTTTTGGATATATTTCCGAATCCTAAATTACGGTAAAATTAATATTACTTCAGAGGCTTTCAGATAAATAGTTCTGTTCTAAATTTTATAAAAGGTGAAAAACAAGATGAATCTTATTTATAATGACATGTCAAAGTTGGATGGCAGAATCCAAAGTTTATTACAACTATGATGTTATTAAACAATGAGTTTCACAAGCTAAATAATTTATAAATAGTATTAAATAAGCTCTGAAATGACATTTTACCCATTTGATAGATTTCTTTTGCGAACTCCGCTGTTCCCAATGGCGTCCAATTGGATTAATTCAGACATATTTAAGGAGGCTCTATATTTGGCTTCGCCGGAATTATATGAAGGCAATCAGTCTAATAATCCAAAGAAACAGCAGAAATATCACGATGCTATTTTAAAATATTATAGCCGAGCGTGTACTCGATGTACCCCATTCGGGTTATTTGCCGGATGTTCAATTGGAAAAATAAGTGACACTACGGACATAGAATTACACTCTCCAATAAATAATAAGCGTGTAACGCGACTAGACATGCAATATTTATGCGCTCTTATTCAAAAAATAGAGAGAGAATCATCTATTCGGAGTCAATTGCATTTTTATCCTAATAATAGTTTATACTCAATAGGAGGACAATACCGATATATCAAATACGATTATCATAACACTCTCCGATTCCACAATACAATGTCATTAGAAATTGACGAGGCATTAAAAATTGTTCTTCTTCGAGCTCAACAAGGGGCAACTATTAATGAATTATCCCAACTATTTATTGATGACGGAATATCACAGGAAGAAGCAATAGCGTATATTGAAGATATCATAGACTCACAAATATTAAAAAGTGAGTTAGATCCATGTATTGTTGGGGAAGACGTACTACACACACTGATTAGCAAATTATCTAAATTAAAAAACGTACAAGAGTTGGATTTGTTAAAAGATATCAGCATGCAACTCGCGGAAATTGATGCTAAACCAATCGGAACTACTATAGCGGATTATAAAAAAATCATTCACATAATAACACAATTAGGGGTCCCATTTGATGCTAAATATCTTTTTCAAACAGATGTATATAAACCTGTTAAAAAGGCTCAAATATCTTCCTACTTAATAAAACAAATATCTCATGCAATTGAAATTTTGGCCCAAATAAGACCCCACAGAGAGAACTCAAATTTAGAGCAGTTTAAACAGGATTTTATTGCTCGTTATGACACAGCAGAGATACCGCTAGCCCAAGTTTTAGATAATGAATTAAGCATAGGTTATGCATCGTCAAAGGGCAAGGATATCAATCCATTAATTGATGATATAATAATGCCTAATATAGGCACCTATTGGCAAGATACACAATATACTCCTATTGATCAACTCATCTTGGATAAATATATAGATTGCATTAGGAATAACGAATCTGTCATTATGCTGACCGATAATGATTTTAAAGGTTATAATTTTAACCCTCAATTTCATGATACAATTTCGGTCATGTGTAGTATTTTGCCCAAAGATATGATTTATATTAAATCTGCGGGAGGATCAAGTGCAGCTAATTTAGTTGGGCGATTTTGCCATATAGATAATGGAATACGAGAAATAGTACAGGAGATAGCTGATTTTGAACAACATGCCAATTCAGATAAAATTGTTGCAGAAATATCCCATTTACCTGAATCAAGAATTGGAAACATCACATCACGCCCTATATTTCGCAATTACGTAATTCATTACTTATCAAATTCTGAAAAATCAGTAGAAACTATTCCGATTTCAGACATAATGTTATCAGTTAAAGACAATCGATTGTTTTTAAGGTCAAAAAAATACAATAAGGAAATTATTCCGCGGCTGACATGTGCACATAATTATTCATTAAGTCATATTCCTATGTATCGTTTTTTATGTGATATGCAGCACCAAGGAATCATGGCTGGTATATATTTGAATTGGAATAGTTTTTTCAACCAAGTAGCATATCTTCCTAGAATTCAATACAACAAAATTATATTGACTCGCCAACGATGGAAATTAGTATTCCATCATAATATAGAACAATTATCACAACTTAAAAACTGGTGTCGGAGTCATAAAATACCCCGTTACGTTGTTATTCCTGATGCTGATAATGAGTTATTTATCGACTTATCAAAGGATGAATATTTATGCCTTTTATTATCTATGTTAAAAAAGAGGAAGACGCTATTTGTTGAAGAATTCCTATTCGATCATGAAAGTGCAGTTATTAAACAAGAAGGCCAACATTATACCAATGAATGTATATTATTTTTCCATAAATAAGAAGATTATTTATGATACAGCGTTCTTTTATTCCAGGGAGTTCTTGGTTGTTTTTTAAGCTTTATACCGGCAATAAAACAGCCGATAATATATTGGTACAAGAACTTTGGGATTTTTCGAAAACATTATACTCCCAAAACATAATTGATAAATATTTCTTTATTCGATATAATGATCCAGATTTTCATATTCGCTATAGAATTCATTTACTTGAACCTTTTCATTATTCTGAGGTATTTCGTTCCTTTTATGCGATAATGTACCCCAAAATAACTAACGGACAAATAAGTAAGATTCAATGTGACACTTATGTTCGAGAGATCGAACGGTATGGCGATGCAACAATAAATCTAATAGAAGAATTATTTTGGATTGATAGCTTGAGCATTATACAACTACTAACTAATTTGTTTTCTGAACCTATAACTATTCGAGAACAAACTCGATGGCTGCTCGCATTGATTTTATTAGATGATACATATGACGCTTTTGATTATACATTATCAGAAAAGGAAAAGTTAACAAGTAGTATTGCAAATAGCTTCAAAAGAGAATTCAATTTTACAGACCATATTTTTACAAAACAGATAAATGATAAATATCGGATATATTTTAATACGATTGATGCAAAATTATCAAACCGAGACGGTTTAATACCTTATGAACCCATATTAAAAAACCGTGTAAAATATTTCGCAAATATTGCATGTAAAATTAAATCTATAAAAAATAATATCGGACCAATATCTCTTGATGATCTGCTATTCAGTATACAACATATGACAATGAATAGATGGTTCCGATCAAGAAATCGTAATCATGAACTAGTCATTTACAGCTTTTTACAAAAATATTATTCATCCCAAATGATTAGAAAATAATTCCATGAGGTTCCCCCATTATACTCAGCTGGATACCATGGACTGTGGGCCAACATCCCTCAAGATTATCGCACAATTCTATGGTAAACATTATTCATTGCAGAACTTACGCGAACGATGTCATATTACACGTACAGGTGTTTCTTTGTTAGGCATTAGCGATGCTGCGGAGTCGATCGGTTTCCGTACCACGGGCGTCAAGATCACATGGCATCAACTGCGCGACGAAGCCAACCTGCCGTGCATCGTCCATTGGAACCAGCAGCATTTCGTGGTGGTCTACAGGATCGCCCGCAAACGCGGTAAATGGTGGGTATATGTCTCCGATCCGGCATCGGGACTACTCAAATACACCGAGGAGCAGTTTCTGAAGGCATGGATACAAAGTCGGGAACTGCCGAACCGCACGGAATCGGCCGCTCGCCCGCAGCAGGGAGTCCCTTCGCTCGCTTCCGCCGATTTCCTTGCCGGCCCGGCCAACGGCAAAGGCATCGCCTTGTTGCTGGAGCCTACGCCCCAATTCTACAAGGAAAAGGGCGACGAGGACAAGCGGCTGAAACTGGGTTATCTGCTGCAATATCTGCGGCCCTATAAAAACTACCTTGCACAGCTCGCGCTGGCGATGCTCACAGCCAGCATACTGAGCCTTATCCTGCCGTTCCTCACACAGTCGGTCGTCGACAAGGGCATCGGTACGGGCAATCTCTCGTTCGTGGTGATGATGCTCATCGCCCAAGTGGTGCTGGTGCTGGGCCAGCTGGCCAATAACCTCATCCGCTCGTGGCTGATGCTGCACATGACCACCCGGATCAGCATTTCGCTCATCTCGGACTTTTTAGCCAAGCTCATGCGTCTTCCGATCGCCTTCTTCGATTCGAAGATGGTCGGCGACATCATGCAGCGCATCGGCGACTACGACCGCATTCAGTCGTTCCTCACGAGCTCGCTGCTGAGCATGGCGATGGCCGTCGTGTCGTTCGTCATCTACGGAGCCGTGATGGGCGGCTACGACCCGACGATTCTCGGCATCTTCCTGTTGGGCAGTGCACTCTACATCGGCTGGATCCTGCTCTTCATGAAGCGTCGCCGCAAGCTGGACTACATGCGCTTCCAAGAGGCGGCAGCCAACCAGAGCAACATCGTGCAGCTCATCAACGGTATGCAGGACATCAAACTCAACGACTGCGAAAAACAGAAACGCTGGGAATGGGAGCGCATTCAGGCGCGGCTGTTCCAGGTCTCCATCAAAGGGCTCGTGCTGGGGCAGACGCAGGAGGTGGGCGGCACGTTCATCGACCAGACCAAGAACGTCGTCATCTCGTTCCTCGCAGCCTCGGCCGTCATCGAGGGCGATATGACCCTCGGCATGATGGTCGCCCTGCAATACATCATCGGTCAGCTCAACGCACCGCTGTCGCAGTTCATCCAATTCGTGCAGGCGACGCAGGATGCGAAGATCTCGCTCGAACGCCTTTCGGAAATTCAGGAGAAAGACGACGAGGAGCCGGCCGACGAAGAACGCATCCGCATGATTCCCGACAATGCCGACATCGAATTCCGGGACGTAACGTTCCAATACGACGGCCCGCACTCGGCCAAAGCGCTCGACGACGTGTCGGTAACGATCCCGGCGGACAAGGTTACGGCCATTGTCGGGGCGAGCGGCTCGGGGAAGACCACGATGCTCAAGCTGATGCTGGGCTTCTACACGCCGACCTCGGGCGAAGTGCTGCTCCACGACCGCCGCATCGCGCAGTACAGCCCGTCGTGCTGGCGCCGGGCGTGCGGTACGGTCATGCAGGAGGGATACATCTTTTCGGATACCATAGCCGGTAATATCGGCGTCTCGGACGAACGGCCCGACATGGAGCGGGTGCGCCGCGCCACGCGCATCGCCAACATCGACACCTTCATCGACGAATTGCCCTTGGGCTACAACACGAAGATCGGTGCCGACGGACACGGACTGAGCGTCGGGCAGAAACAGAGGCTTCTGATCGCGCGGGCCGCCTACAAGAATGCGAAGTACCTCTTCTTCGACGAGGCGACCAACTCTTTGGACGCGAACAACGAACGCACGATCATGGAGCGCCTCGACCGGCTCTTCGAGAACAAGACGGTCGTGGTGGTGGCGCACCGCCTCTCGACGGTCCGCAATGCCGACAAGATCGTCGTACTGGACCACGGACGCATCGTCGAACAGGGTACGCACGACGAACTGACGGCCAAACGGGGATATTATTACGAACTGGTGAGAAATCAGTTGGAATTGGGAAATTGAATTTGATCGGAAAATGTTTCAGACCATGAGAATCAAAGTATTGTTTATCTTCATTTCCCTGCTTGTTGTTTGCCCGACACATGGACAGGACAGCTATGTCTCGCCCAAAATAGAGGAGTATATCGATTTTATCGACGACTGCAATACCTCTCCCGTAGATTATGTAATGGGGCTGTTCGACAGATACGACGTCGTTATTCTGGGTGAACGGGATCACCGGGACACGACGCAATACGACCTGATCGAGCAGATTATGTCCGATCCCCGATTTATCGATCAGGTCGGGCTTATAATGACAGAGGTCGGGGTTTACAACATGACCGGAACGGTCGATTGCATCGTCAACGCCAGTTATGCGTCGGATAGGGAGTTCGAGACCGCGCTATGGGATGCCTATCAAAATCTGGATTACACGCCTTTGTGGGAGAATACCAATTTCCATCAGTACCTCTGTTCCGTTTATCGGATCAACAAGCGTCTCCCGGCGGAAAAAAAGCTGCATATCTCATGTACCGACGTTCCGTTTTCATGGCATCAGACGGAAGGGTTGACGCACGAACAATTTCAGGATTTCCTGCACATATGGGATTACAAAGACATCGTTATGGGCAACAACGCCTTGACGGAGTTGTATAAATTGTTCGACGGCCCCGATCCACGTAAAAAAGCGTTGATCATTTTCAACTCGCCGCACTCCTTTTTAACCGGTCCGAACAGCCGACCGGCCCCCTACGCCGGGCAGATCATCGCGGAGCGATTTCCGGGCCGGGTCGCCAACGTGGCGATTAACTGGGCAAAAAGGCGGAATGAGTATCGGGGCCTGACGCAAAACGGGAAATGGGATGCTGCATTTGCTGCGTGCGGAAACAAAAGCATTGGGTTCGATCTGGCGGGCACGCCTTTCGGGGAGGATCGGTTCGACTTACGTCCCGGCTTCTTCAAAAAACGACTCGAATACAAAGAGGTTTATACCGGATTTATTTTTTATAAACCGGTCGGAGAGTGGGTTTTCGGGATTGGGATTCCGAACATGGCCGATGCAGGCTTTGTGGATGAACTGGTCCGCCGCGACAGCGAAATCTGGAGTGGGGAGACGATGAGCAGCCCCGAAGAACGGGCCGAGATTTATGATTATTACGCCAGAATCCGAAGTTTCCGAATCCCGGATTTATCGGGGCAAACCCAATTTATAGAAAAAATCGACAGGCAGATCAGCCGGTACTATAAACCCGGAGTCCGAAAAGGGGAAACAGAGTAGGAAAAACCAAAAATCTTGATTTTATGAAGGAGCAACAAGTTGTGAATCCCAAAACAATTTCCAACGGGTCGTTGGAGAAAACGGAGTTGTTGCACATTCTCGGAGGTCGTCCGAGCTTGAGTGAATCTCCCTCGAATTTTACAGAGGCGAAATGTGGAGATGGATGCAGAAAAGCTTGTAAAGACGGCTGTAAGAGTACTGCAAAGTAAATGAATCAAGACCCCGGGCTGAATACCTGTTTGGTGTCAGCCCGGGTTGAAAAACATCAAGAAAGATAGCAATGGATATAAATGGAACCTACATATTGAACCCGGCATATTATCTTCGGAATGACGTAAAAAGATGTCTAATAGGGGCTTATGATGAAGCTCGATTTCCCGATTTGGAATTTGACAGTAATATAACTTGCCATATTCATCCTGCAAATGCTCAAATGCTATCGTTTTTTGATGGTAAAAGAACACTGGCAGAGTGCATTACAGATATTGCAGGTTATTTTGATTTGGAGCAAGAACAAATCAAAGATATACTCTCCAACTACATAGAGAATCCTCAAAGAATATTCTGGCCATATAAGAATCAGCTTATAATACTCCCTAAAAATGTGCTTGTCGATGGAGGTAAATATTTAAGAAGAGAATATTATAATGTTGATGATTTTATTTGCGGAGATGACATTGATTTATCATACGGACGGCAATATAAACCACTGTCTGCTATTTTTGAACTTACGATGACATGCTACACGGATTGTATTTATTGCTATGCAGACAGAAAGAACCCATGTGCAAAAAAGGCGTTGTCCGTAGAACAAATAAAAAAAATCATACGCGATGCAAAATCAATTCAACTCCCAGAATTAGATATCAATGGAGGTGAGGTGTTAATGCATCCGCATTTTAAGGAGATTGCCCTTGAATTAGTTGCCAATGGTTATTTTCCGTTGATATCAACCAAGGCTCCTATATCCGAAGAAATGATGGTTTTTCTAAAACAAAATGGATTAACAAAAGTTCAAATATCAATTGATTCAATCAACCCCAAGACTCTGGCAACCATCTTAAACACAAATCAACAGTATTTCTCCCGGATTAAGAGCACTATGGATATGCTTGATGAAATGGGATTTGACTGGCAAACCAATAGTATTATTACCAAATTCAATAATTCACTTGAAGATGAGATAATCCCCCTGATGAGTTTACTTACTCAGTATAAAAATATAAAAAGCATTAGAATCGGCCCTGCAGGTTTTTCACTCTATAAATCGCCAGACTTCTATAATTCTATTAAGCCATCATTAGCATCCATTGAAAGAATCGAGCAATACATTCAAGAACTCGAAAAAGAAGAGCGACTTAAAATAGATTTTGTAATATCTTCTCCAGACACGGAGAATGATTATAACTCAAAGCGGCACAAGGAGCAACATTTTGATCATCGCTCCGTGTGTACGGGAAACCAACGCTCATTTGTCATTTTGCCTGATGGTAAGGTAACGATATGTGAAGAATTATATTGGCACCCGAACTTCATTATTGGAGATTTAACAAAACAATCTATTCTGGAAGTTTGGAACTCTGACAAAGCTATTAGTTTGTTTAATATAACACAAAACGATATGCAGCCAGAGAGTCAGTGTAAAATGTGCGGTGTATTTGACAAATGCAGAGGTTATCAAGGGGTATGCTGGAAAATAATTGTCGGTGCATATGGACCAAGTAATTGGAGTTATCCCGATCCGAGGTGCCCGCAAGCTCCTGCGTGTTTACGAAAAATATATTTGGAATAATCTATTTCAATTATATACGATGCCAAAACTCAAATAATATGCCGCAAAGAACGAATTTTTACAGCGACGAGGCCCAAGCGATTCTGGGTCGGGCACCTTCGTGGGTGGTGCGCTGGGGAATCACGGTCGTGTTTTTGATTTTTGCAGGAATCGTCGTCGGCTGCTATTTTATCAAGTACCCCGATACGATCGAGGCTCCGGCGGTCATCACGACCGTCAATCCTCCCTCCGATCTGGTGGCGCGCTACGACGGGCTTATCGACACGCTTTGCGTAAAGGACAAAGAGCTCGTCGAACGGGGAGAGCTCATCGCCGTGCTGCACAATGCCGCGGAGCGACGGGACGTGGAGCGCCTCTCGGAGCATCTTCTCGCCGCCGATACGCTCGCGCCCGCCGCCCTCGCAGCCAGTCCGTGGCTCGACGGAGAATATGCGCTCGGGGAGCTGCAATCCGCCTTCGCCGAGTTTCAAAGCCGCTGCCGCGACTACCGCCACTACCTTGCGACGGACAATATCGCCCGCAAAAAACAGCTTCTGCGCGAACAGATCGCCAAGAACCGTGAGTATTACGCCAAACTCGAACGGCAACGTTCGCTGCAGCAGCAGGATCTCGACTACGGCCGCCGCACGCTGGAGCGGGATTCGCTGCTTCTGGCCGAAGCCGTGATCTCCGCCGCCGACTACGAAACCACGGCCCAGAACTACCTCTCGAAGCAGAACACGAAGGCGGGGTTCGACGCCACGCTCACCTCGACCGAGCTGCAAATCATCCAGTCGGAGCAGCAGCTCGTGGAACTGACGCTCCAACAGGAAAACGAAACGGCGGAATACGAGCGGACGCTGGAGCAGAGCCGCCAGCAGCTCGCGGCCCGGATCGCCCAATGGCGGCAGCAGTATGTGCTGGAGGCCCCGGTCACCGGACGCGTAACGCTCGTGAACTATTGGAGCGAGAACCAGCACGTCGCCGTCGGCGACAAACTGGCGAGCATCGTTCCGGACGGTGCGACGGAGGTCATCGGGCGCCTGCAGGTCCCCTCGGCGGGCTTCGGCAAAGTGAAGGTCGGCCAAGGGGTGAACGTGAAGCTCAACGGCTATCCCTACATGGAGTTCGGCGTGCTGCGGGGACGGATACGTTCGCTGTCGGCCGTACCGGAACAGATACAGACCCAAAGCGGTACGACCATCGCCTATACCGCCGAGGTCGTCTTCCCCGACGGAATGACCACATCGTACCGGCGCGAGCTGCCGATGATTCAGCGGATGGACGGCACGGCGGAGATCGTAACCGAAGACATGCGGTTGATCGAACGCTTCATACAGCCCATCGTCTCGCTTTTCAAAAACCGATGAACTATGAAGCGAACGTACATCATACCGATCGGACTGCTGCTGCTCTTCTGCACGCCCAGCCTTGCACAGGAGCGGCGCTGGACATTGGAGGAGTGCATTGCGCATGCCTATGAACACAACATCGAAATCAAAACACAGGAGTTATCTGTTGCGGAAAAACGTATTGCGTTGTCCGAATCGAAATGGAACTATGCTCCCGACCTCTCCGTATCGACCAGTTATTCCCTCTCGACGGGGCGCGTGCTCGATGAAACGACCTACGAATTCGTAGAGAACGAGACTGTAACGGGCAACAGCACTTCGCTCGGAGCGAATATACAGATCTTCGGAGGGCTGAAGAACTACTATAACCTCAAACGCGCGCAGCTAGACCTGCGGTCGTCGCTGCTCGCCGTGGAGAAGATGCGCAACGACGTGCGCATGAACGTTACGGCCTATTATCTGGAGATACTGTGTGCCGAAGAGACGATCCGCGACGCCGAACAGGTCGTGGCAGAACTGAAGATACAGGAGCAGAAGACGGAGAAGAAGGTCGAAGCCCACAAGGTTACGGTGGCCGACCTGCTGCAAATTCGCTCGCAATTAGCTGACGCAGAGAACGACGTGCTGACCGCACAAAACTCCTATGACATCGCACGTCTCAACCTCTGCCAGTTACTCGAAATCGACGACTATACGACCTTCCGAACCGTTGTGCCCGATGTCGGGGAGCTGACTCGTTATGGCATCGCGGACAGTCCGGCAGAGGTGCTCGACGCCGCCCGGGGATTGCCCGAGCTGGAGGCGGCGCGCGTGGGCATCGACCTCGCCCGCCGGGACTTGCAGATCGCACGCTCGGCCTATTATCCCACATTATCGCTCTCGGCAGGCTACGGGTCGAGCTATTCGGACGCCCGGCAGAAGATGTTCCAGAATCCCGACGGCACCTATCGCTACGACGCCTATCCGTTTTTCGAACAATACAGGGACAATGCGAGTAGCTATGTGTCGCTGTCGCTCAACATTCCGATTTTCGGCAAATTCACGACCCGCAAGAACGTGCAGCGGCAGAAACTCGCCATACGGCAGGCCGAATACGCCCTGCGTACCACCGAGAAACAGGTGGAGAAGGAGGTTACGCAGGCGCTCATCGATGCCCGCACGGCATGGGAGCGATACCGCGGAGCGCAGCGGTACGTCGCCTCGGCCGAGGAGGCCGCCCGGCAGATCGCCCGCAAGTACGATTTCGGTGCCGCGACAGTGACGGATTATAATGCAGCTATCAGTGCGCAGGTCAAGGCTCGATCCCAATTCCTGCAGGCGAAGTATGAATATGTCTTCAAAAACAGAATAATCAAATATTTTAAACATTAATTGTGATATGAAACATGTAATATTAAATTGGATGCCCCCTGCAAATAGCAATTGGCCATCTCCAGCAATGTCTGTCTTAAAATCATATCTCACTCACCATCAATATGATGTGAAAATTGAATATTGGAATTTAAAATTGGCAAAATTAGAATCGGATTTTAAATTTGGAATAGTAAAAAAATATCGCATAGAGCAAAATTTATTGTTATTACTGAACTATTTGGCTATATACAAAAAAGACCAATCGTCATACAATCGAGTTCGAGCAGAATTACAAGCTTTAGCCCCTCAATATACAAATGTCTCGAAAAATTTTTATGATGAACATATGCATCTTTATGCTAAAAAAGTATATGATTTAATAGATGATACTATTAAAGCTTACGACTTTTCCAAAATCTTATTTTGGGGATTTGAGGCCAATATATATCAATGGATAGCATCTAGCATTATTGCAGATAAAATAAAAGAATATTATCCTTCTGCTATTATTGTAATTGGAGGCATTCCAACTGCTAATGCCGCACATGCATATCTGGAGAACTTCACCCAATTTGACATTGCTTTATGGGGAGAAGGAGAAGCCTCTCTTTGCCATTTGGCTGCAATAATAAAAGCTAAAAGATTTGATGAGCTATGTACAATTGGAAATATAGCATATCGAAATAATGGAAATATTCAAATGTCTAAAATTCCGAACAATAATTATGTGGAATTATCTGATCCCTCTATGAGATTTGACTATTCAGATTATTACGACTGCTTAAAAAAATACGATCTATTGCAAAAAGATATTAGCCTTCCTTTCGAAGGAAGTAGAAGTTGTCATTGGAAAAAATGCCATTTTTGCTATTTAAATACCGGATATAAATTTAGAGCTAAGCCTGCGTCTGCTTTATGTGATGAAATTGAAGATGCCATCAAAAAATATAATACATATAACATTCATTTTGTTGATAATGATATCGTAATAAATGATTTTAAACGCTTTAATGAACTATTAGATGGCCTTATTTTAATAAGGCAAAAATATCCGCAATTTAACATTGATGCGGCAGAAATAATTACCAAGAATTTTACGGCCAATTATATAAAAAAAATGGCTTTAGCTGGCTTCAAAAACATACAAATAGGATATGAATCCCCTAGCAATAATTTATTAAAAAAAATAGATAAAAAGAATACATTTGCCAGCAATCTGCTGTTTATTAAATTTGCTAAAAAATATGGAATTAAAATAGTTGGAGCCAATATTATTCAATCACTTTATGAGGAAACTGATGATGATATCATCGAAAGCATAAATAATATTCATTACCTCCGTTTTTTTTATGCTAATGGATATTTCAAACATTCATATTCAAATTTAGCCATCGCTGAATCGAGTCCATATTATCAGAATAAATCGATCCCTATAAATGAATCCGTAAGTATAGATTCCGTCGCATTATTTCTCCCTAAACATTATATTACAGACAATACTAAATTTTCATTATTAGAATACACCGTAATAAATACCAATATATTGTGGAACACATTTACTGACGTGGATTATTACTACACTCAACATTCCTATACATATAATTTTATAGAGAATGACCGATTAGTTGAGTATATAGAATATTACGATGAGGTTGAAATAAATCGAATAGAATTTGATAAAAACTCTACAGAATGGCTGATTTTAAAATATATTAATGAACAAGTTGTATCTCTTGATTTTTTATGCGAAATCAAAGATTTGAATATGAGTAAAAATGAAATCATCCATATTATTGATGAATTATATACTGAGCGCTTAATATTTCACAATGTAGATTATTCTGAAATTGTTGCAATAGTTGATATTGAACAAATTATTTGATGCCAAAATGCACTAAGAGAATACCAAATGCCTTATTCTTGACAGGGATATGTTTTATAGAATATTAACTATTAGATCAGATCTTTTGAATTCTTCGTAAAATAGGAGGCCTTATATTACAAAGAAAGACCCGTTTATTCAAGGCATTGGTCGAATATGCCTTGCCTAATCGAGAGCTATTGATCACGCAACATGGCCGATAAATCTGCCGTGATATGTTCTATGTCATTACGGTATAGATAAAGGTTGATATGATATTCCTTCAGCCGCTCCCGCAACGATTCCTCCGAAGCCGTATCCTGCATAACTTTCTGCACCCGTTGTAAAGTACGTTTATGCTGTCTGTCTGTTTTTATTTTCTCTGCGGAACGCCCATAACCCGTAACACCGTCTCTAACGAAACTGCTCTGCCGCGAGGTTTTCAAAGGTGGTACGGGAGTTTTTTGCCATAATCATCCAATGCTATATAAATCATATCTCCACCCCATTCATCCCTTCGACTTCTTCCACTCTGATACGATAAAGCGGTAGCAGGAATCAGAATTTGCCTATCGTCTGAAAAGGATACATTGAAAGAGCTGGTTTAATCACCACGGTGATCTGTTTCTTCAAATCGCCTTTCATATAATCCACTGCGGGGAACTACCAGAACTCAGACCGTTTTTGACTTTTGTCCAGTTGTAGTCCGTATTCCTTTTCCAGTCGTTCGGTTAAGGTTACGCTGCGTTCTTTGCACAACTATCGTCAATCTTGCGCCCCTCACTTGTACCGAAATGATATGAATGTGCGTGCGGTCAATGTCGGTATGTTTAATAAGTTATGTAAGGCTGAGCCCCCAGCCCATACCATCCATATCTTTGCCGGCGATATCAGCAAGGTCTTCATCCGAGAATTTGTCGTGTGAATTAGGGTTGAGCGAGATATGGAGGACTGGCTCCTCGGGACGGACATGCTACGGCATCCAGTGAAGATTTGTCCGGCTATTCCCGCGGTAGTGAAATGCTCATTCATCAGCATCAATAAACCACTAGTTCTAAGCACATCACCCTCGTTCCGATCCGCGTTCTGCAGGTTGTAAGTCAATGCGCCGTAAATATCTTTTTTCTGTCATTATCTTGGCTATCATCGTACTTTGATTTTTTCAGTCAGCTCCAGAATTTTTTCGCTGACAGCAATCTGTTCGCACGTTTCGCATACCAATTTGTAGAGCAGTGCAAGTGCTATTCTCGGGGAAAATGCGCGTGCAAATGTAATCATTGACGAGTTTCTGAAACTGGAAATAAAAGTCGTTCAGCCGCTTCATCACCTTACAGCAGTTCAGCATCCAATAACGCTTTGGCCGATATTTCCACACACTGATGTCGTGCTCCGTTCTTTTCGATGATCTCCAGCCGCAGCACCTTGTCGTTGGGAATGGTAAACTTCGGCAGGGCGAATACGGTGCGTTGGCGCTGATGCCCCCTCACGACTTCCGGGTCGTTGCATACGCGGAGTATTTCGAGCGTCGTCCGCTGCTGCGCCGTGCGTTTTACGAGCTTTCTGTCGGCGACGACGAAACGCCGGTCGTCCACCTCGAAGGAGATGTTCGTACCATTCTCGATCTGTGTATGGATGTAGATGACGTCGTTATGGACATATATACCCCGCACCTCGACCGTAATGCCGTACTTTCCGGTGTGAATCCCCTTGACGTCGGTCCTATTCTGCCGGTATATGTCGCTCAGCACCCGTTTCACCGTCGCGGGCCTCTCGCGCCCCACTTCGCGCAGCAGCACGCGCCCCTCCGGGGCCGTAGCCGCCGACTGCGGGATACCCGAGGCAGAAGACTCTTCCGCTCCGTGCGGCTGGGGCTTCTGCACTGCGAGATCGACGGTCGAGAGAGCCGGATTCTCGGCATAGCGGACGTCGAAGGTATAGAATCCTCCGTCCTCGGTGATGACCGTCAGGTTGGTTTCGGCTGCGAAATCCCGCACGGCGGCCTTCACGCGCACTACGTTCTCTGCCCCGGCGGCCTTGCCTGCGATGATGTCTGTCGAGCCGATGTCGATATACGTCACGGGCGACGGGAAAAGAATATGCACGGTCTTGGCGAATCCCGCTTCGATGCGCACGGGGCGAATCTCCTGCGGGGCGTCTCCGGCCGGATTCGCCATGACCCGCACCGCCGCAATCGCAACGGCGATGAGGGCCGGATAAACAAGTTCTCTTTTCATGCTACTGCTGTTTAGAAATCAATAATATGCGGTGGTCGGCCTTGAGGGTCACCTTCACTTCGCGGAGCTTCTCCGCGACGTAGCGGCTCGATGCCTGCAAACCTCCTCGTGCCAGCTCGGACAAGACCTGCTGCCCGGCCGAACGGGTGATGTTGACGCTCGTGCCGGCAGTCTGGCCTGCGGATGC
>ERZ779729.1158-NODE-1158-length-20083-cov-5.650589_pt1 | contig 20083 bp, 21 predicted proteins | sample MGYA00511072_ERZ779729 | MGnify/ENA primary metagenome ERZ779729 (study PRJEB29588, sample SAMEA2156675) | human gut metagenome | biome: human gut; feature: human-associated habitat; material: faeces | place: Denmark | collected 2008/2010 ...
GATTCCTGACCATGAAGAAAATTCTTGCTCTGGTTCTGGCGGCGCTGATGACGGCCGGCAACCTGCTGGCCGCTTTGTCGCCGGATTATGCGGCGATGCTGGCAATGCGTTTCGTGTCGGGGCTGCCGCACGGCGCTTTTTTCGGCGTCGGCGGCATCATTGCCGAAAAGGTTGCGCCGCCGGGGCGCCGGACGGCGGCGGTCAGCATCATGATCGCCGGCATGACGGTTGCCAATTTGTTCGGCATTCCGCTCGGCACCGCAATTGCCCATGCGTTTTCCTGGCGGGCGATGTTTGCTTTGGTGGCGGCATGGGATTTGTATACCTTTTACATGGTATGGCGGATGGTGCCGGAGGTGCCGCCGCTGCCCGATCACGGGTTGAAAAGCCAGTTTGCTTTTCTCGGCCGTCCGGCGCCCTGGTTTCTGCTGGGAGCGATCATGCTCGGCAACGGCGGCGTCTTTTGTTGGTACAGCTATATTAATCCGCTGCTGGTTCACGTTTCCGGTTTTGCGCCGTCGTCAATGACGTATTTGATGGTCGTGGCCGGTGCGGGAATGGTGGTCGGCAACCTGCTGGCGGGCGAGCTGGCCGACCGTTGCGGGGCGGTGCCGGTGGCGGCGGCTTTTATCGCGGTGATGGCGGTCAGCCTTTTGCTGATCGTTTTTGCCGCGGCGGTGCCGGCGGCTTCGGCGGTGCTGATGTTTGTTGCCGCCGGCTGTCTGTTCGGCGTTTCCGGTCCCGAGCAGGTGCTGATCATTGACAATGCCGAAGGCGGCGAACTGCTGGGGGCTTCCGGCGCGCAGGTGGCCTTCAACCTTGGCAATGCCGTCGGCGCCTGGCTCGGCGGTTTGCCGATTGCTGCCGGTTATTCTTACCGCTATGCCGCAGCGCCGGGGGTTTTGCTGGCGACGGCCGGACTGTTTATGATCCTGCATTTCCGCCGTTTGACAAAAGGAAAAGGCGGAAATTGAACAAAACGAAAAAAAGCCGTTGTGAAAACGGCTTTTTTCAGAGAGGCGGAGAAAACCTTATTTTACCGGTTCGCCCCACTGGTTGGCCTTGGTTTCTCCCGGCATGCAGAACCAAATCAGAAGCGCGATGCCGCCGATGAAAGGCACCAGGCTGATCAAAAGCCAGAACCAGGGCTTGCCGAGGTCGTGAATGCGGCGGACGGTCAGTTCCAGACTGGGCAGCAACAGGCCGAGGGAAAGCAGCATGCCGAGGATGCCGCCGAACAGGATGCCGTCCAAAATGCCGGCGGCAATCGCCAAAATAAGATAGTACAGGGAAAAGTACCAGTATTGGGAACGGCTGGTGCGGCCTTTGAAGTCAATGTTGGTATACATTGTTTTGACCACTTCCGCAAAGTGCCGGTTAAAACCTTCTTTGGTGAACGCCGGTTTGAAATATTTTTCCCAGCCCTGTTTGGTAAAAACGGGGAAAACGTCTTTTACGAAAGTGTTTTTTACATCATTAATGTCCATTGGGATATCCTTATAAAAATGAAATCGGTTTCGTTAATTAAAATGCGCTTATAATGAGAAAAATGCAATTGTTAATTTGGCTTAATGTATATTTTTAAAAAAATTTTTACATTCGCGAGGAAAACGGCAGTCCCGAAAAGCGGATTTTTCGCCGCCGGCAGGAAACCGCCGGCATTTCCGGCGGTCGCGGCAGAGCTCATTCTTCCGGCATTTCCGGCGGCCGGCAGATTTCTTCGTTGAACGTGCAGTCAAACAAATAGTTGCCGAAACTGTCGTGATAGGTGGTGGTGGCGGTGAGCCCGGAGGCAAACATAACCTGTGCTCCCTGACACATTGCCGGCAGCAGCTGCCGGCAGCCGAAATCCTGCAGCCTGGTCATCATCGCCATTCGTTCGCCGTCACTCCATTCGGCGGAATTGACGTTGACAATGTACGTATATTTGATCTCCCTGCCGCTGCGTTTGATGTCCACCCAGCGGATGCCGCTTTGTATCTCTACCGGCAGCAAGTCCTGCATATTGCGCAGCTGGGCGTCGATCTCTTTGTCGCTCAGCCGCCGGAGACCGCCGTTTTCCGTTTGCGCGGCGGCGGGAAAGAAGGAAAACAAAACAAAGAAAATTGCGGCCGCAAACGTTTTCATGGCATTACTCCGCGGCAGAAACTTTCTGATTGTATTGTTCAAGCTCTTCGGCGCAGTCGTTTAAAGAATAGCTGCAGCCGGCAAACTCGGAACCGTCCGTTTGCAGATACGTGGCGGTAATCCGTTGCAATTTGGGGCTGAAAGTGCTTATCAGGTCAAGACTGACGCAGAGCATCGGCTTGATCTGCGGACAAAGGGTGGACTTCATTTTGCCGAGAACTTCTTTTTTGCTGTTTTCGTCGATGTGTTGGCGCAATTCCGCAGGCAGCGAAGAAATCATTGCGTCAATGTCGATCTGATAAATGTAGCGGAGGCCGTCTTTGTTTTTTTCGACGTCTTTCCAGACGACGCCGGCGCTGACTTTCATCGGTAAAGAGGAACGCATGGCCGCAAGTTGTTTGTCGACGGCCTGTTCCATATATTGTTCGATTTTCGCGCTGTCGGCGGCATCGTTGCCGGAGGCCGCGGGAATAGCCAAGTCCTCCGCGTGAGCCGGAAGGACGGCGATTGCGCCGAAGATAAGCGCCCAGATCATTTTTTTCATTAGTCCGATACTCCTTTAAGCGTTAATAATTAACTGTCAGCATAAAATAAAAAAAGCGGGAGGGCAACGATTATCTTGGAAAAGCGTAAAAAAAATCCCCGGGTGTGCATGGACACGCGGGGATACGGAACGGGGTTCCTTCATACGTTTGTGCGCTTATCATGAGGTTCGCCGAAAACGCAAACCGTGTTGGCAGTGCCGCAGTCGTCGAGCTGCACGCATTCGCCGACCAGAGTGTGAACCATTGCGGTCGAAAGGTCTACGGCATAACTGAGAACCGTGTAACCTTGGTTCCGCAGGCAGCAGGAAGACCAGACAAGCAAGCCTTCGGGCAGCGGATCGCGGCCGATGCTCGCGCGGAGCCGGTTGATTTCATCAAAATGAAAAATGATGAAATAAAGCGTCTTGACCGAAGCAAGTTCTCCGCCGTGTTCCCAACACCAGTGGCAGGCTTTGCGATACATCTTTCTTTTCGGGGAAAAGTCGATCAGCGAAACGCCGTCGTACAGATAAATTCCCTTTACTTTTTTCACATCTTCCGGCGCAGAAACAAAAGTTCCGTCATACAATAAAAAGTCTCCGAATTTCGGAGCTTGTGTTTGATTGTTCATAGTTAAAAATTTTAATTGGTTAATAATTCAGACTAACCTGATCAGGATAATACGCAATGCCGCGGCTGTCAAGTCCGCTTTTGCCGGAAAAACAGCGCCGCGGTTCCCGCCAGTTCGGAAAGAAAAGGCAGCGTGCGTTCGAGCACGTCGGCGGGAAAAAGGTAAAAGTCGCGTAGGTCGGAGCGCCATTCCAGCTGGAGAATCCGCGGCAGAGGGTTCAGCCGCTGCAGGCTGCCGGTAAGGCCGAATCTGCCGGTGTAGTCCGGATGGTTTGTCACCCAGCGGATTTTGTATTTTTCCGCCAGCCGGCCGATCAGTTCCAGTTCCGGCGCATAGTCCGCGGCCGGTAAAATGCCGGTGCCGACCGCCAGTTCAAATTCCCGGCCGCCGTTCATGCCGTGGATGTCAAGAAAACAATGATTTGCAAGCTGCCGGTCAATGACGAAGCCGGCGGCGGCGTTTCTTTCTTCTCCCGTGCGGCGGCGGATGATCGTCGAAACGTCGTTTTGTTCGCCGGCCAGCCGGGTCAGCGCACCGGTGCAGAGGTCGGGCGCTTTCGGCCGGTTGTCGCGGAGGGTGCGCACCGCGTGCGGAGCAGTCAGAATCAGCCGGCTGCCGCGGTCTTCAAAATGGAAATCGCCGCCTTCACTGTTGCCGCAATAGGTGTTGCGGCAATATTCTTCTTCATACTTTTTCAGCCGGTTTAACATGATAAGCCATCCTTTTTGCCGGCTTCAGGATAACATGATCCGAGAAGTTTATCCCCGTTATTCACAGCCTGTGGATAAGTTAATCGCGCAATGCGAAAGATTATGTTTGTTTTTATTTTATTTCCTGCTACAACGAAGCCGTTAAAAACGATCAACGGAGATGACAACGACTATGGCAATGGAAAAGATCGACGCGGCGTCGCTGCCGCAGAACATTGAGGCCGAACAGGCGCTTTTGGGCGCCCTTCTTTCCAACAACAAGGCTTTTGAGCAGGTTTCCGACTTTCTGAAGCCGGCGCATTTTGCCGACGCGGTCAACGCCAAAATTTTTGAGGTCATTTCCAAGCTGATTTCCCGCGGGCACGTGGCCGACACCATCACGCTGAAAAACTATTTCGAGCAGGAAGGCGTGTTAAACGACGTCGGCGGTTACAAATATCTGATCAAGCTGGCGGAAAGTTCCTCGCCGCTGACCAATCCGGAATATTACGCCCAGTATATTTATGACCAGTATCTGCGCCGCGAACTGATCGCCACCGGTTTTGACATCGTCAACAACGCGATGAAAGAGGATATCGACTCTTCCGCTTCCGGCCAGATTGAAGAAGCGGAGAAGCGGTTGTACGAACTTTCCGACAAAGGCGACGGACAGCGGGGGTTTGTCGAGTTTTCCGACGCTTTGACCCAGTCGCTCAACACAATTGAAAAAGCTTATCAGCGCGAAGGCAAAATTTCCGGCATTTCAACCGGACTGAACAATCTGGACAAGCGCACCGGCGGGTTGAACAATTCCGACCTGATCATTCTGGCCGGCCGTCCGGCGATGGGCAAAACCGCGCTGGCAACCAACATTGCCTACAACGTCGCCGACTGGATGTACCGTGACCGCAACCTGGAGGAAAAATCCCGCGGGGTGGCTTTCTTTTCGCTTGAAATGTCGGCCGACCAGCTGGCCACCCGCGTGCTTTCCAGCGCGGCCGGCATTTCGTCGCAGAAAATGCGCAACGGCGACATCGACAACGGCGAATTTGAGCGGATTGCCGAGGTGGTTCGTTCGCTTGAAAAAATGCCGCTTTACATCGACGATACCCCGGGGCTGACCATCAACGCCATCCGCAACCGCGCGCGGCGGCTGAAAAGAAGCAAGGGGCTGGGACTGATCGTCATTGACTATATTCAGCTGATTACCGGTTCTGCCAGCCGGGGAGAAGCCAACCGCGTGCAGGAACTGTCGGAAATTTCCCGCGGACTGAAAATCATGGCCAAGGAACTGAATGTGCCGGTAATTGCCCTGTCACAGCTCAACCGCGGGGTGGAAATGCGCGATGACAAGCGGCCGGTGATGTCTGACCTGCGCGAGTCCGGTTCCATTGAGCAGGACGCCGACATCGTGCTGTTCGTTTATCGTGAAAACTATTATATTCAGAACGAAGAGCCGAAGGAAACCGACAAAAACTATTCGCCGGAAAAACACGACAAGTGGGAACAGCGGATGCAGGCCACCCGCCACCGCGCGGACGTAATCATCGGCAAACACCGTCACGGGCCGACCGGGACGGTCAAGCTCGGCTGGCAGGGAGAATACGCCCTGTTTACTGATCCGATTGAGGACAACCAGCTGCCGGAGCAGATAGGATAATGACGGAAGAAAAAAAACGTTACATCGTTACCATTGCCCGGCGCGATCCGGCGGCGGAAGCCAAAAACGCGGTCGAACCGGAGTTCTGGAAAAAAAAGAAGCTGGAGGATATGAGCCCGGCCGAATGGGAACTTTTGTGTGACGGCTGCGGCAAATGCTGCCTTAACAAACTGGAAATTGACGGCAAAATACATTTTACCTGCGTGCGCTGCCGTTTTCTTGACGCCAAAAGCTGTTTGTGCCGGATCTATGAAAACCGGTTTGAGAAAGTGCCGGACTGCCGCAGCGTCGACCTGAAAGCCATTCGCGAAAAACCGCGCTGGCTGCCGAAAACATGCGCTTACTGGCTGCTGGACAACGGTTATGACCTGCCCGAATGGCATCCGCTGGTGAGCGGCGACAAAGACAGCGTTCACCGCGCCTTTCAGTCGGTGCGCGGCCGGCTGATCATTTCCGAATCGGAAGTCAAGCATTATGAAGATTACATTGTTGACTGGAAAGACGTTTGAAATCGAGCGGGCCGCGGGTCTGCCGCTGAAAGTCGTGTCGCCGCCCCGCTGCCGGCGGCTGGCGCTCCGAATCGACCCAAAGGAACGGCAGGCGGTGCTTAACCTGCCGCCGTCGTGTCCGGTCGGACGGGCGTTGAAATTCGTTGAAGAAAACCGCGGCTGGATAGAGGCGCATCTGCTGGCGGTGCCGGAAAGCCGGCCGTTTGCCGACGGGGCAGAGATCAGCCTGTTCGGCGAAAAAGTGACAATCCGCCATTGCCCGGATTTAAAAGGCGGTGTGTTTGTCGAAAACGGCGAACTGAAAGTGTCCGGAGAAGCGGCTTTCCTGCCGCGCCGGGTGCGCGATTTTATCCGTCGCGAGGCTGCCGGAAGGCTGCTTGAACTTTCCCGGCAGAAGGCGGCGCTGATCGGCTGCCGGGTTAACCGGGTGACGATTAAGGACACCAAATCGCGCTGGGGCAGCTGCTCAAGCTTAAACAACATCAATTACAACTGGCGAATCGCCCTGGCGCCGATGAACGCAATCGATTATCTGATTGCGCACGAAACGGCGCATTTGCGGCACCGTGATCATTCGAAGGCTTTCTGGAACTGCGTCAAAACGCTCTGTCCGTTTGCCGAATCCGGCCGCCGCTGGCTGAAACAAAACGGCGGGTTGTTATACGCTTATGAGTAATCTGCTTGATTTGCGCGGATTTAAAAACTATATTAAGTGCAGTTACGTGTCTATTTTGAGGAGAAACCTATGTTTAAAGAAAAAGTTGATTTGCAAAAGAACTATACCGACGTCGGGGTGGAAAGAACCGCCGTCGATGACGGTTTGCGCGCCTATCTGGTCAGCGTTTACAATCATATGGCCGGCGCGCTGGCGGTTACCGCCGCGGTCGCTTTCCTGGTCGCCAACACTTCGCTGATCACCATGATGTTCAACCCGCAGACCGGCGGCATGTCGGTTCTCGGCTGGCTGTTTCTGTTGTCGCCTTTGATTGTCATTTTCGGTTTCAACTGGGTTCTGACCAGCGGAACCCTGGCGCAGGTGCGCGGCGTGTTCTGGCTCTATTCGGCTCTGATGGGCGCGTCTTTGGCGCCGATCTTTCTGGTTTATACCAGCGCCAGCATGGTTCGCGTCTTTCTGATTACGGCGGCGATGTTCGGCGCCATGAGCATTTACGGCACGGTGACCAAACGCGACCTGACCTCAATGGGCGCCTTTCTCAGAATGGGTCTGTGGGGCATTATCATTGCCGCGGTGGTTAACCTGTTTATGCAGAGTCCGGCTCTTTATTATGTTCTGTCGATCGTTTCCGTCGTCGTCTTCACCGGTCTGACCGCTTACGACACGCAGAAAATCCGTCAGATCTATATGTCGGCCGACAACGACGATACGATGACCCGCAAGGTTGTCGTCGGCGCTTTGGAACTGTATCTTGATTTTATCAACCTGTTCCTGGCTTTGCTGCGTTTGATGGGTGACCGCAAATAAAATGCGTATAACGGGTGATTAGTACAAAAATTGCGGATAAATTGCTCGGTTACGTACCCTTTTGTACGCTCCCTCGCAATTTTCCTTATTTCTTACTACTCACCTCGTTCTCCGCATTTTATAAATTGTGCAGCGGTGATTAGTACAAAAATTGCGGATAAATTGCTTGGTTACGTACCTTTTGTACGCTCCCTCGCAATTTTCCTTATTTCTTACTACTCACCTCGTTCTCCGCATTTTATAAATTGTGCAGCGGTGATTAGTACAAAAATTGCGGACAAATTGCCCGGTTACGTACCTTTTGTACTTTTGGCGTCCCGGCACGCTTCGGTTGCTGCCGCTTTCCTTGCTTGCCGGGACGTTACAAAGAGCTTGCAGACAAAAAGGCAACGTCGGTTGCCTTTTTTGTATATTGAAAACCTGCGGCCAGGCCGGTGTATCTTTTTTGTTTTTTTTGTAAATTCTTGTTTTTTGCTTATCGGCTTTTTTGTCTGCCGGGAAAGGAATATGTCCGGAAAGGAAAATGCGGAGACGGAAGTGCCGGGAAAAAAACGCGGAAAGGAAACGGCATGACGGGAAAATATTGCCCGGGGAAAGAGAATCGGGAAAGAAAAACGGTGCGGAGAAAGAAGAGGAATTGTTTTTCGGCAATAATAACAGTTCCGGGTAACCCCGGGGGTTCAAAGATACAAACCTTCTTTTTGCCTACGCTCGTTGGCGTGAAAACGGTGTCTAACGACACCTTTGCATTCAGCCCCGAGTAAACTCGGAATATAATAATAGCTCCGGAACGGAAAATTCCGGAGCTTTACGATTTTTATAAGGAGAATGTTTAACGGGTCAAAAGGCTTTCTTTGTGTATTTGCATTGCCCGATTATTATTTTCAATTTGTTGCTCTGCTTTTTTGACCATTTTTTCGCCCCATGTGCTGTAATCGATCATTTCGCCATGAGAAAGGATTTTCCCGGCCATCAGTTCTTGGTTGGAGCTTTTGATCATTTTTTCTGCTTCCAGAGCATAAGCACATTCCGCGCCCGCCATGAAAAGCGTTGCTCCTTTTGAAGCTGCGACATTTGTGAGTGCCTGAGCGTTGGGATTTGTAGGATCCATTGATCCCACACTGGTATAGTGGACGCCGTCTTTTTTAAAGAATTGGCCTTTCGTGAAAATGTTACGGGCGGCTTCCTGATTCAATAGTTTTGTCGTCATAGGGTTTTCTCCTTATATAATAATGTATTCCCTTTTCTTTTTGTCTATTATCTCAATAATTAACTATTTTGTCAATAAAAAAATGTAAACAAAAGAAAATCGGGTTGGATTTATTGATATAATACAATATAATGACCGTTGCCAAGGCGCAACTATACAAAATAAAAACAGGTTTGACAAGATGTCTTTATTTAAATCGATCGCAACATTCGGCGGCTGGACGCTCATCAGCCGGATCACCGGATTTTTCCGTGACATGGTGATGGCTAATTATCTGGGGGCCGGTGCGGTTTCCGATGCTTTTTTTGTCGCTTTCAAATTGCCGAACCTGTTTCGCAGCCTGTTTGCCGAGGGGGCTTTTACCAGCGCTTTCGTACCGATTTTTTCGCAAAAGCTGGTTGGCGGCGGCAAGGCGCAGGCGATAAAATTTGCGGTCGGGGCAATTTCGGTGCTGGTGTTCAGCCTCGGGCTTTTTGTGTTGCTGATGGAAATCGTTATGCCCTGGGTGGTGGTGGTTTTGGCGCCGGGGTTTGCCGATGATGCCGGCAAGATTGAACTGGCCGCCTTTTTGTCGCGAATCACTTTTCCTTTTCTGCTGCTGGTTTCGGTGGTGTCTTTCCAGTCCGGCATTCTCAATTCCTTCGGCAAGTTTGCCGCGCCGGCGGCCGCGCCGGTCATTCTCAACCTGACGATGATTGCCGCGGTCTGGGTGTTTATGCCGGTGATTGACACGCCGGTATACCGGATTGCCCTCGGGGTGACGCTGGCCGGCGTTTTGGAAATCATCTGGCTTAACTTTTTTCTCCGCCGCGAAGGGGTGAACATTTCTCTGGTTTATGATTTGCCGGGGTTGTTTAAAAGCGAGGATATCCGCGTTTTGTTTAAAAGAATCGCGCCCGGGGTGCTTGGGGCGGGTGTTTATCAGATCAATATGATGGTAGACACGATTCTGGTTTCTCTGGTGGGAACCGGCGCCATCTCCTGGCTCTATTATGCCAACCGTCTGCAGCAGCTGCCGCTCGGCGTGGTGGGGGCGGCGATCGGGGTAGCGCTTTTGCCGATTCTTTCCCGTCAGCTTAAGGCCGGCGATGACGGCGAAGCCAAAAAAACGCAGGATAAGGCGATCGAATACGGGGTGCTGTTGTCGGTGCCGGCGGCGGCAGCCATCATCGTTCTGGCCGAGCCGATCATCAATATTTTGTTTCAGCACGGGAAATTCGGGCTTTTTGAAACCGAAATGACGGCGCGGGCGGTGATTGCCTATTCGCTCAGTCTGCCGGTGTATGTGATGGTCAAAGCGATGACGCCGAACTTCTTTGCCCGCGGAGACACCCGGACTCCGGTCAAATACAGCGTGGTGGTGCTGGCGGCCAACCTGGTCTTTTCGCTCCTGCTGATGAAGCCGTTCGGGCATACCGGAATTGCGGCGGCGACTTCGCTGGCGGCGTTCGTTTCCTTTTATCAGTATGTCCGCGGACTGAAAAAACGGGGATACTGGAGTTTTTCCCGCGAACTGGCGGTTTATGTCGGCAAGGTGACTTTTTGTTCTCTGGTTATGGGAGCCGTTTTGTACGGCGGCGGTCTGGCGCTTGACCTTCTGACCGGCGGCTGGCTCAAATTTTCCCTGTGGGCGAAACTGCCGCTTTTCGGGCTGCTTTGCTTTTTTGGTGTTGTAACTTTTTGCATTATGACTAAAATAACCGGTGTAATGGATGTGGCGGCGCTGGCGAAAAGCCTGCTGAAAAGGAAGGAACGAGATGTTTAAAACTACGCTTGTCCGGGCGGGGACGTATCTGAAAAAGGGGCTGCAAACGCTGTGGCGGGGGATTTCGCATCTGGCGGTTTCCTGGCCGAAGGCTTTTGCCGCGGCGGTGGCGCTTCTGGTTTTGTCCTATTATCCGCTCGGCGGCCTTTTGAGCGAGAACATCGACAGGACGCCGGACTACAATCTGACGAGGGAATCGGAACAGCAGTCGCTGACGGTGGAAACAATGCGTTTCCTGATCAACCGGGAAGTCAACGAAAACCTGTGGACGGCCAACCTGCCGCCGTTTTTCCCTTCCTACTTTCTCGACAACATGCCCAATTACCAACAGGGAATCGTCAGCGCGCTGGCGGTGACCGCGGCAGTGATCGGCGAAGAAACCCAATGTCCGGAAAACGGCCGCGAGAAAGCGGTAATGAACGGCGCGGCCGAATTGCTGAAATATCCCGGCAACGTGTGGCTGTTTGCCCCCGACAACAAGCTGAAAATCGCGCCGTCGTCGGCCAGCCAGTATCGCAAGGCGCGCAAACTGCTGCGCGATTATAACCGGCTGCTGCCGGCCGGCCGGTGCTTTTGGGCGCGCGACTATGTCAATATGCGCGGGTTGATCAAAGCGGTCAAACGCGACCTTTACAAAACGGCGGAAAAGCTGGAAACGCAGATTGCCGAGCACAGTTCCGACTGGACGGATTTCAGGGCCGATGATCTGTTTTATTACAGTCAGGGCAAAATTTATGCCTATATGCTGATTTTGAAAGCCTGGGGGATGGATTTCAAAGAGGTGCTGCTTGACAGCGGACAGTATGAAAACTGGACCCGGGTGACCCGCGCGCTGGAGGACGGGTCGGCGCTTTCGCCGCTTGCGGTGCGCAACGGCGAGCTTAATTCCGGAATGGCGGCCAATCATCTGGTGGCGCTCGGATATTACATGCTGCGGGCGGCAGGCCTGCTTGAACAAATCAGTTACGAGATGAAGGGAGTGTCTTTTAATGCGGATTGAAACACAACTGGCCGCGGATAACAATATTATGCATTTTTTTGCCGAATCGGGCTTTCCGGTCAAAGGCAGCGTCGAATTTAGCGACGCCAAGTCGCTGTGCCGTTCGCCGCTGGCGGAAAACATTTTTGATCTGGGCGGCGTCACCTCGGTGGTGATTACTCCCGACTGCCTGTCGGTTACCAAAGAAGAGGGGGCCCTCTGGGACGATCTCAAGCCGCAGGTGCTGGCGGAAATCATGGACTTCTTAAGCCGGGGCGAAGCGCCGGTGAGGGAAGGGGAGGAAACGGCGGAAGATGTCGTTCACAATATCGTCGGCCTGCTTAACGCCAGAATCCGTCCGGCCATCCGCAAAGACGGCGGCGACATTGTTTTCCGTGGTTTTGAAAACGGTATCGTCTATGTCGAACTGCAGGGCAAATGTGTCGGCTGTCCCTATTCCCAGCGAACATTGAAAGACGGCGTGGAAAAGCTGCTGCGGACTTATATAAAAGAAGTGATCGCGGTTGAAAAGTATGAGAGTTAGATGAAAAAAAGCGGAGCGGTTTTATTTCTGTTGCTGTTGACGGCACTGTTTGAGCCGGCCGAAGTGCGGGCGGCGGAACCGCTTGCCATGGAGCTGAAACCGGAAGGGCTTTATGTCGACAACGTCAATGTTTCGGTTTTGCAAAAGATGTTTGCCGACTACGGCTACAAAGACTATATTTACATGCCGGAGTGGAAATATCCGCCGTTGTTTTTGAACAGCCTGCCGGAAGATTTTGCAAAAACGGAGGACAAAAGCTTTCGCAACCGGCTGTTTATTCAGATTCTGGCGCCGCTTGCGCTGCTGGTCAACGAAAGGATAACCCTCGAACGTTATCCGCTGCTGCTGATGCGGGAGCAGCTGGACAAAGGGGAAAAACTTACGGCGGAGAACAAAAAAGAGCTGGAGCGGCTGGCGGAAAAATATGACGTTTTTACCCGGATGAAAGGCGACGGCCGCTATGAGATTCTGCTGGCGGAACTGCTTAACCGGGCGGACGAAGTGCCGCCGTCGTTTCTGATTGCTGCCGCGGCGGCCGAAAGCAACTGGGGAACCGCGCGGGAAGTCAGACTCGGCAATGCGCTTTACAAACGGAAGGTATGGTATACGGAAGAGGGAATCAAGCCGCTTGAGGATCCCGACGACAGTTACCGGATCAAAACCTATCCGACGCTGCTGGCAGCAATGGAAGACTATGCGCTGATCTTCAACAGCGACGTAAATTTTGCCCATTTCCGCGATCTCCGGCGGCAGCGCCGCAATCATGACAAGCCGCTGAGGGGCAACGCCATGGCCTACAACATGGTGCGCGGCTCGCCCTTGGAAAATTATGCCGGTCTGATTAGTTATATTATTACCTTTTATGATCTGGTCAATCTGGACGAGGCCGAACTCGGCAGCGTCAACATGTTTTGGAAAAAGAAAGAATAGCCATGCTGAAAATTACCCCGATTTTGTGCCGTGCCGGCAAAATGGACAATTATGCCTATCTTCTGACCGATGAAGCGACCGGCGTGTCGGCGGTGCTCGATCCGTCGGAGGCGGCGCCGGTGATTGCCGAATGCGAAAGGCAGAACGTCCGCCCGGCCTATATTTTTAACAGCCATCATCATTTTGACCATGTTGAGGGCAACCTTGAGGTAAAGGAAAAATACGGGGCGAAGGTGCTGGTCGGCGCTTATGACTGCAACCGGATTCCCGGCGCCGACGCAGGCCTTGCGGACGGCGACGTTTTTCGTCTGGGCGAATCGGAAGCGCGGATCATTCGTGCCGACGGCCATGCGACCGGGCATATTTTGTGGTATTTTCCGGCGGACGGGGTCTTGTTTACCGGTGACGTTCTGTTCAACCTTTCCATCGGCGGCCTGTTTGAAGGAACGGTTGAAGAAATGTGGGGCAGCCTGCAGCGGATTAAAAAGCTGCCCGACGACACGCTGTTTTATCCCGGGCATGAATATACCCTTTACGGTCTGAACGGGATTTACGGTCCCGCCGCCGACCGCTACGCGGCCAAGGCCGAAGCCCGGCTGCGCGAAGGTCTGCCGGCGGCGCCGTTTACGCTCGGCGAGGAAAAGGTCTGCAATCCCTATCTGGCCTGCCGCAATTTGGGCGAATTTTACCAAATAATGGGTTCTTAATCTTTTGTTAGCCTTTTGCGGCTAAACTTTCAGACGATAACGTTTTGATTGACGGTAAAAAATTATGATTTACGCTGTGTACGGCTTTGTTGCCGGATTTCTTATTCCCTACATGTCGCGCCGGTTTGCCAAATTTATGCCGGCAACTCCGGCCTATGCGCTTTACCGGCTGGTCAAGCCCAACAAAACCGCGCGCAAGGTGAAGTTTTCCACCCGTTACAAGCAGCTTAAGCGCAAATATCTGAGCCGCTCGCTGGTTTACGGCGCGCTTTCGGCGCTGCTTTCGTTGCTGGCCTTTTGGCGGCTGGGAGAAGAGCACCTGTTCTGGTATCTGGCTTTCGTCTGGATTTTGCTGCTGCTGGCGGAGATAGATCTGAAAATGCTTCTTTTGCCTGATATTCTGACTATTCCGCTTCTGATCGGCGGTTTCGTGTTTGCCGCGTTTTTCGGCGTCAACGTATCGGCGGAAGAGAGCGCGGCGGCGGCGATGGCCGGTTACGTACTGCCGGTGGTCGCCACTTTACTGATGCTGTGGCGGAGCGTGGACGCGTTCGGCGGCGGCGACATCAAGCTGCTTTCGGCAATCGGCGCCTGGCTGGGACTGGAAGGGGTGATTTATACGATTTTGCTGTCGTGCCTGGTCTTCGGGCTGTATTCGGCCGTCCGCCGTCAGCGGGCGGGCGCGTTCGGGCCGTCGCTGTCGGTGTCGGCGGTTATTATTCTGCTGTGGCTGTTTTAACTGAAAAACTTTTAAGAGGGGGCGGAAATGGTGATGAATATTGTTGATGAGCGGAGTAAAGCGAGAAAAGTGGTCGAAGATACCAATTTCGACTATCTGATCATGTTTCTGATCTGTATGGACGCGGTGGTGCTGGGGCTTCTGACGGTCGGTTTTGCCGATGTTAATTTCGTAACCACGCTGTTTTTGCTCGACCGTTTGTGCATGGCGATTTTCATCGTCGAAATGCTGATAAAGATGTATGCCTACGGACCGCGTTTTTTCAAATCGGGCTGGAACGTTTTTGACCTGGTGGTGATTACGGTTTCCTCGCTGCCGGTGGCCAGTTGTCTGATCGTTCTGCGGACTTTCCGCCTGTTCCGTCTGCTGCGTTACGTCAACCGTTTTAAACCGATGAAGAACATCATCAATATTTTTTTGATGATTTTGCCGAATTTTGCGGCGATGGCGGCGGTGCTCGGCGTGTTTATGTACGTGTTCGGGATTTTGGCGGTCAGCCTGTTCGGCGACGTGTTCGTCGAGTTTGCCGAGCTGCCGTCGGCGTTGTTTGCGCTGGTTCAGGCTTTCAGTCCCGACAGCGGCATCATACGGCCGGTGATGGCGGTTTATCCCCATGCCTGGATCTTTTTCCTGTCGTTTTCGATGATTTCCTTCCTGATCGTTACCAGCTTTTTCTTAAGCGTGATTTCCGCAATGGTGCACAAGGAGTTCAAGATCGCTTCAAACCTCTGAAAACGGGGAACCAAACGACAAAAGCGCCGGAATTTTTCCTTCCGGCGTTTTTATTTTAAAAAAATCCCGCCGGTTGCTTGACATTGAAAATTTCAATTCCTAATTAAAGTGTAGAAATTTTGAATATAAAGGAGTTAAAGGCTATGAAATTTGTACCATTGTATGATCGCGTACTGGTTAAGAGAGTCGACGAAGTCAACAAAACTTCGGGCGGTATCATCATTCCCGATACGGCCAAAGAGAAACCTTCGGAAGGCATTGTCGAAGCGGTCGGCAACGGCGGCCGCGGCGAGGACGGAAAACTGATCCCGATGTCGGTCAAGGCCGGCGACCGGATTCTGTTTGCCAAATGGTCGGGTACCGAAGTCAAACTGAACGGCGAAGACCGGCTGATCATCAAGGAATCGGAAATTTTAGGCGTAATTGAAGAATAAGGAACAAAACAATGGCAGTAAAAGAAATCAAATTCGGCAGCGATGCCCGGGCGAAAATGCTCAAGGGCGTGGAAATTCTGGCCAAAACGGTAAAAGTAACGCTCGGACCGAAAGGACGCAATGTTATCCTTGACAAGTCTTACGGCGCTCCCAAAATCACCAAGGACGGCGTTTCCGTTGCCAAGGAAATAGAGTTGGCCGACAAGTTTGAAAACATGGGCGCCCAGCTGGTTAAGGAAGTTGCCCAGAAGACCGCCGACAAGGCCGGCGACGGCACCACGACCGCGACCGTTCTGGCCGAAGCCATCATCAACGAAGGCTGCAAGGCGGTAGCCGCCGGCATGAACCCGATGGATCTGAAACGCGGTATCGACATGGCGGTTGACGCGGTTGTCGCCGACGTCAAATCGCGCTCGAAAGCGATCAAAACTTCGGAAGAAATTGCCCAGGTCGGCACCATTTCCGCCAACGGTGACCGCACGATCGGCGAATATCTGGCGCAGGCGATGGAAAAAGTCGGCAACGAAGGCGTAATTACGGTTGAAGACGCCAAAGGGCTGGAAACCGAACTGGAAGTGGTTGAAGGTATGCAGTTTGACCGCGGTTACCTGTCGCCTTATTTCGTCACCAATCCGGAAAAAATGAACTGCGAGTTCGACAATCCGTATATTCTGCTCTATGACAAGAAGCTGAGCAACCTGCAGGCGATGATACCGGTTCTGGAAGCCGTCGTTCAGTCTTCCCGCCCGCTGTTGATCATTGCCGAAGACATTGAAGGTGAAGCGCTGGCCACTCTGGTCGTCAACCGCATCCGCGGCGGCCTCAAGGTTTGCGCGGTCAAGGCGCCGGGCTTCGGCGACCGCCGCAAGGCCATGCTGGAAGATATTGCGATTTTGACCGGCGGTCAGGTCATTTCCGAAGACCTCGGCATGAAGCTGGAAAACGTTACCCTGGCAGACCTCGGCACCTGCAAGAAGGTTGAAGTTACCAAGGACGAAACCACCGTTATCGACGGTGACGGACAGAAGGACCTGATCAAGGCCCGTGCCGATCAGATCCGCAAACAGATTGAGGAAACCTCGTCTGACTATGACCGCGAAAAGCTGCAGGAACGTCTGGCCAAGATTTCCGGCGGTGTGGCAGTAATCAAAGTCGGCGGCGCTTCGGAAGTTGAAGTAAAGGAAAAGAAAGACCGCATTGATGATGCTTTGCACGCAACCCGTGCCGCGGTCAAGGAAGGCGTTGTCGCCGGCGGCGGCGTAGCTCTGCTTTACTCGCACAAGGCTCTGGAATCTCTCTCTCCGGCCAATCAGGATCAGAGAGTCGGCATAGACATTATCCGCAAGGCCATTCAGGCTCCGATCCGTCAGATTGCCGAAAACGCCGGCGTTGACGGTGCGGTTGTGGCCGGCAAACTGATGGAAAGCACGGATACCAACTTCGGGTACAATGCTCAGAGCGGCGAATATACCGATATGATCAAGGCCGGTATCGTTGATCCGACGGAAGTTGTCCGTACGGCTTTGCAGGACGCGGCTTCGGTTGCGGGTCTGCTGATTACCACCGAATCGATGGTTACCGAGGCTCCGCAGAAAGAATGCCATTGCGGCTGCGGCGGCGCGGGAGCCGGTGCCGGCGGCATGCCGGGCGGCATGGGCTTCTAAAAAGCTTGCAACCGGGCTTGTCCGGAAAGAGAAAAGGGAAGGCAAAAAGCTTTCCCTTTTTTGTATTGATGTTTTTCAGATACCCCATCTTAATGGAGATTGAATGCTGCTTGTTCCGAGGCATTAACAATAAAGCGGTTTTCAGATACCCCCATGGGGATTGAATGGTTACGATGACGATACAATCAAGAAAATATGGAAGTTGTACAAGGTCAACATAGAGTTTATCGTTTAAGCTGCCGCGCAGTCTGGGTGTGTAAATATCGTCGTCGTGTCCTAAAGTCCTGTGTCACAGATTATATAAAGCAGGTCATAGCCTGAGCAACCGGGAAGTGTTCCCGGTTGCAAGGCAGTGAAGGATTGGTTTTGATAAAAATCATGTTCATTTTGTAATGACAATATCCCCGAGATATGCAATAGCAGATGTAACAGCACAATTGAAAAGTCAGTTTTCATTGCAGATAAGAGCAGAGTTTACCCGGCTTAAGCAAATGTATTTTAGTTACGGGGATAGTTTGTCAGCAGCGTTGGCTCAGAAAATGAACATTATGCAGAATTTTAAGGACGACAGGATTTGGGTCGGTTCCGACTGGAGCTGTAACGAAATGGCATCTGCGCCTTTTCTATAAAACTCTCAGTTTGCCGGGGGATATCTGTTAAGAAAAACGCGCGGATAGCCGGGGTTTGGAGAGCTGCAGCTCTACAGAAATAAAACTCCTTTGCCAACAATGTAATTCTTCATAATTATAAAAGTAAAAAAATTTGTACCAAGAAAACCTAGCGTTAGACGCGTGGCGGCAAAGAGCTTACGGCTTTTTTCCATTTCGCTCTTTGTCGTTTTCCGTTCTTCTTTTTTCGCTCTTTCCGTCTTTCCCGTTTTGTCCTTCTTCCCTTTCTTTTTCTCTCTTTCCCGCTTCCCTTTTCCTTCTTCCCTTTCTTTTTCTCTCTTTCCCGCTTCCCTTTTCCTTCTTTCCGTTCTTCTTTTTCGTTCTTTCCCGCTTTGCTTTCTTCCTTTTTCTTTTGTATTTTTTTGCCTTGTTCTTTGCGTATAAAAAACTTTTTACCATTGTAAGAAAGACATCCGGCAACTGTCTGAACAGAAGCAAAGGAGTTTTTATGAACATACGTACGATAACTCCCGCAAGTTGGAGTCCTCAAAAAACATGTTGTCTTTACACGGAAGTATCGCGGAAAAGCGTTTTACGGCGATGGATACGTTACAAGGTGCCCTTATTTCAGTATTTCCTTTGGCGGGGTTTGGGTATTTAAAGAAATTGCGACACTTATTCTCCGGTTTTCCGGATGCAGGATCGGTATTAAGGAAAACACCGGTCGTTGACAAGCGGAAAGTTGTTTCTTCTTTTTGGGTAAAGTGAGAGAGAATCGGGGAATGTTCGGTCGATGTGGGTTTGAGGTTAAAACAAAACCCTGCCTTGTGGACAGGGTTTTGGAAATTTCAGGCTCCGCTCGTATGCGGGCCGGGTTTTTCAGGTTTTTCATAAAGGTCGAATTTTAAGTTAACTATTTGGCATCCTGTAGTTGTTTAACGGTAGGACACCTGATATTCACTGTTGCTTTCATGGTATGAGATTTGATTAAATCGGCGGTTTTGTATTTTAATACAGGTTTTTGGCAGGTGCTTATACCGTCGGACCGCGGATAAATTTTATAATTTTTCTCATAAGTTTGGCATTTTTCAGAAGTTCGGTTTGATTTGTTTGTCCGGGCTTCTTGTTCTTTTTACTCTGTTTTCCATTTTCGGGCTTAAAAAGTTTATGAATTTTTTGTCATAATTGCATAAACGTAGGCTCACGGATTTTTATGAAGTTCGACATCATGAAAAGAAAATATTTAATTAGGTTAATAATGGTTTGTAAAGACTTTATAGGTTGTTTATTTTCTTTTGTCAACAAAAATTTTGTACAATTTGTCTTATTTCCTTTTTTTTGGGGGGCTGATTCCTGCTTTGATCCGGATTTGTTTTGTCTAAAATGCGTGCGATAAAAAAGAAACGCCCGTGTTTTCTTGGAAAAACAGGGGCGTTTCGGGGTGGGATGTTTGGGCTTCACAGCAAAAAGATCCCTGCGTTCGTGAATGTATTAACGCTGTATGGTAAATTTCATGAGTTTATTCTGTTCTGAGAAAACATCCGGGCTTCGCAGTCGGGATGTTTTAAAAAATTCAATCACTTGTGGTTAATTACAAAAATCCGAATATCCGAATTTCACAATTCATGATTATTCGTTAATCCAAAATGATTAAGAAGTTGTTTTTTATTGAGATGAAAAATTGTCAAAATAGTAAATAAGCGAGCATTAATATAGCAACAGCCGTTTGAATGTCAACAGAAATTTTTCGGATGAGCGATCAAAGGCGGCAGCGGAAGAGAGTGGAAAAAACGGTATTATAGCCGGGACAGGGCGTGCGGCGAAAAAAAAGGAAGAGAGGCATGGCGGCGCCGCAACCGGAAAAAGAGTGATGCTATGCTGCGGGAGGTGAAAAACGTTGTTTGCGGCGGCGGGAAGTCGTGTTGCGGAATTTATCGGAAAGGAAAAGGTAAGGGCAAAAACTTTTGATGGCCGACTTGAAGCGGATGACGGAGAAGACGATCGATACTGGTGCAGGGAACAAAAGCGACGAGAAAGCCGACCAGTCGGAAAATGGCAAGCATGCGGCCGGCGGAAAGGTGACGAAGCGCGCAGCCGCCGAAAGGCGGGTGACGGAGAAGACGATCGATACTGGTGCAGGGAACAAAA
>ERZ779729.1171-NODE-1171-length-19861-cov-18.678481_pt1 | contig 19861 bp, 39 predicted proteins | sample MGYA00511072_ERZ779729 | MGnify/ENA primary metagenome ERZ779729 (study PRJEB29588, sample SAMEA2156675) | human gut metagenome | biome: human gut; feature: human-associated habitat; material: faeces | place: Denmark | collected 2008/2010 ...
TACCCACGGCGTATAGTAGGTGCTAAAAATTCTTTAATTGAATTTCCACATTTCCGTTGACTATAATTATCTTGTCTATTATAGTCTTTAATATCTTGTTTTTAGCTGGCTTGTCGATGTCGTCCCAAACATCGGCAAGTTTTTTAATATTCTCGTAAACAAATTGCTTTTTCGTATTGTTGTCTCCGGACTTTTGTTCTTCCTTGATTGAATCGTCGAGGTTTTTTACTTTTGATTCCTGATCTTTTATCATATCTAAGACTGTATCGTTTCCGTCAGCGTATAATTCATACAGCCGTTTCAATTTTGATTTTTCCTTATCTAACTGCGACTGCATTATGTCTATCTTGTTTTCTTTTTCTTTTGGATTATATTTTGACAGATTTACAGATATTTTCAGCATTTCCGATTCAACAATATTCTCGATATTATCCGCCCATTCTATAGAGTTATCGCAATCGTTGTTAAAGTTCGGAAGATAGTACAAATCCTTATTCCGTGAGCAGCAATAAATCTTTCTAACTCCATTCGTCCATTTTTGATAACGCATCTTGCAACCGCAAACTCCACAATAGCACAGACCTGTAAGCATATTGGGAGTAAGGTTTTGGCAATAAGATTTTTTGCTTCTTCTTGATTTTCTTATTTGCTGTGCCATCTCAAACTTATCTTTATCAAAAATAGGTTCGTGAAGTCCTTGGTATATGTTCCCTTTATACGGAATCATCCCTATGTTTACAACACCTGTCAATATGCTTCTTACAACCAATTCGCTTGTATATCCTAAAATTCTTTGAATCGCTACATCGGAATTTCCGGCGATAAACAAATCAATAGCCTTGTTCGCTTGTTCTGCTCGTTCCGGAATTGGTATCAATATGCCTTTTTCTTTGCTGTATGTATAACAATAAGGCGTATTCCCTCCACCCATCCAATACCCTTGTTTGACACGTTCCAGCATTCCTCCACGCATACGAAGCATCATAGTATTCTTATCAAGCTGTGCAAATACAGCCATCATTTGAGTATATGCCTGCTCCATCGGACTGTCATAAGATATTGAATCGTGAACGCACTTAAATTGCACGTTGTTGGGTTGAAAAACTCTTTCAATCATGTATATTCCGTCAACCATACTTCTTGACAATCTATCAAGTTTGAATGCGACAACACATTTCACACGTTTTCTGCCGCAATCGTTTATTAGCCTTTGCAACTCCGGCCTATTCATATTAGCACCGGTATATCCGTCATCAATGTACCAATCAGAAATAATCAATTCGTTTTTTCTACAATACAATTCTATGTCTCGCTTTTGGCTTTCAAGTCCGTTTCCTTCTTCTGCCTGTTTTTCTGTCGAGACACGCATGTATGCAACACATTCCATTTTTTATACCTCCTATCAAAAATGTGCCGCATTACTACACTTGCGACACATTTTAGTTCATTCTTTATTTACTGTCAATCGCTTCTGCAATCATCCTTAACACTTCATCTGGCAATTCAATATTTTCAACATCAATCTCCTTACCCTCGATGGTTACTATAACCATTTATCACCATCTCCTTCAACACGAGATATCTTGTCTCGTATGCAACTAATTTTCCTGTTTACTGTCCTGTCGCATATAGACATCCTATATGCTATTTCCGATATTGTGCTTCCCCGGCACAGCATTCTAAAAATCTGTTCTTCTTCATCCGTAAAGTTTGCTTTAGCAAGAATCCCCTCAATTTCTGGCTTAGTAAGTCTTGAAAACTTCATAAGCCATTTCTCCTTTTTATTTGATAAACAATCTGTTATTGCTCTTAGACATTTTTTCTCTGTTCGTTTTCTTTGCTTTTTCACAATTCATCTGATAGTGCTTCTCGCAAACCTTGTACCCCGGCTTTACAGGAACCCCACACCAATAGCACAATCCCATTTTCACTCGATCTTTTCCATTTTCTGAAACCGGCGTTCCTGTTCTGTTTTTTTCTAAGCAACTCTCACATGCACTAGTGTTTTTCGTCATTTTTCTACCACATCTAGGGCAAACTCCGGCGCTTTGTTTGACTTTATACCTTATTCTTGCATATTCGTTTCTTTTGTCTTTATCTTCCTGCGTTTCTCGTTCTCTTTCTCTTGCCTTTGATTCTGCGTCCTTTGCCCTACATTCAACGCATGTTTTTTCTTGCCCCATGAGCTTATTTTTTTTACATTGAGGGCAATATCCATGATTTCTATACCAATTTCGTGTCTCCGTTTGATTTATAACGTCTTTTTTCGCACATTCAGAACACGTAGATTTTCCCGTCCGATCATTGATTTTGCCACATTGACCGCATCTTCCCTCTGCAATATTTTTGTGATATGTACTACTCATAGTTTTAAAGGATAGCAAATCGCGATTTATGTCCGGACAAATCTATCTGCCTCCTTTCTCTGAATTTTTACTCTTTCTTCCGCATAACCAATTCATAATCGGAATCCGGGTATGTGATTCGATACTCTGTACGCTTTCCGTGTTCATCTTCCATGTTACCCATAAACCATTCATATACAGCAGCTATAACATCATTTGTAACATCTGTTTTATCGCCAACCCACATCTGTTTTTCTGTGTCTTGCGGTCCATAAAAAATTTTGTTTGTGATTGGGCTTACTCCAAATCCTTTTTTTCTCGCCATCTTCAAAACTCCTTTCTTAATCATCATCCATAAATACTACCTCAATCTGTAATTGCCACTTTCTTTGAACTCAACCACATACCCCTTAGACATCTCAATGATTCTGCTACCGATTGCTTCATCCACAGCAAGTAAATCCTTCGGATATTTCTCTGTCGAAACGATCATAGGTAACCGCTTCAAGTATCTGTGATTGATAAGCTCGTACATGATATTTTTATCGCTGTCTGTGCTTCTACCCTTGAATAAATCGTCAATGAACAGAACACTCACATTCTTCATGCGGTTTATCTCTTCTGAATATTCCACGTTATCTGTAATATTCTGTTTCAAACGTGTAATTGCATCCCGGTAGCTCACATACTGAACAGGTGTACCATTCTTGATAAGCTGGTTAGCAACGCAAAAGCCTAACATTGTCTTTCCTCTTCCCGGAAGTCCGGTAAGTAATAAACTGTTATTTTTCTGATATCGTTGCATCGGCAAATCCTTGCAATACTTAGCAGCGGTTGCTTTCGCAATCTGTAATTCCTGTTCGTTAAATGTCTGAAAATCATTAAATCTGACATTCACATCTTCCGCATCAATTCCGCTTGCACGCATCAATCTACGATATACGGTTTGCGCCATGCAATCACAATCTCTTGCTACTGACCGACCATCTGCATCCTTAACAATTACAATGTGTGTGTCTTTGCAGATAGGGCATTTATAGTCCGGTTTGAAATTTCTGTTCGCACTTTCTACTCGCATCCGTCGTAATTCATCAACCATTCCCATCTGATTCACACTCCCTTATAATTTCTACCGCCCTGATAAGTCCAGCAGAAATTGTATTTTCATTTTTGCAAATAGCGTGTTCTTCGGCGTATTTATCAAAGTTTTCGAAAGATGCATCCGATTCTTCGTTAAGGCGGTCAATTAAGCGTTCCGTATTAAATGCAGTAGGTATTTCGCTTATATAACTCAAAATTCCCTTGCCATTCACTTGCATGTTATCAATATGTAATTCGCACAAAATATTCTTTACTGATTTCCGGCTAATCAAATCATTCATCTTTACCACCTGCCTTTACAATTTCGATTGCATGTTCATAACTTCTCGCTTTCTCTTTTCCTAAATCACTGTCGTATGCATTCTCCCAAAACTTTCGCTCATTTTTCAACTGCTCCAACACCTTATCTGTGTCATAAGCGGTCGGTTGTTCCATAATTGTTGATAATGTTTCTTTTGCTCTCATATCAACAGGAATACGATTTTTTGTATATAAATAGCTTAAATCTTTGATTAAAGTATCAGCATCAATCAATCTCATTTTCATCACTCCAATCTAACTTTTGACCACACTGGTGGCAGTACTTTAAATCGCTTCTAACTATTCTTCTTTCACACACTGGACATAGCCATAATGCCGCATAACCTAAATTTGCGATATATATCGGTTTCTTCGGTATCTGCTTTTCAAGTGCCTGTATTGCCATTTCATAAGCATTTTCAAAAGAACATCCCCATGAAGTATCACAAGGGATTGCTTTACCAAGTTCATTACAATCATATTTCAGTTCTTCAATAGCTTCACTCTCTGGCATATTATTCCTCGCTTTCCGGTTTATCACACCGTTCAAATTCGATCACCCATACCCACGGATTTGCATTCCAACCATTGCGGTCAAGGTCGGATTTCTTGATGGTGGAGTTCCAAATATTTTTAAATTCATCAAAAGCAACTCTTACATAACTTGACTGAAAAAGGTCAATTCCTTCTTTTATCAAATCTTCACCGGAAATCTCCTGTAACCGCTCCACCTTCACATCCGTAACTTTAAGCCAAATACGTGTGGCTTCTTTCGGCATGTGAATGGATGGGTGCCACTTTGCATCCCCGCTTATTTCATCTGTTGCTCGATACATATAGCAACCACAAGTTTTATCCAAAACGCTTTTCTTTGGCTCTTTGGGGCAATTTCCTCTTTCGTCTCCATCACAGTTCCAACATTCAAAACGCTCCCATGTTTCCCGAATGTACAGGATATCTCCAGGCTGATATGGCGGTTTGAAGAATTTCTCTCCATACCCATCTGCAAATGTACCTCTACACGATATGCGCCCTTTAGGTGTAAAAGCGGTATACCCCCATACTGCGTTGTTAGGAATAAAGCCTTTTACAATTCTTCTCGTACAGCTCTTCCGTCCGTCCAGAATCGCCCGAACCATCTCTGTATTAAACAATATTGGTTTTACACTCATTCGTTGTTCCTCCCTAATAACTCCGGGTTGTCAAAAATGTTGCCGCACACTTCAAAATGTTCTTGGTCGAATTTATCAACTGGTGTTATATCTTTGCTTCCCTTTTCTTTTGAACAAAATCCGCTTCTGTGCCACAAAATTCTTATATAAGTCTCATCTTCCTGGTAATTCTCATCTAAGTGCGCAACCATAATATCATTCTCCCAAATCAGCTTGCAATTCTTATCTCTCAATCCTGTGGATTGGCAGATAGTGTTTCTATCTACTTCATACCCAACGATCTTACATTCATTTGTTTGGTACGGACTAAATTTAATCTCTTGCCCTATAATGCAATGATTTTCTCCGTCAAACAAAACGCCAAGCACCCATTCTCCGTTATCAGTTCTCTTTGCTTTAAATAAATATCTATCTTCCATGTTCTCTCCTATTCTGCTTCTGACTGAAGCCATTCTTTCCAGCATTTAGAACATTCCGTTTTTTCACAGCAACAATCGCACGGAATGTCCGCATACTGTGAGGAAATACCATCTTCTCCGACAATATCTAAAAACTCTGCCAACTCTTCATCTGACATATTCCTTATCCTGTCGGCATTGGTCTGTCTGCTATCGCCCCTACAGCAAGGCTCGCTATCTCTTGAATTGCTGTTGTGCTGGCAGTTACAAGAAATCTTCTCTTCGCTATCATCAAATGCCTTTAAAAACATTTCAGCAATTTCTTTCTCGTATCTGCCACACATACCTTTGCAATCAATATCTGTAATAACCCTTGAAAAGAAATCTTTGAATTTGTCAACAATATAATCTCCTGTGAAATCGTTAGGTATGTCAATTACTACTTTCATTTTCTCCACCTCTCAATTCTTCAAAATAAAATTTCACATCATCCGACACATATTTAACGATTCCAAACCGCTCCGCCACTTGATAAGGTATGCTGTCACGCATAAGCCTTTTATGTATTTCTGAAAGATACTTTCGAAATCCATCGATATCTAAAGTGGCTTTATAGTGGTTACAACTCCTGCAAGCTGGCATATAATTTGAAACATCGTCCGATCCGCCTATTCTAAGCGGTGTTGCATGGTCTATCTGCATATCTTTGTAAGCTATTTCTGTACCACAGTAAGCGCAATGTCCGTTATACATAAGATATACAGATTGTCTCACTTTTTTAGGTATTGCTTTTCGTTTATTCATTTTTACCTCTCAATTCTTTCAGTTTTTCTTCGGCTTCGGATTTCGTGAGAAATACTGTTTTACCAATATTCTCTAGAAAATAACAACTCTCACCCATGTCATCATCATTGATAGCATCAATTCTTATGACTGTTCTGTCTTTATGAAGCTGCTTAATATATAGCTGCAAAACACGCATCATAATAACCGGCTCTTTTGCTCCTTTATTTACCCGGTACAAAGTATCTCCCACCTTGCAAGGTAATTTAACAAGTCTGCCCTGCTCCTCTAAGTCCTCATAATCTCCAAGCTTCTCGCAAACACTTGTCATAATCTCACAGTCATCGAATTTGCTACTCGCCCCCAATCCGTTACACTTTTCAAAGCATTTCGGATAGTAGTGACCTCCACTGTCATTTTTCTTCGTTAATCTCTCCATATCATCACTCCTCTTCAAACATTTTATTTATTTCTTCATCGCTCATAATCGGAACGCTCTGTTTTTGACGTTCTGCAAGCGAATCTAACTGCATATCGGTTACGGATTTAGACTTTGCATCTTCGGATATATGTCTGCTGCTATAATCATTTTTAAGTCCATATACATCCGACCAACAATGATCTACCGACTGATTCAGAATCTTAATCGCTAATCTGGTATCTCCGCCGGACAATCTTTCAATTTTATTTTTCATACGCGTAAGTGCCTGTTTCGTAGCAATCGGCTTTTTAATCTTCTTACGCATATCCAAAAATTCAGCGAATGCAGAATTAAGATCGGGATCGTCATAATGTGTCGTTTTCGCCCCTATATTATTCTTATATTCTTTACTTCTTATATTCTTTACTTCTTTTATAATAGGAAGGTTCGTTATCTGTTCGTTATCTGATTGCATTTTGATTGCATCGGTGCTTGTGGTTTCATCGCATTTTTGCTTGTTATCTGATTGATACAAATTGTAATTTTTTATAGTAAATACGCTATATTTACTATGTGCTTTGCTTGTGATTTCGCCTGTGCTTTTAAGGTGCTTTAGCGCGTTGCGAATTTCATTGTCTGTTAAGCCTGTTTCAGATGCCAATTTTGATATGGAAGATGGAAAAGAACCACGCTCGATCAGTTCGCCTTTATAGTACCCATCTTTCCAATATGCAGACACAAGCATGTAAAAAAACAACCTAAATGTGTTGAAATCATCCCACCATTCCCATTCAATAATCTTTCGATCTATCTTTACAAAGTTTCCCATAAATAAATCACTCCTCAAAGATTTCTATGTATTTTTCAAATCTTCTGCAATTTTAAGAAGATCATCACGCGTAAGATTCTTGCATTCTCCGGCGTAATATCCACAATGTTTATCTACAGCTTTGATAAAATCGTCAATCGCCTTATCGTAAATATCTTCAACTGTGTTTACATCGTATGCATCACACAATGCCTGATGCTGTTCTCTGTATGCTTTTAATTCTTCCAGCCATTCTGCAATCTTCCTATATTGCCTATTGCATTCTTCGGCGATATCGGGATTTCTCGAAAATATAATGTTCCCTTTTGTTGATATTTTTTTGCATTTTTCTATTGCTTCATCAATCGCCTTATCATAACCACACTTGCACACTTCTTTGTAAGTTGACATTGCCATTCTAAACACCGCCTTCCCACGCTTTAAGCATTGTTTCCTTGTTATTTAGCGAAGTCTCGGTGTAATAACATCCAAGTTCCCGGTAATACTGATTCTCCGGCGTGTAGATCGTAACCTGTGATATATGATCACGTATCATAGCCATAGCCTTATCCTTGCGCTTCTTGTCAAGAAAGATTATCGGTCGTATTCCGTACCGCTTCTTATATGACTTTTTCCACCTCCTATGATTCATCACTCTTCATCCTTTCAATACATCTATTCTGTTTCTGACACACATAATTCTGAATTTCATTATCAGATATTCCATACACCTGTTTCAGAATTTCCATGCAGATCATAACATCCGCCATTTCTTCAATGAGGTTGTCTCTGCTGCCCTTGCCACGCTTCTTCTTGCTAATTGCCTGTATAAGCTCCGAACATTCCTCCATGCATACTGTCGTCTGTAAATCAGCACCATAATGTTCAACGCTCTTTGTAACTACGTTTGAATCAATAATAATCACTTTAATCTCACATCCTTTTCATTCATGCGGATTGAATACTCCAATCCGCACTCTTCTTTTAATATTGATATCTGATCGTTCCAATCGGTATAGTCTTCTCCAATGCACTCTGCCTTAAAATTAAACCGTTTCTTAAACCGGTTTAAGCGTTCTCTACCGAATCCAAATTCATCATGCAGTGTTACAGATGCAAGAATCAAAATAGTGTCAAGCATCATGTTCTTGGCGTTGTCTGTAAACTCCTGCAATGCCTTATCATCAATCCGCACAGGAATGTTATATGCTACACGCTTTTTTAAATCGGATTCTAAGGCATCTAAACCATGCTCTCTTGCGTATCTAAGCGCATAAGACATTCCCTCACGTCTTGCTTGTTCCTCTTTGCTTTTGCTCATTTTCAATCACACTCCTAATTTTCTTTGTGACGATTTCTCTTGTACCGCTCATATTGTTCCTTATGCATATCTTTCAAAGAATTATGTACAAATTTCTGCTTTCGAATACTCTCTTTGAGCTTCTCATTTGCTTCTGTATATGCCTTATACCTGTCGCATATTCCATGACATCCGATATGCTTATCAGAACAACCCATGCACGGTGCTAGTGGTTTTACCATTTAATCACTCCTGCTCAATGTTCAAATTCCTAAACATAGCGCACATAACATCTACAACGATGCTATTGCCAAATTGCTTATATAATTGCGTATTGCTGTTTACTGCTGCCATTTTGTTAATATCTTCATCAGATACACCCATCAACCGTCCGCACTCTTTTGGTGTTAATTTTCGTATACGGTATTGGCATTTTAATAGATTGTTTTCTTGGAAACTATGTGCAGTAACAGGGGGGCATATTTCGTACTGACCGCCTTTGTTAAAACCTCTTGCCCTTTGTATTATGCTTTCTTCTATAACAAGGTTGTCTTTCTGCACACTCGTTAAGCAATTACTTGTTCCTTGTTTATTTACCTCTAGTCTCTGCTCTGTTGGACTCCCCGTAGTCCTATCTGACGCATTATCAGGATTTCTGCCACGCATAGCAACTATCTGACTTTCACACACTTTAATCTGTTGTGTACCGCCACCCTCAACTGTTGTGATATTAGGGCAAAGTGCATTTTCATCATATACTGTGTTTGATTGGTGCTTGCCTGTTCCATTATCCATAAATCCTAACTGCTTTACTTCAAGAATTTTAGGCTCTTGATTACCACCTTGCATTGTACTCAATGTCGGACTACACCCCCTCACATCATAAATTCTTTTGGTACTCTCAAATTTTGCTTCAAGAGAACCTAAAACATTTACATCTGCCATAACTACTCCTAAATCATTTTTTTCAGCCTTGACACACCGTGATATACCGCCACTAATAATGCCTTTCTGAAATCTATCTGAAACTTCTGTGTATATACTTCCTAATACTTCCATTCAATTACTCCGTTCGTTCCGTAATTATTCAATCCCTTATAGTCTCTTGCCATAATTGTTGTCGAAACATCAGTCAAGGATGCTGTTGGTTCAATATCTTTATCAACCATTCCCTTTAACAACAAGGTTTCCGTCCGACCGCAAATTTGAGATCCCTGCATCATATCTTGCCTTGATGCAGTTTGCAATTTCTCTTCGCTGCGGTTTATTGATTGTTCCGTCGACGCAAGTCTGCTCTGCTCTGCTCTGCTCTGCTCTGCTCTGCTCTGCTCTGCTCTGCTCTGCTCTTAGGGATTGTATTTGGCAATGTGCCATTGTCAATAAGCTGTTTTATCAGCTTGTCAGCCTTTTCATTATTTATGTAATACTTTTCATCTACATTATTCTCAAGATAGTCTTTCAACTTCTTTTTGAGTGGTATAGGCTGCGGAAAACTATATGAATAATTGCCAAGGAACGAAAACATAAAACACCTGTTTCTATTCTGTGCAACTCCGTAATTCTTTGCGTTTAAGTCGTTCCAATAATTCGTGTAACCTAAACTTTCCAGGAACTCCAACCACTTCTCAAAATCATTGATGTTTTTCTTGCCGTGTACTTGTGGCACATTTTCCATAAACAAAATCTGTGGTAATTCTCCGTTACTATCTCTGATTTCGGTTAGTATTCTTTCAACTTCCCACAAAAGCCCTGATCGTGTACCGCTACCCTTAGACATACCGGCTTGCTTCCCGGCAACAGATAGGTCCGTACACGGAAAAGAGTAAGTAAGTAAGTAAATAAATGCATTTGTGTCGCAGATATTCAAATCTTCCGCATGAACCTTAGTTATATCCATTGTGGGGAAATCCGTACCATGTACTGCGTTATAGCTTGCTATGGCATACTTATCAAACTCAACAACCCTGTAATGTTCAAACTTAGCACCTATTCTTTTTAAAGCCATTGCTTGACTTCCGTAGCCGGTCAGCCAGCAAATAACTCTATAAGACGTATAGGCTTTGTAATTTTTATTGGCTCTCTAATTATGTCAAATAATGTTATCTGCTGCATTTCATCACTTCCTCTCTGTATTTCCCATAAAATCACTCAATCTCATTTGTGCCATTTCGGTATCTAACCTCTGCTTTGATACCTTGTAATAGTATTCGTCAAGCTCAAATCCAACAAATTTATGATTTGTGTTATAGCAAGCTATTAGACTACTCGCACTGCCTACATGAGTATCAAGTATAATGTCATTAGGCTTTGCGTATCTGCTTAATAGCCATTCATATAGTGCTACAGGCTTTTGCGTTGGGTGTATGCGTTTCTCATTCAATTTCTTGTTCCCCTGTTGTGTAGTACCTTCAGTAATTGATTTCCCTTGGAACATTCCTCGCCACATATAGTGAAAAATATCAACCCTATTATTCATACTGCAGTATGCTATTTCTGCGTCTGACTGGTCACTTCCCTCGTTACATTTATCCCAAACGATACGACCGCCTATTAGCGGATAATCAAAGTAATTGCAACCAAAAATAATTTGATTTTTTGAAACCCTCATAAGTTCATTGAAGTAATCTTCTGAAGGTGGATCATTATCCCAATTCCGATTTCCGTACTGCCCATCTTTTACGAATATTTTACTTCCGTTTTTCTGCCTAACATATCCGCTTCTATTTCTTCCACCGTGTTCCTTTCTCCCATAAGGCGGGTCTACAATCGCAAGGTCAAAATATTTGTCGGGAAATTCTTCCATTCCTTGCATACAATCCATGTTGTAATATCCAAAATCTAACATTTTCTCTTACCAGAAGGGAACCTCGGTTTTATGTGCGCACAACCTATTCCTTTCTTTGATTTTTAGTCTATAGTTCTATACTTATCTTCGTGAAATTCTCTATCTTCTTCGTTAGAATAAGCCCTTTTGCAATTTGTGCAAAATTCTAAATGCACCTCTATATCTGTGCTGTTTTCGTATCTACAGCCTTTGCAATCATTCATTCTGAATCACCCACTTTCAATAAATCCATAAACTTCTCATACTGTTTCTGCGATACCTTATTGTTTACCTTATCTTCTCTTAATTCGATTTTAAGGTGCTTTTCTGCAATGTTGGATAATTCCTTGGCAAGGTTCTTTCTGCCTTGTTGTATTCCCTGCATATAGCCTTTAGGCGCCTTTCTCTCGTCTATTGAACCGCTTGCACGATTTTCTCCTTGGCCGCCTAAACTGACATTTCTAAGCTGATAGCCTTTATCGGCGTATAATCGGATATACTTCTTTTCTGCTTCGTCAAGTTGTGAAGTCGGAAGATTCATAAATTCAACTCGCCATCCATAAGGGTTCTTCTCTGCATCGTACAATCCGTGCGATCTAATACTTAAATCTATGTGTTGCTGATAACCGGATAAATGACTTGCCAATCTGCTGATTACATGTACCGCCTGCCCGATGTACGCAAACTTGAATCCGTTTTCATCCTCTCTGAGTAGGAAATATATACCGCTCTTGTCATTCAGCTTAGGATTCACTTTGAGAAGCCGCTCTTTGTTCTTTTTCTCAATCGCATACACCTTTCTTAAATTCGTAGCCACTTATGCATCACACTCCTTTAAGTCGCTTGCTATCTGGTCTAAATCAGATACAATCTGTGCAAAGCAATCTGTCGGATTCTCGCTCACAAGGTCTTTAATCGCCTGTACAACGTCGTCCACGCCTTGATTGTACTGATTCTGTTCGTCAGTATCTGCAATATCGCTTTCTTCTCGATATCTAATAATGTAATCACAAGTGCCATCCGTATACATTCTCATGGGTTTTACATCGCAAAACTTTTTAATTTCTCTGAATGATTCAAAAGAAAAGATTCCTCTATATATAAAGCTTGACGGATATACGGCTTTTGCACCTGCAATAATTCCATCTGAAATCATTTTTCACTCTCCTTTATCCCTACCGCCCACCACTTATCAACTCCTACTTAAATGGAAGGTCATTACCTGTCAACCCTGTCGGGATATCCATAAATACGTCTGCGCTTGCATTACCAGGCATAGGAACAGGTTCATCCTGTGTGTTTCCACATTGCGATGATCTACTCTCGCAAAATTCGTGTTCCTCGACAACAACCTCTGTTGTATAAACCTTGTTGCCATCTTTATTTGTGTAGCTGCCTGTCTGAATACGACCTGTAATCGCAATCTTTGTACCCTGCTTCAAATACTTTTCAGCAAATTCTCCGTTCTTTCCAAGTGCAACACAGTTTATAAAGTCTGCCGTCTGCTCATTTCCAGAATTGTCTCTTCTCTGAAATCTACGATCAACTGCAAGTGTATATCTTGCGATTGCCAACGGTTCTGATGCCTGTGTGTATCTGATTTCCGGGTCACGGGTCAATCGACCCATCAAAATTACTTTATTCATTTTTAATACCTCCATCTCTAATACGTTAAATCATCATATTCATTGCCCTTGACAATGAAATCCTCTGCATACGTCATTTCGTATGAAATGCCTGTCTCTTTGCACTTGAACTCAAAACACGCTGCGCTTGCAATCCACCGACACACATACCGCTTGCCGTTCTTATCTTCGCAAATATCGTGTTCATAGATAAGTTCTCCATCTGTATCTCTGCATCCGGTACATCTGCAAATCGTATCTTTGTCAATAATGTGTGCCATATCCATGAGAAGTTCTCTTGCAGATCGCATAAAGCAGGCTCCCTCATAATTCTCAATGATAAATACAAAATTGTCGTTCCAATCCTGTATAACAAGGCTTCCCTCAACCCAATCATGCGTCGAATCGTCAATAGCCTTACAAAGCATAGTATCTCTTTTCATTCCCATTTCGTACTTCACATCCTCCCAACAATCCCGGCAATAATCGTTATCGCCGTCGTGAATAAACTTTTCTGAATCGGTCGTTTGATCTCCGCATCTGTCACACTCAAACACGTAATAGTCATCCTTTCTACAACAGTTAATGCAACCTTGCGGACATCCAACGCAATCATTTTCTTTCCATCTGCTCATCGTCACACCGCCTTGTCCTGAATAATCTTTCCCGGCTTGATACGTGTCAGAAGTCCAAGTTCCAATCCGTTATGCGGTCTCCACAGGTGCAAGCAATTATCAACCATGTTGACGTACTCACTTTTCTTTGGCATGATCTGGTATGCTTCCTCTTCATCATCGAAAAACGCATCTTTTAACTCGCACATCGCATTCCAATCCGGCAAGCGACCGTTATACGGGCAAAAACTTACGTGTTCATAACCTCTCTCATTGTTAGAGAAAACAACGCTGCCCTTATACTTCCCAACCACGATTTCTGCGCTGTACGTGTTGATGTCGATTTTCTTCACGAAAGAAAGCGTTTTCTTAATCTCTTCAATATCTTTCATGCTGTCACTCCTTCTTATTCTCTGTATCCGTCATATATTTCAATAATTTCCTTGCATTCAACAATTTCAAAATCTCTATCCCAAGAGGAACAACCGCTTTCAGCCTGTTTTGCTGTTCTGTACGTTTTAATTGCCGTATCTTTCAATTCATCAACTTTGACAAAATGAAATTCTCTTGATAAACCGCACCATATTTCAGTACGATTTCGTCTCATAACGACATATCTTGTCCTTTCTATTCTCAAAACGGACATTCATCTCCTTTCCTTAAAATCCATTCCTTGCCTGCCCCTGCAACGTCCACATTTGCATTTGGAACAGTTTTTTTCATCTTCTCGATGAATAAGTCCTTATCAGCATTATTCTTCGATAAATGGCACATAATGACGTTCTGTAAGTCCTTTGAGTTGTTTGCCTTGACAAAATCGCAAGCCGTGTCAATACTCATATGCCCCCGATATACGTGGTTTACCTTTGCGGAATCTTCATTGTCGATTAAATCCTTGTCATAGTTCACACCTAAGAGAATGTGAGTTATGCCTTTGAATCGCCACTTAATTAAATTTGTGTCGGTTATATAAAGCATTCTCCCCATCTCTGGGTGAGTTATCAAAAATCCATAACAAGGACATTCGCTACCATCTGCATTTGTGTGTGTCCATCTGCCGTCTAATGTTGTTAGGTCAAATGGCTGTACTCTAAAATCTCCATTTCCAATCTTCATAGTTTTTTCGCTTATGTATGGTGCAAATACAGGTATTCCCATATTCTCAAAATCTTTTACCGACTTGCTATGGTCTGAATGAACGTGGCTGACTATGCAGCCAACCACGTTTCTTATGTTCCAATTCAAGCCTTTCTTAATCTCCTTAATCGGTATTCCGCAATCAAGGATAAGCGTTTCTCCACTTTCGGAAGTTAATGTGTAGCAGTTCCCGGAACTTCCTGTTGCGATACATTTAAGTTTCATCATTTCACACCTACTGTCATAATCGCTGGATTTACAACTCCGTCTCCGTCATAGTCATACTCTTTGTTATGCCACTTTCTCAAATACTCTCCGTATTCCCAGCACTGTGAAAGAATACTAACTGCGCATCCGTACATAAATCCTGTTATGCCCTCTGTGTCTGCTTCATGGCTCAATCTGTCTGCATTATCAACAAAGCACTTCGTAACATCATTGCTCTTGCCAATTTCTGCTTCTAACAGTTCGGCCCACCTTTCAGCATAATTGAAGCAAGCTCTGCTGTATTCGTCACTATTCTTGTCGTACCAATCCTTGTATTCTTTCTCTTTACCTTTAATAATTTTCATACTCACACCTCGATTTCATCATCCTGCGGAAAGCGAAAATACTCGCTTGTTACCTCTTTGATTTTTTCGTTGCTTAAAAGACCCATAGTTTCTTGAAATGTATTTGTTGTGGCTGTGCAATGATAAAACTCATTATTGTTATATGCTTCTCTAAGCATTTCCATAGCCTTAACCGCTTTTTCCTCGGTGGAATATTCCGCTACAATGTCAATCTCCGTGTCTCCACATAATTGTATTTCTACGCAAGTATTCCCTTTTATGCAGCTTTCATGCAGAAAAACCAAACTGTTATCGTACGGAAAATCCATTGTTCCGTTCTGCGAAATTACTCTCATCCTTACTCTCCCTTCATAAACTCCGGCTCTGCCGATTCTTCACTCACGATTTCTGAATCTACAACATCCTCGTCAAAGTCAACGGAATTGGCGTTTTCTTCAATCTCGTTTTTTGAAATCTGATATACCTCATCCATTTCCATCTGCGCCTGTCGCGCCATAGGATCGTAATTCTTTGGATATTTTTTCGTCGCATTGTTGCACATTTTACGGACAATCATGCTTTCCGGCGTATCAAGCCATGCACCGCTGATATATGGTCTTGCAATCTCGCATTTAAGCATTTCATCAACGGTTTTGCATGATCTAAGGGCATTAAGAATCTCTTCTTTTTTTGCCTTAATCTCCGCTTTCTGCTTTTCCGTTGCTTTATATCTGTCGGCACAAATTCCGAAAGTAACATTCATCAGGTTTTGCTTAACATGCGCCATAAGATTGATTTTTACGCTGTCTCGGTCTGCCGAAAGATATGTGATATTTCCATCATTCAACTTCACAGGATATACAACCCTTACAGCCTTATCTGACAAGAATTTTTCTTCCCATTCCGGTTCTGTAACTGTAAGTCCTTTGTGTTTTGGTGGGATATATACATCTCCTTCCTTAATTACCCAATATGGATATACCTGTTTTACATCCTTGCCATAATTAGCAAGCAATGAATCGTAACCGCTTCCCTCGATTCCCATTTCTACCTGTTTCTGCCATACGTCTTTGTTCGTCTGCGGGTCTATTCCGACTTTTACATTACGAATTTGAAAATAGCACTCTCTCGGATATGCACTTGCGTTCAATTTAAGCGATGCACAACGCTTTACAATCCCTCTTAAATTGCTTGTATCAAGGGTTCCCATACCGCTAACCTTTGGGTCGTTTTTGACAAGGTTGTAAATGCTTGTCATTGCTTCCATAGCGCACTCTTTCGAGTAATCATCCATCTTCATCCCACAAGACTTATAATCTTCGATAATCAATCCTGTCATTGCATTGCTCCACTCGCTTAACGAAGTGGTAAATTCTTTCTTCTCTGCTACCTGTGTATTCTCTGCCATATTACTTGTCCTCCATATCCTTAATAATCAGTTCCTTGTCGTCCGTTCTACGAATAACAATCAACTGTGTGTCAATCTCCGGGATTCTCCATGCATCCAAGGATTCCGTATCATCAATGATGATTGGCATTTCCACGTCATTCTTACGCTGGAATGCACGGCAAAGGTCAATCTCCGTAAGCAACTTTGCACCGTGGTTCATATTCCGGTTATATGGTTCTCCCTTATACACGAACTCACAACACTCTTCTGTATCTCCGTTAATAAGCGGTCTGAATAACCGCACTTTGCAAAACTCCAAATACTGATTTACATTTTCCGAAAGAATCTCATTTTTCTTTCGGTCGAGTTTCTTCAATAAATCAAGGATTGATTCCTGATCGGCGATCTTCTGCTGCGTGTCTCTCTGCTGTTCACGAAGCTGTGATATCTGATTGTCAATATAATCATTGACCGACGCCTTGCCGATTTTCTCCGCCACATCCAACAGATCGCGTCGCAGTTTTTTAAGTTCTTCCTTTAAGGAATCAGTCGAATTTGAACCAATCGCTTCCTTATTATAAAGAGCCTCTTTTTCGTCCAATTCCGACTTAACTTTCTTGTATTCGGAAGTGTTCGTAATATCAACACAAACCGGCATACCGTCAATTCTGTTATTCAGAGAATCATATTCAGCCTGCAAATCTGATACTCTCTTGCCCAGCTCCTGTATCTGCTTCTCTGTCTGTTCAATCTCTGCCTTGCAGCGTTCAAGTTCCGATTTCTCGAAGTTCCCACTTGCAACAATGTTGTCAAGTCTCTGTTTCTTTGTCTCTTCGTACCTCTCCCGGATTTCGTCTGCATTTTCCAGCTCTCTATGGCAAGCAGGACAAATCGTGTCATTCTCTCCGATTGTCTCTGCGTTGGTTCGCTTCCAATCTTCGGCATATTGCTCACGAAGAGCAACATGTCGCTTAAATTCCGCTTCAAGGCTTTCTTTCATGCGCAAACGATCGTTTTGCAGATTCTTCAGTGCAATCAATTTCTCGTTGACATCAAACGACTTCTGCGTAAGCTCCGCTCTAGTATCATCAAGGTTCCCGTTCGCCTTGTTTTGCAAGCCGGACAGTTCAAATTTAAGGTTCAAAATCTCCTGTCCTAATGCGTCATGTTCCGCCGATGCATCCTTGATTTTGGCGTTCACATCTTCAATCTTGGATTCAATATCTGACTTCATCGACTGCAACTGTGACACGTCAATATCCATCTTTTGCTTCATCAATTCGTCGATACGTGGTGCATATTCGTCTGCAATCTGTCTAAGTCCTTTAGACGATGATTTTCCACGTGAGCCATTCAGAGTGCGATTGCAACGCTCTTTCAGTTCCTTAATTGTTCCATCCGCAAGCATCGGTACAATAGGTGCAAACTGTTCATCTTCCTGTGCAATATCTAATGTCGTTTTATCTCCGAATGTCTTTTCCAACACAGTTCGTTGGTCTGCCGGTGACTTCTTCAACAACGATTGAGCATTCAAGCAATACTGTAGCTTGTCAGCATCTAAAAAACTATCTTCAAGGAACTCTGCGTAGTCCTTAACCTTTTTGGGAACGTCATTGATGTACGAATCCGTGATATTCCCAGCGAAATCTCCGTTCTTGTCGATTCTCTCTCTGAATAATTTTTTCAGTTCTTTCTCTTTTCCATCTAGCTCAAACGTAACTTCACACGTTGTCTCGATTCCAGAATAATCATTTCCGGATTCATCATGCGGCCGGATTCCTGTGATTTCCTTGCCGTTATCATCCCGGCAATTAAGAACATACTGCACAGCACGCTTGATAGTTGTCTTGCCGGATTCATTCACTCCACAAATCTCTGTTCTTTCTGCTATGTCCGCATCAACAGTATTCGCTCCAAAGAATTTCCCAAAATTGCGCAGGAAAATATGTTTAATTCTTATCTTTTTCATGCTTAATCTCCTTCCTCATAATTTCGTCGATTGCGCCAAACGTTAAATCGCTCGAAGCCTTATAAAACCGATCTCCGAATTTTTCATCTGTAATCGACCGACCAAGAATCATTGAACCGATCAATCGTGTTGTAGTCTCGGAATCTGCACCGCCTCTTACCGCTCCGGCGTACAGTTTGAACATCGGAAATACCTTAAATTCTTCTGCCAAGGTATCAATCGATGCGTCCTTCGTGTTCTCGACGTACTCAGCCAATCCTTCCTCAAAAGAAACATCCTCGTTCAGTTCATCTTCTAAATGCAGTTTGTTCAAATCGAACATATTCTTTACTTCTCCCATTTCTTTTATTTCTCCCTTCCATTTTTCTATAAATTCTTAATGCTTTGCTGATTTTGTCATAGTTCCAATATCCGTATACCGTAAGTGCTATTCCGATAGCTAAGATAATCTTCGGAATCGTCTGAAAATCATCCGTAATCGAATATGCGCCTGTGATCGTCATAATGCTTCCGGCCACAACGTATGGATTGAATTTAGTCATCTTTTCGCCCTCCGCATATAGTTATCAACGGTTACTCTTCTTCCTGTGTCCTTGTGAACCAAGAACAAATGGAACTCTGTTTCTCTTCGAACCATCCATTCATCTACGTTATAGCCTTGCGAATGGACGATCTCTTTTTGGCTTCGTGTTAGTTTTTTGGGTTGTTTCATTACTCTCTCACCTCCACGATCTCACCATTGATCATAGTGTAGAATGTGTTTTCTTTGATTTTCTCTCCGTCAACACGTACCATCTTGGCACCTTTAAGTGACCAAAGTTCCTGCGTCCAGTAATTACGCTCGTCGCCTTCCCAATCAGCCAATACAAGATAAGAACCTAAGACACCTTTTGCCTTTCCGTGATAACCCCAAGCCACTGCAATACTGTCTTTATCTTCTGCCGATGAAGCTCCTTTGTAGCCTGTTGCCGATGAAGCTCCACAGTTGCCTGTTGCCGATGAAGCACCGTAATCTCCGGTAGCCGATGAAGCACCTTTATATCCGGTAGCCGATGAAGCACCGCAATATCCGGTAGCCGATGAAGCACCGTAATCTCCGGTAGCCGATGAAGCACCGTAATCT
>ERZ779729.1174-NODE-1174-length-19844-cov-6.842893_pt1 | contig 19844 bp, 24 predicted proteins | sample MGYA00511072_ERZ779729 | MGnify/ENA primary metagenome ERZ779729 (study PRJEB29588, sample SAMEA2156675) | human gut metagenome | biome: human gut; feature: human-associated habitat; material: faeces | place: Denmark | collected 2008/2010 ...
ATAACCTCCTGTGCGTCCATGTATGTGTCATTTACACTTAAAATTATGCACTCCATCTCGCGCTGCCGTACTCCACGCCACGGCGATATTTCTTCGCATTTTTGCCTTTGACGTAGACAACAAGCCGGATCAGTGCTGCGCCCAAAACGCCCACAAGTAAATCTGCGGGGTGCAGGCTCGGCGCGAATGAGGAAAAGGCGGCGGCAAAGCCGTCACCAATGGAAAGCAGCTTGCCGGAGAAGTCAGCCCCCGGCGCAAGCCGCGCCGCCTGTCCCACTTTATCAAAGAGATACACAAAGAGCAGATAAGGCAGATTGGGAAGTATCAGCCTTTTCAGATTTATGCTTTTCATCGCTCAATGCCCCCTCTTGTCTGATTTTTCACCTTTTGACGGTCGGCGTTAAGCTGCTTTGCGGCTTCCTTAAACGCCGATAGAGCTTTTCGGATTGAGGGTTTTTGTTCCTGTGTCAGCTTCCTTGCGGAAAACTCCTTAAAAGCTGCGGTCAGAACATCAGCGTCCCGCCCCTTGAAAAACACAAGGTAGCGAGGCGGGCTTTCCGTCGCGTCCTTTTTCAGCGCAAAGTCAATGCCGTATTTCTTTGCCGTACTTTCAAAGGCTTTGATATTGCTGTCAGTGATTTCGATGCTGCTTACGCCTGCGTTCTGCTTCATAAGCTGTTTTAGGGTCTGCTTGCCGTGGTGCTGCACCGGCTTATCCAACTGCTTTTTGATTTGTGAAAGCATGAAGCGAATGGATTTTTGCAGCATTTCGGCGGTGAGCTTGGTCGTCCTTATGGATAAGGCAATGACTTTTTCGTTGATTTCATCTTGCATTTACCGTCCTCCTTTCGCGGTGTTATGTGCTGCGCCGCTTTTAGGCGCAAAAAATGGGCGTCCGCTATCTGCGCCGCCCCGCTTAAATCCGCACCAGTAAGCCGTTCAAGTCCTCGGCGCGGACACCCGCAAGATACCAGTTGTCGCCGTACTCCATGCGGGTCGGCTTCCACTTGCCGCCTGTGAATACCTCCAAGCACTCGCCGCAATGCAGCCCGCCGTAGTAATCGGCAAGATCAAAGCGGATGTCGTAACGGTCAGAGGTTTCGTCAAAAAACAATGCGCCCTGCTTCATAGTCTTGTCCTCCTTTGGTTTTACAGGCTTTCGCCCTCGTTGCAGGTGTAATCGGGTATGCCGCCTTTCGGCTTCGCCCATGCGCCGCCTGCCATGTCGTGGGCGACAAGGGCGGTATAGTAGCTGTCGATGGTGGACGGGGCGTTGAACAGCACCGCCCGTAGATACTGCTTGATATTGCGGATCTTCGTGGTGTTCTCCCGCATACAGTCAAGGACAAATTCAATATGGCTGCTCGTCAGCTTCAAAAACTTGCTTTTGACAAGCTCTGCCGGATAGTCGTCCCCGGCGATGCGGAGCGTCTTTCTCGCTGTGCATACCGTTTCCAGTATGAGGTCAACGATTTCGTCCAATCGGTCTTTATCCATGTGCGGGTCCTGTATGAGAATGTCATACTCGATATTGTCCTTGATGATGTCCCTGTAAATCTCTATTGCGCTCTGCGTTTTCGCTTCCGTTCCTTTCCGTTCCGGCTCTGCCGCGTCCTCTGTGAAAGGTGAGGGGTAAGGGGAAAGGATAGGAATGGAATGGGTATTTGATAGATCCGTATTTGATTTCTCTTTTTTTGATAAATCAGTTCTTGATATATCTTTATTTAATTGCGTTGGATTTTCCGACGTCGGATTATCCGTCATCGGATTTTCCAACATCGGGTTATCCGTTGTTGGATTTTCCAATATCGGGTTTTCCAACTGCGGCTGCTCGTAGATGGTGTACTCGATTGCCGCCATTTTCCCTTTTTCGTCGCGCCCCTGCCGCCGGGTGATATATCCGGCTTTTTCAAGCTCCCATACGGCGGTACGGATCGCGTCAATACTTTCCCGGTTGATGCGGGACAGCCCCGCAAGGGTATAGTCCCAGTTGTCCGGCAGGGACAGCATTTGCGAAAGCAGCCCCTTTGCTTTCAAGGTCAAGTCCCTGTTGCGTAGATGGTGGTTGCTCATTACGGTATAGCCGCGGTTTCGTTCCACACGGAAAACGGCCATTGTTCATCACTCCTTTGCTGTGGTTTTGTTACGCAGTAGAAGCGCGTTTTTAAGGGAAAAGGTATAAACACCTTGCCTCGTCAAAACTGCGCCCCAAAAGCCGCTTGCTGCAAGGCTTTTCCTGCTCTACTGCGTAACATAAGGGCATGAAAAAAGCGGCGTTTCTGTTCTCCCTGTGCGGGATTGAGAAACGCCGCCTGTGCGGTACGCTTATGTTTTGGAAATAGCTTGTCCTATCGTTTTTTGATGATATGTTGTTCTTACGCAGTCGTACCATCGGCGGCCAGGTCCTCTGTCAGGTCGGCGATCAGGTCGCCCTTGACGGCCATGGACGCCGCGTTCCACGGGGAGCCGGAGGCGGCGGTGGGATACACACCGGCGGTGTGATCCACGAAATACGCCTCGTATCCCGCCTTCTTGACCTCCTCCGGCGTCATGTTCCGGGTCAGCTGGTGGACGATGGCGCCGATGATCTCCAGGTGTCCCAGCTCCTCGGTGCCGATGTCCGTCAGCAGGGCCTTCAGTTCCGGATAGGGCATGGAGTACCGCTGGCTCAGATAGCGCAGAGACGCTCCCAGCTCGCCGTCTGGACCACCGTACTGGCTGATGATAAACGCCGCCAGCTTGGGGTTGGGATTGGCGATGCGCACGGGGTACTGCAGCTTCTTTTCATATACAAACATCAGTCCGAACCTCCTTCGTCCCAGGGCCACGGATCGTTGAGCCACCGATAGCCGCCCTCCGTGACGGTGGTCTGGGTCAGGGGGCCGTACTGCTCCTGATACCGGGCGCGGCCCTCCTTGGCCAGGGCGATATACTTCCAATACAGGTTCAGGACCTCCTGGTCGTCGGCATGGGTCACCAGATACAGCCCCAGCTCGTCAATGGCAAAATCCAGGGCCATCAGCTCCGACAGGGCGTTGTTGGCCGCCGGGAACCGGCTGCGCAGCTCCTTATGAAACGGCAGGTCCAGCCCTGGAAACAACGTTCCCTGCTGCAGGGCCTCCCGCTGGTCATACCGGGGCGGGTCCTGCTGCTGCATGGCCACAAAGGGAAAGGCCAGCGCCCCGCAGCCGCCGGGGAGACTGCCCTGGTTCTGCGGGCACCCATTGGCAGGGGTGCAGCTGCTTGTTTCTGTGTACAAGGGGATTCCTCCTTCACAAATCGTGGGTATGGCCCCCGCGCGGGGGCTCACTCCAGTATATGTGCCCCTCCCCCGGCGGGAAACGGGGGATTCCCTTTTATCGGAAAATGTGGTATGGTATAGAAAACGCATCCCCTGCATACGGTGAGCCGAAGGGGGTGCGGAGATGATCGTTATACTTCGCCGCCGGTATCTTGCGGCGGCTGCGGCGGTGCTGCTGCTGGCGGGAGCCGCCGCCGTCCTGCGGCCGGGATGTCCTGCCGCTGTAAACGCCGCCGGAGCGGGCTGCCGGACCATCGTTCTGGACGCCGGACATGGCGGCGAGGACGGCGGCGCGGTGTCCCCGGACGGGGTGGTGGAAAGCGACCTGAACCTGGCCATCACCCGGCGGCTGCGGGATGTGCTGCTGTTTCTGGGCCGGGATACCGTGCTGACCCGGACGGGGGAGGACGCGATTTATTCGCCGGAGGCCGTCACCCTGCGGGAGAAGAAGGTGTCGGACCTGAAAAACCGGGTGGACCTGATCAACAGCCAGCCGGAGGCGGTGCTCATCAGCATCCACCAGAACAGTATGCCCGACCACCCGTCGGTCCATGGGGCTCAGGTGTTTTATAACGGCGCGGCCTCCGGCCCACGGCTGGGCGAGACGGTCCAGGCGGCCCTGAACGGCGCCGTCAACGCCGGAAACGGGAAAAACGCCAAGGCCATCGACAGCACCATCTATCTGATGAAAAATGTACAATGTCCCGCCATTTTAGTGGAGTGTGGCTTTCTGTCCAACCGGACGGAAACCGGGCAGCTGCTGACCGGCGGGTATCAGCTGAAGCTGGCGGTGTGCATCGCCGCCGGATTTCTCCAGCACGACACGGAGGGAGCAAGCGCATGAAAACCAAAACCGTATTTTACTGCACCGAGTGCGGCAACGAGACCCCCAAGTGGGCGGGACGCTGCCCGGCCTGCGGCGCATGGAACAGCATCGTGGAGCAGGCGGATAAGCCGGTGAAATCCGGCAGAAAGCCAGCGTCGGCGAGGGCTATAAAGCCTGTTCCCATTACAGAGATCGGCACGGCGGATGAGATCCGCTTTTCAACCGGTATGGGGGAGCTGGACCGGGTCCTGGGCGGCGGCGCGGTGAAAGGCTCCCTGGTGCTGGTGGGCGGCGCGCCGGGTATCGGCAAATCCACCCTGATGCTCCAGATCTGCAAGAAGCTGGGGGAGTTCGCCCGGGTGCTGTATGTGTCCGGCGAGGAGTCGGCCCACCAGCTGAAGCTGCGGGCTCAGCGCCTGGACGCGGAGAGCGATAATCTCTACGTTCTGTCGGAGACCTGCCTGGGGAATATCTTAGAGTGCGTCCGCAGCGAGCAGCCGGACGTGCTGATCGTGGACTCCATCCAGACCCTGTATAACGAGGACCTGGATTCCCCCGCCGGAGGGGTGGGACAGGTGAAGGACTGCACCATGGCCCTGATGCAGCTGGCCAAGGGCCAGGGGGTCACCGTGTTTGTCATCGGCCATGTGAACAAGGAGGGCTCCATCGCCGGGCCCAAGGTCCTGGAGCACATGGTGGACTGCGTGCTGTATTTCGAGGGGGACCAGCACATGACCTATCGGATCCTCCGGGCGGCAAAAAACCGCTTCGGCGCCACCAACGAGATCGGCGTGTTCGAGATGATGGACCGGGGCCTGCGGGAGGTGGAGAACCCCTCGGAGATGCTGCTGTCCGGCCGTCCTAAGGACGCCCCCGGCACCTGCGTCACCTGCGCCATGGAGGGGGCCAGGCCCGTTCTGGCGGAGGTGCAGGCCCTGATCGCCCCGGCCAGCGCCTCCAACCCCCGGCGCATGAGCAACGGCTTCGACTATAACCGGGCGGCCATGCTGCTGGCGGTGCTGGAAAAGCGGGGCGGGCTGAAGGTGTCCCAGTGCGACGCCTATCTGAACATCATCGGCGGGCTGACCCTGGAGGAACCGGCGGCGGACCTGGCGGCGGTGGTGGCCATCGCCTCCAGCTATCTGGACAAGCCCGTGCCGGACCATATGGCGGCCATCGGCGAGGTGGGCCTCTCCGGGGAGATCCGCTCCATCAGCCACCTGGAGCAGCGGCTGACCGAGGTGCACCGTCTGGGCTTCACCCAGTGCATGATCCCGGCCCGCCGGGCCCGGGAGCTCAAGCCCCTGCCGGGGCTGGAGCTGCTGCCGGTGCAGAACATCGCCCAGGCCCTGCGCCTGCTGGTCCGGGAGAAATAATCCGGGCAGGGGAGACACTCTTTGGCACATAAAGGGTACTTTTTGGGAGAAAATGGAATAATTATCTTGACAGTAGGACCATAAGGGTTTATCCTGTTACCGTGAGAAACGCCCGGCGGACTGGGCCGGGTATGCGGAAAGGAGCATCCCCGTCGTGATTGAGTTGACGGATCTGCCGGATGGCGCACTGGAAGACATGAAACGTTATGTGTCCTATGCCTGGCCGCCGGGGCGCATCGCCCAGCTGCTGAACCGCGCGTATGATCTGAACCTGACTCGCGAGACCGTCATCGGCATGCTCCGCCGGTTGAAGCACGAATGTGAATAAAAATTTGAGCATCCCCTCCGGGCGCGGAAGGGATGCTCTGTTTTTGATTTTTGAGGAATCAGGCGTTGTTCTTTTCCTGCTCCCTGCGGTCCTGCTCCTCCAGTTGGCGCTTGGTGCGGCGCAGGTCCACGATCATCAGAACCGCCGACAGCACGCAGGCCACAAACAGGATATAATACACCGCCTGGCCCAGATAGATCCCGGCCAGCAGGAACAGCACAGCCAGAGCCGCCAGAATAAAGGTGATGTCCACCTGCTTGCGGCGCTTTTTCGTGCGGCGGAGAATTTCCAGTCTCTTTTCGTTGTCGTCCATGTTGCGTCTCCCTTTCTGTAATCTATCAGATGTCCTCCCGGGGACCCGGGCGCAGCTCCGTTCCGGACAGTTCCAGCCGCAGCCGTCCGGCGGACAGCTCTGTCAGCCGGTCCTGCAGCCGCCGGGGGGCATCCTCCGGCAGGGACAGGGTCAAAGCCACCTCCGCCCCGTAGTCCACGGCGTCCACGGTGCCGCCGACGGCCTGCACCTCCAGCTTCACCCGCTCCAGCAGGGGATAGGGACAGGTGCAGCGGGCCGCGGTCCACAGGCCCATGGCCGCCACGCCCGCAGCGGCCAGCGCGTCCCGGGCGCTTTTGCTGTAGGCCCGGGTAAGCCCTCCGGCCCCCAGCAGGATGCCGCCGAAATAGCGGGTCACCACGCACAGAACGTTGGTGACGTGCTCCCGCTGGAACACCGCCAGCATAGGCTGACCGGCGGTGCCCTGAGGCTCGCCGTCGTCGCTGTAGCGGACCACGCTGCCGCCCAGCAGATAGCACCAGCAGTTGTGCCGGGCGTCGTAGTGCTGCTTCTTCACCCGGCGCAGCAGCTCCTGGGCCTGGTCCTCGCTGTCCACCGGCCAGATGTGGCCAATGAAGCGGGAGCGCTTTTCCACAAATTCACTTTCCGCCTCCTGATAGGGAACGTAGATTTTATCCCCCATGGCGGACCTCCCATTCCTGTCTTGTGATGGCCTGGCACACGCCGGGGCGCTCCGTTCCGTCGGGCCACGGCGACGGCGGCGTATCGCAGACATGGCGGAAGCCGCACTTCTCCTGCACCCTCCGGGACTTCTCATTTTCCGGGGAATGGGCGCACCATACGCGCTGGACTCCCATCTCCTGAAACTGCCAGCGCAGCAGTTCCTCCACGGCCTCGGGAACAAGCCCCTGCCCCCAATAGGGGTGGGCAATCCAGTAGCCGATCTCCGGCTCTCCCTTCCCCACCGGTATCGCCGTGGGAAACACACCCACGGAGCCGATGGGACCGCCGTCGCCGCCCTTGAGCAGCACCGCAAAGGTGCCCTCCTCGGACAGCACGGTACGGATGATCTCCCGGCTGTTTTCCACGGAGGTGTGAGGCGCCCAACCGGCGGAGGGGCCTACCTCCGGGTCCCTGGCCCAGCGGTACAGGGCCTGGGCGTCGCTGTCGCACCACGGGCGCAGGATCAGCCGCGAGGTTTCCAGCTGCATCATAGCTCCCAATCCTCCTTTTCCTCGCGCCAGCCCTCCACATAGTCCTTCACCTGGCCCAGCACCTTGGGGGTGCACACGGCCGCCACGTCGATGGTGGCGGCGTACTCCACAGACTCCACCCTGGCCTCCCGGTACAGGCCGTCCAGCAGTCCGGCCTTGTCATAGGGCAGGTGAATGGTCACCCGGCGGGTACCCTTGTCCAGCTTCTTGTCGATGCACGCCAGCAGCTCCGGCACCCCCTCGCCAGTCTTGGCGGAGATGGACACGGTGTCCTCCCCGGCGGAACGCTGACCGGAAAAGGCCAGGTCACACTTGTTGTATACCCGCAGACAGGGGATGTGGTCCGCCTTCAGCTCCCGGATCAGGCTCTCTACAATGGCGGCCTGCTGCTGCCACTGGGGATTGGACACGTCGATGACGTGGAGCAGCAGGTCCGCGTATTCCAGCTCCTCCAGGGTGGCCTTGAAGGCCTCCACCAGCTGATGGGGCAGCTTGCGGATAAAGCCCACGGTGTCGGAGATCACCACGTCCAGGGTATCGCTGACGGTCAGCAGCCGGGTGGTGGTGTCCAGGGTGTCGAACAGGCGGTTGTTGGCGGGAATCCCGGCCCCGGTGATGGCGTTTAAGAGGGTGGACTTCCCGGCGTTGGTATAGCCTACGATGGCCACCACGGGGATTTCGTTTTTCATGCGGCGCTGGCGCTGGGTGCACCGGACCCGGCGCACCTCCTCCAGCTCCGCCTTCAGCTTGTCGATTTTTCGGTGAATGTGGCGGCGGTCGGTTTCCAGCTGGGTCTCGCCGGGGCCCTTGGAGCCGATGGGGCCCTTGCCGCTGGTGCCGCCCTGGCGCTCCAGATGGGTCCACATACCGATCAGCCGGGGCAGCAGATACTGATACTGAGCCAGCTCCACCTGCAGCCGCCCCTCCCGGGTCCTGGCCCGCTGGGCGAAGATATCCAGGATCAGGCCGCTGCGGTCCAGCACCTGGACCCCGGTCATCTCCGTCAGCACCCGCAGCTGGGAGGGGGACAGGTCGTTGTCGAAGATGACCATGGTGGCCTTCTCATCCTGCACCATGCGGCGGACCTCCTCCACCTTGCCCTCGCCGATGAAGCTGTGGGGGTCCGGCTTGTCCCGGCTCTGCAGGATCATGCCCACGGCCTGGCCTCCGGCGGTGTCCACCAGGGCGGACAGCTCCGCCAGGCTCTCCTCGTCAGCGCTGTCGTCTCCCAGCACCGGGGACCGCAGGCCCACCAGCACCGCATAGTCGCGCTTTTCTTCCTGTAAGGTCGTTTGTTCCATATTTGCCCTCGTTTCCGGTGTTTTTACCAAAGATTTTCGCATACCCGGCGGCAAATGCAAACAGGACCCGCAGCCAAAACGGGTGCGGGTCCTGTAAAAGTGTCTTTACTTGTCCAGACCGAAACGCTTGTTGAACTTGGCCACGCGTCCGCCGGTATCCACCAGCTTCTGCTTGCCGGTGAAGAAGGGGTGACACTTAGAGCAGACTTCTACGCGAATATCCTTCTTCGTAGAACCTGTCTCAATTACATTACCGCAGGCGCATTTAATAGTAGTCTGCTGATAATTGGGATGGATTCCTTCCTTCATTGCTCTGGTTCACCTCTTTCTGGTACAAAAGTCCTTTTCACAAAGGCAACTGTGATTTTACCACTTTTCCCGGACAATTGCAAGCATTTTTTGAAGAAAATTCCGAAACCGGGATTTTTGGCGTCTGACAGGCAAAAAGTCAAGGATTGGGCCGTATTTCCCCTGCGATTTGTGAGAAAATGCAGGAATTTATGATTGACATTTTCCCGGAACAAAATATAATAAATGAGTGTATTTTGGATTTAGCTGTTTAGTTATCTAAATTTGGGAGGAAGAAAGCATGTCGTTGGATAAGACCTATTTCGAGCAGATGGAGGCCAAAATCCCCCACGGGCGGGTCCGGACCCGGTTTGCCCCGTCCCCCACGGGCTATATGCACGTGGGTAACCTGCGGACGGCGCTGTATACCTGGCTGATCGCCCGGTCCCATGGCGGGGATTTCATCCTGCGCATTGAGGACACGGACCAGGGCCGCTATGTGGACGGCGCGGTGGACGTGATCTACCGCACCATGGCCGAGTGCGGCCTGACCCATGACGAGGGCCCCGACGTGGGCGGCCCCGTGGCCCCGTATATCCAGTCCCAGCGGCGGGACACCTATGGAAAGTATGCCCGTCTGCTGGTGGAAAAGGGCGGCGCGTACTACTGCTTCTGCGAAAAGACCGAGTCCGAGGAGGACTCCGGCGACTTTGACCGGGCGGCGGACCCCTGCCGGGACCTGCCTCTGGAGGAGGCGGAGCGCCGGGTAGCCGCCGGCGAGCCCTATGTCATCCGTCAGCGCATTCCGGCGGAGGGCGTCACCACCTTCCATGATGCCATTTTCGGCGACATCACCGTGGAAAACAGCACCCTGGACGACCAGGTGCTGATGAAGCGGGACGGTCTGCCTACCTATAACTTCGCCAACGTCATCGACGACCACCTGATGGGCATCACCCATGTGGTCCGGGGCAGCGAGTATCTGTCCTCCGCCCCTAAGTATGACCTGCTGTATCACGCCTTTGGCTGGGAGGTGCCCACCTATGTGCACTGCTCCCCGGTGATGCGGGACGCCCAGAACAAGATGTCCAAGCGCCACGGGGACCCCTCCTATGAGGACCTGAAGGCCCAGGGCTATCTGACGGAGGCCATCCTCAATTATGTAGCCCTGCTGGGCTGGAGCCCCAAGGGCGACCTGGCGGAGCAGGAGATCTTCGACCTAGAGGGCCTGACCCGGGCCTTCGACATCACAGGCATTTCCAAGTCCCCGGCCATTTTCGACCGGGCCAAGCTGGACCACTTCAACGCCGTGTATCTGCGGAGCATGGAGCCTGCGGCCTTTGCCAGGGCGGCGGAACCCTACATCCGCCAGAGCGTCCAGAATCCTGCCTATGACCCGGCGGCCATCGCCGCCCTGCTGCAGGCCCGGTGCGAGCGGCTGACGGAGATTCCCGAGAAGGTGGACTTCTTCGACGCCCTGCCGGAGTACCCGGTGGATTTCTATACCAACAAAAAGTCCAAGACCAACCCCGAGGTGTGCGCACGGATGCTGGAGGCCGCCATTCCCATGCTGGAGGCCCTGCCGGACTGGACCGACGAGAGCATCCATGACGGCCTGGTGAACCTGGCCGCGTCCCTGGAGGTGAAGAACGCCACCCTCATGTGGCCCGTGCGCATTGCGGCGGCGGGCAAGCTGGTGACCCCCGGCGGCGCGGTGGAGATCTGCCGCATTCTGGGCCGGGAGGAGACCCTGCGCAGGCTTCGCCAGGGGCTCTCCATGCTGACGGCATGCTGAAATGGCTGGCGCGGCAGCGGCAGCAGCTGCACGGGTTTTACCGGGACGGCTTCGGCCGGGCCTTCGGCATGACGGCCCTGGCCTTTGCCGTGGTCATGGTGGTCAGCTATCTGGTGACCCTGCGCTATCCCGCCCCCATTGAGCGGCTGATTGAGCTGTTCCGGGAGCAGATCGCGGACCGGGGCATCGTGGACGCGGAAGGGAATTTCAGCGCTCTGGGGCTGTTTCTCAACAATCTCCAGGCCTGCGCCCTGGCCATGGGCTATGGATTCATCCCGTTTCTGTATCTGCCTGCGGTGTCCCTGGGCATCAACGCCATGATGTTCGGCGGCTTTGCCTCGTACTATGTGCAGTTGGGCCTGCCTCTATGGTATTACGGCGCGGGGACGCTGCCCCACGGGATTTTCGAGCTGCCGGCCCTGTTTCTGGCCATGGCCGGTGGCCTGTACCTGTGCCGGACCCTGGTGCGCTATGTGCGGCGCAACGAGAAGGGCCTGGTGGGGCCGGTGGTGCTGAACCTGCTGCGGCTGCTGGTGATGCACATTGTCCCCCTGCTGCTGGCGGCCGCCGCTATCGAAGCGTATGTCACCCCCGTTGTTATGGAGGCGCTGGCGCGGCTGATCTGATGCTGTTCCTGCGGGCATTGCCCGCTGAAAGATAAAACTACAGACCGCAAGTGCGGCGAAAGGAGCCTTACAATGAACGAAAAAGTCACAAGTATCCCTGAACTGTTCGGAAGCATGGTGTTCACACAGGAGCAGATGCGACAGCGTCTGCCGGCCCACATCTACGATGCTTGGCAGCAGTGCCTGGTGCAGGGAACGTCATTGGACCGCTCCATCGCCGACGAGATTGCCGCCGCCATGAAGGAATGGGCCATTGAAAAGGGGGCCACCCACTATACCCACTGGTTCCAGCCCATGACCGGCTTCACCGCCGAGAAGCACGACAGCTTCATCGCCCCCCAGGGGCCCACCGGCGTGCTGATGGAGCTGTCCGGCAAGGAGCTATCCCGGGGCGAGGCGGACGCCTCCAGCTTCCCCTCCGGCGGCCTGCGGGCCACCTTCGAGGCCCGGGGCTACACCGCCTGGGACCCCACGTCCTACGCCTTTGTGAAGGATAAGACCCTGTATATCCCCACCATTTTCTGTTCCTACGGCGGCGAGACTCTGGACAAAAAGACCCCCCTGCTGCGTTCCATGAAGCTGCTGGACACCCAGAGCATCCGCATCCTGCGGCTGTTCGGCAACACCCAGGCCCAGCACGTCACCGCCCAGGTAGGCCCGGAGCAGGAGTATTTCCTCATCGACAAGGAGATGTACCGCCGCCGGGAGGACCTGGTCCTCTGCGGCCGGACCCTGTTCGGCGCCAAACCCCCCAAGGGCCAGGAACTGGACGACCACTACTACGGGGCCATCAAGCCCCGGGTGGCGGAATTCATGCACGAGCTGGATCAGGAGCTGTGGAAGGTGGGCGTTCCCGCCAAGACGGAGCACAACGAGGTGGCTCCCGCCCAGCACGAGGTGGCCCAGGTGTATTCCGATGCCAACAGCACCTGCGACCACAACCAGCTGACCATGGAGTTTCTGAAAAAGGTGGCCGACCGCCACGGTCTGGTGTGCCTGCTGCACGAGAAGCCCTTTGCCGGCATCAACGGCAACGGCAAGCATGACAACTGGTCCCTGGCCACGGACACCGGCGAGAATCTGCTCAAACCCGGCAAGACCCCCAGCCAGAACGCCCAGTTCCTGCTGTTCCTGGCGGCGTTTATCAAGGGCGTGGACGAATATCAGGATATGCTGCGCTGCTGCGTGTCCTACCCCGGCAACGACCACCGGCTGGGCGGCAACGAGGCCCCTCCGGCCATCATCTCCGTGTTCCTGGGCGATGAGCTGACGGCCATCCTGGATTCCATCATCAACGGCCAGGCCTATGTGGACAAGGCCAAGCGGAAGCTGGAGATCGGCGTAGACACCCTGCCGGAGATTCCCCAGGACACCACGGACCGCAACCGTACCTCGCCCCTGGCCTTCACCGGCAACAAGTTCGAGTTCCGTATGCTGGGCTCCTCCCAGTCCATCGCCAGCCCCAACGTGGTGCTCAACACCATCATGGCCCAGGAGCTGGAGGAGTTCGCGGACATTCTGGAGCAGTCCAACGACTTCCGGGCGGACCTGCAGAACCTGCTGCACGACACCTTCAAGGCCCACCAGCGCATCATCTTCAACGGCAACGGCTACGGCGGGGACTGGGTCCGGGAGGCCCAGCGCCGGGGCCTCAGCAACCTGCGGGACACCGTGGACTGTATGCCCGCCTATATCGACCCCAAGAACATCCGCCTGTTCTCCAGCCACAACATCCTCAGCGAGACGGAGATGCGGGCCCGGTATGAAATTCACCTGGAGAATTACTGCAAGGTCACGTCCATCGAGGCGGCTACCCTGCGGGATATGGTCATGCGGGGCATTCTCCCGGCGGTGAACCGCTACACGGCGGACCTGACCCAGGCCATCCTGCGCAAGCGGGAGCTGGTGGTTCCCTGCCGGGTGGAGGAGGACCTGCTGTCCAGGCTCTCCGGCCTGACCGCCAGCCTGTACGACACCATGACGGCCATGGAGCAGGCTATGGACCAGGCCCCCGACGCCGAGGGCGGCATCGAGGCCGCCCGGTACTACCGGGAGGAGATCGGCCGCCGCATGGAGGAGGCCCGCCAGTCCATCGACCGGCTGGAATCCCTGACCGCCGCGGAATACTGGCCCTACCCCACCTACGCCGACATCCTGTTCTCTGTGTAAAATCAATCAACCAGCCCCGGGGGCCTCCCATTCAGGAGGCCCCCGTTTTTTCTGCCCGCAGTTTATAATTAATTTAAAAAGCATTAATGTTCCTCTAATATTTCCGCCGTAAGATAGCACCAGAACGAAGGGGAACGACACCCCGGAACACAGAATATCAAGGAGGAACAACTTATGAAAAAGACCATCCGTAATCATATCGACACCATCACCACCTGCCGCCTGGCTGAGGGCCTGATCCTGGAGCGCCGGGTCACCGAGAACGGCATCGACCTGCGGGTGATGCTCCAGCGCCCCCTGGAGGAGTATGACGGTCTGCAGACCGCCGCCGAGGCTGCCTACATCGAGCAGTACCTGGTGGAGAAGTACCGGGGTGTGGCGGATGTTGCCACCATTCTCCGGCTGGCCTCTTGAAAAACCGGCCAAAATCTGTTGCGCTGATACCGAGACCCGGCGACGCCGCCTATCCCATCCTGCGGGCGGCGCCGCCATGCTTTATAAAAGAGGAGGGATCCCCCTATGCACCTTCTGTTTGCCGAGGATCAGCCCCAGCTGCGCCGCTCCGCCCGGGAATACGCCCTGCTGGAGTATCTGATCCGCAACAAGGGCATCATCCTCTCCCGGGAGCAGATCGAAAACAACCTCTGGAACTATGACTACGCCGGAGGCACCAATGTGGTGGACGTATACATCAGCTATCTGCGCAAAAAGCTGGACGGCGGCCACGAGAAAAAGCTGCTGCACATCACCCGGCTGGAGCAGGGTACGCAGAAGCTCCAGCTGGAAACGGCGGACCTGAGCCAGCTGGTGGAGGTCCTCTGTGAGGAGCAGGCCCATCTGGCCCCGGAGGGCACCACACTGACGGTGCATACCCAGCCGGATCTGCTGGTAAACGGGGACGTGACCCTGCTGTCCCGGCTGCTGACGAACCTGATCTCCAACGCCTACCGCTACGGGAAACCCAACGGCCATGTGTGGGTGGACCTGCGCCGGGAGGGCCAATGGGCCGTGCTGTCCGTCCGGGACGACGGCATCGGCATCGCCCCGGAGGACCGGGAGCGCATCTTCCAGCGCTTTTACCAGGTGGACGCCGCCCGGGGCAAGGACGGCAGCGGCCTGGGCCTGTTCATGGTGCAGCAGGCGGCCCGGCTCCACGGCGGCTCCGTCACCGTGAACAGCCGGATAGGGGAGGGGAGCACCTTCACCGTCCGTCTGCCGCTGGCAGAATAAAACAAAACGCCGGACCCCATCGGGGCCCGGCGTTTGTGCGTATTCAGATGCTTTCGTTTACCTTCCGGGCAAATTCCGCCGCCAAGCGGGCCTTTTCCGGGTCCATGAACACCGTGTCATAGCCCCGGTGCCGCTGGGCCAGCATACCCAGCAGCCGCAGACGGGAGTGCTTGCAGTAACGCTGCATCCCGGCCTCCCAAAGGTCCGCGCCCTTTTCCACGGGATAGCCGCAGGTGGCGATCAGGGCCACAGGCTTGCCCTCCCACAGGGACGGCCCCTTCTCCCGGCCGTAATACTTGTTCATTCCGTATACCAGCCGGTCCAGGACCTCCTTCATGGGCGGGGTGCAGTACCAGGAGTAGATGGGCGTGGCCAGCACCAGCAGGTCGCAGGCCAGCACGCTGTCGAAAATCTCCTGCATGTCGTCTTCCTGGGGGCAGCCGAACACTGTCCAATCCTGCTGGCACACCCGGCAGGCCCGGCAGGGCCGGACCTCCAGGTCATACAGCCAGACCGTCCGGCAGGACCAGCCCAGCTGCTCCAGCTCCGCCGCAAAGGGCGCCGTCAGCGCGGCGGTGTTGCCCTGCTTCCGGGGACTGGCCAGCAGGATACAGGCCTTTTTCATGTCCCTTAGCCCGGAGGCCAGGTCATATCCCGGCCGGACAGCACATGGAAGTGCAGGTGATGCACGCTCTGACCGGCCTGCTCGCCGATGTTGGACACCACGCGGTAGCTCTCCAGCCCCTGCTCCCGGCACAGCCGGGCGATGACCTCGAAGATGTGGGCCACCACGGCGCTGTTGCCGCCGTTTACCTCCGCCACGGAGCCGATGTGCTCCTTGGGGATCACCAGGAAGTGCGTGGGGGCCTGAGGCGCGATGTCGTAAAAGGCGTAGCACAGCTCGTCTTCATACAGCTTGTTGGAGGGGATATCCCCGCCGACAATTTTGCAGAACAGGCAGTTGTCGTCTCGCATAGTCATGCTCCTTTCGTTATTTCCACTCTCCCGGCTTCAGGAGAGCTTTTCCGACACAAAATCGTCCACGGAGGCCAGGGCGTCGTCCACCTTCAGCAATTCGGTGCCGCCGCCCATAGCGGAATCTGGCTTGCCTCCGCCCTTGCCGCCGCACACGGCGGACACGGACCGGACCAGGTCGCCGGCCTTGATGCCCCGGGCCACGGCCTCCTTGCCGCACACGGCCAGGAAGGATACCTTTTCGCCGTTGATGCTGGCGATGACTGCCACAACGCTGGGGTCCTTATCCCGCAGGAAGTCGCCCATGGTGCGCATGGCGGCGGTGTCCATGCCGGTGCGGGTGGTGGTGATCACATGCAGGCCCTTCACGGTTTTGGCGGAGGCCAGGAACTGCTTGGCCTCGCCCAGGGACGCCTCGGACTTCAGCTTGTCCAGAGTCTGGCGCAGCTGCTTCATTTCGCTGGCCTGCTGCTCCATGCGCTCCAACAGGGAGGCGGGGGCGGTTTTCAGGAACTGGGCCGCCTTGTGCAGCACGCCCTGGCTGCGCTCCATGCTCTGCAGCGTCAGCTTGCCGCAGGTGGCCTCGATCCGACGCACGCCGGAGGCCACGCTGGTCTCGGATTTCACCCGGAAGGGGCCGGCCTTGGCGGTGTTATCCACATGGGTACCGCCGCAGAACTCGATGGACACATCACCCATCTCCACCACCCGGACGGTGTCGCCGTACTTTTCGCCGAACATGGCCACGGCGCCCTTTTTCTTGGCCTCCTCGATGGGCAGGACCTCCGTCACCACGGGATAGCCCTCCAGAATGGCGTCATTGACCAGCTCCTCCACCTGATGCAGCTCCTCCGGGGTGATGGCCTCAAAGTGGGTGAAGTCGAAGCGCAGCCGGTCCGGCTCCACCAGGGAGCCCGCCTGGTGCACATGCTCGCCCAGCACCTTCTTCAGGGCCGCATCCAGCAGGTGGGTTGTACTGTGGGCCCGGCGGATGGCCTTGCGGCGCTCGGTATCAATGGCGGCGTGGACGGTGTCGCCCACATGGAGGGTGCCCTCCGTCAGGCGGCCATAGTGCATGAACTTGCCGCCCTTGTTCTTCTGCACGTCGGACACGGTGAACAGAACGCCGTCTGCGCTGATGGTGCCGTGGTCGGCAACCTGGCCGCCCATCTCCGCATAGAACGGGGACCGGTCCAGCACCACCACGGCGTCGGACCCGGCGGGGATCTCGCCCCGCAGCTCGTCGTCGGCCACCAGGGCCACCACCGTGGCGTCGAACTCGTTGTGGTCATAGCCCACGAACTCCGTGGCGGGGATGTCCTTGCCGAACTCCACACCGGCCCAGCCCAGGTCGCCCAGAGCCTTCCGGGCCTCACGGGCCCGCTGCTTCTGCTCCTGCATCAGCTGGCGGAAGCTCTCCTCGTCCACGGTCATGCCCTGCTCGGCCACCATTTCCGCCGTCAGGTCGATGGGGAAGCCGAAGGTGTCATACAGGCGGAAGGCGTCGGCGCCGGAGAAAATCTTCTCCCCCTTGGCCTGATGCTCCGCCAGCAGGTCGGAGAAGATCTTCATGCCGCCGTCGATGGTGCGGCCGAAGTTCTCCTCCTCGGTGCGGATGACCTTGGTGATATACGTCTGCTTTTCCAGAAGATCAGGATACTGTCCCTGGTTTTCATGGATCACGGTGTCCACCACCTGATACAGGAAGGGATCGTTGACGCCCAGGAGCTTCCCATGGCGGGCGGCCCGGCGCAGCAGCCGCCGCAGCACATAGCCCCTGCCCTCGTTGGAGGGGAGGATGCCGTCGCAGATCATAAACGTGGCAGAGCGGATGTGATCGGTGATGACCCGCAGGGACACATCCCGCTTTTCCGTCTCGCCGTAGTGGGCCCCGGTCAGCTGGGACACCTTGTGGGTGATGTTCATCACGGTGTCCACGTCGAACAGGCTCTCCACATTCTGGCACACACAGGCCAGACGCTCCAGGCCCATACCGGTGTCGATGTTCTTCTGCTTCAGTTCGGTATAGTGGCCCTGGCCGTCGTTGTCAAACTGGGAGAACACGTTGTTCCAGATCTCAATGTACCGGTCGCAGTCGCAGCCCACGGTGCACCCGGGCTTGCCGCAGCCGTACTCGGGGCCGCGGTCATAATAGATCTCGGAGCAGGGGCCGCAGGGGCCGGAGCCGTGCTCCCAGAAGTTGTCCTCCTTGCCGAAGCGGAAGATCCGCTCCTTGGGGATGCCGATCTCCTTGTTCCAGATGTCGAAGGCCTCGTCATCGTCCAGATAGATGGAGGGGTACAGCCGGTCGGCCTCCAGGCCCACCCACTGGGGGCTGGTCAGGAATTCCCAGCTCCAGGCGATGGCCTCGTGCTTGAAATAGTCGCCGAAGGAGAAGTTGCCCAGCATCTCAAAATAGGTGCCGTGGCGGGCGGTCTTGCCCACGTTGTCGATGTCGCCGGTGCGGATGCACTTCTGGCAGGTGCATACCCGGTGGCAGGGGGGCTCCTCCTCACCCTTGAACCAGGGCTTCATGGGGGTCATGCCGGCGTTGATGAGCAGGATGGATTTGTCGTTCTGGGGCACCAGGGAAAAGCTGGGCAGCCGCAGATGGCCTTTGGACTCGAAGAACGACAGGAACATCTCCCGCAGTTCATTCAGGCCGTGATAGGGATGGGACATGGTTCATTACTCCTTTATCTCAAATTGTTTTTACTGATTTTCTTCTGTGGGGCACAGGGCGGCGATCTCTTCCTCCAAAGCCCGGTAAAAGCGGGCAATGTGCCATCCGTCCGCCAGGGCGTGGTGGACCTGGATGGATACAGACAGCTGGGTCATGCCGCATCGCATGAACAGCTGCCCCCAGCTGACCCGGACGTTGCTGTCCGCCGGAGTGCAGGCCGGGTGGGTCAGGGACGTGTAGTTCAGCCACGGCAGGCAGGAGGCAAAGATGCTGGGGCTTTCCGCCCGGCGGTCCGTTTCGATGGTGCCGCCCTGCCGGGCCGCTGCCTGCTGCACGCGTCCCATGGCGATGTAGTCCTCATAGGGCACCCGGGCCGACTCCATCCGGCAATAGGCATAGCTGCCGTCTGGCTTCATCTCGGTGAAGGATACCGGGCACTCGTCATACTCTACCACCTGGCCGTCCTCAATGCGCCGCCGCAGCTCCGGCACCCGGTTCACCGCCCGGTGAATGACATACAGCATGGTCAGGAAGATAGGCTTGTGCTCCGCCCGCAGCCGCAGCTCCAGGGCCGTCACATCCAGCTGCACCGTTACCCCGGCATAGGGGAAGGAATACCCGCTGAACAGCTGAAACTGCTCCCGCCGGGGGTCCTTCTCCATATCAATTACACGCCGCTCCATAATCGCCTCCTGATAAACAAAAACGCCCCGCCCCACATAGGGGCGAAGCGATGCTTCACGGTACCACCCTAATTAACGGCCGGAGCCGTCATCTCAGTCATCCGGTAACGGGGATGGGGCGTGCGGCTCGTCGCCGCCGGCTCGGAGACGGCCCTCTGCCCTGTGACCCGGCGGGCTCACACCCTTTCCCACCTCGCTTGCGGCGCACTCCGCGGCAGATTCTTCTCGTCATTGCCTTTGACGTTCTGTATTTTACCACAGATCCGGCCGTTGTCAAGGGTTCCGCCCGCTTCCGGTCACAATTTTTTCACAATTTGCGCCCCAAAGCCGCACTTGACGCTGGGACGGGTCTATTGTATAATGGGTTGATTTAATGTGCGGAGGTATACCCATTATGTGGATCGCGGATGGCTGGAAGGATTATGAGCTGCTGGACTGCGGCGGCGGAGAAAAGCTGGAGCGCTGGGGCGACCAGATTCTGGTGCGGCCGGACCCCCAGGCCATCTGGGAGTCGGACCGGAAGAACCGGGGCTGGCGCACGGCCAACGCCCGCTACAGCCGCTCCAGCACCGGCGGCGGCCACTGGGACAAGAACAAGCTGCCGGAGAGCTGGCCCATCGCCTATAAAAACCTCCGCTTCCAGGTCAAGCCCATGAACTTCAAGCACACGGGCCTGTTCCCGGAGCAGGCCGCCAACTGGGACTTTGCCATGGACCAGATTCGCCGGGCGGGCCGCCCCATCCGGGTGCTGAACCTG
>ERZ779729.1180-NODE-1180-length-19782-cov-2.856187_pt1 | contig 19782 bp, 18 predicted proteins | sample MGYA00511072_ERZ779729 | MGnify/ENA primary metagenome ERZ779729 (study PRJEB29588, sample SAMEA2156675) | human gut metagenome | biome: human gut; feature: human-associated habitat; material: faeces | place: Denmark | collected 2008/2010 ...
TTAAGCTGAGCATCTTCGATGTTCTTAATAATTGTATTCATGTGTGACCTCCTTATTATTCCGACGTTCTTAATGTGATATACACAACAGAGGACCATCTCTCTTTTCACAACTTGATAAGGATAACATATATACTAATAATATGCAAGACCAAAATTTAATTAATTTATAAAATTTTAGTTATCTGACTTGTCATTATCAAACGGACTACCATAAGGTGCGTTATTCACTGAACCTGTATAACTGTTACCTGGTTCTTCACTGGCAGAGCTTCCATATGATGAACTGTCATTATTGGCATTGTTAAATACATTATCAGCATAACTGCTATCTGATGAGTAATTATCTGTATTACCGCTGTATGAGCTATCAGAAGCTGCATTGTAATTGTTGAATGAATTATTATCAGAATTATAGTTGTTATTGCTGTAACCGCCATTAAATCCATTATAACCATTGCCGTTGAATGAATCATAATCTGAGATTTTATTGAGCTTATCCTGTGCAATAAGGTAGTTAACTATTCCCAGTCCCAAAAGCTGTAATACAATAAAAAGAATTTTGGAATTGCTTGAGCCATCTCCTATTCCTCTTGAATTAGCAGCGTAGTCAACTCTGTCACCAAGCTTGTAAGCCCAGTACCAGCTGTATATTCCACAGGTTACAATTGTTAACAAGAACGCTACCGGACCAGAAGCACTCTCATTATCATTGGCTGCCAGCTTAGAGTCGTCAGTAAGACATATAAACCAGTAAATGCCAAAAATTCCACAAGTAACAATCGAGAGAATGATGTACATTGCAATGTTTCGTTTCTGAATCATATAGTGATTCCTCCTCATATATAAATTATTGTGGGTTACTATATGTATATATTATGTAAATTCATATTAACCCACTTGTGCTTATTGTAGCATATATATCTCAAAAGTAAAATATGTATTATATTATTAATCAATATACTGTTAATTAATATCAAGCAGTCCTTTTAATATATGAACTGTAACTGTCCTGTTAGTCATATCATGGCTTAATATACACTGGTCTATTACTGGCAGATAATATATTTTGCCTGTATCAGAAGTAACCTCGTATACGTTGTTAGCTCCTGTTTCAATTACGTCTGTCAGATTGCCTAATTCTTCACCCTCATCTGTAATTACACGAAGTCCTATTAAATCACATATAAAATATTCGCCTGGTTCACATTTTACAGCATTATCACGTGTTACGAGCAGATCACATTTTGTATAGATTTCAATATCATTAATGTTGTCAAATTCTTTAAATTTCACAATTACATACTGTTTAAAGAACTTTACTGACTGCACTGTAACATTGACATTGCCACGCTTGCCCGCTATTATACATTCCTTTAATTTCTTAAATCTGTCAGGGTCATCTGTTGTAGGGAATACCTTAACTTCCCCTCTTATTCCGTGTGTCGATGTTATAACACCAACTCTTAATAAATCTTGCATATACACCTCTTAAATCGTAATTATTCATTTCATAGTTCTGCTGTTATGACAGGTAAAATATAATATCTGATACTTCTTCGCAAGCTTTTCAATCAGCCTGTGTGCATTATTAATAGAAAATGTATCCATATTTACAAATGGATCGTCCAATATTATAAACGGTTTTTTATCTTTATACATTGAATCAATAAATGCAAAACGCATACATATTCCAGCCAAATCCTTACAGCCTGAACTTAAGAACCTAATCTCCCTGTACTGCCCAGCTTCATTCTTTAAAAGATTATTATGTATATCAAAACTATACATATTGCTGTCTGTATTATCAGACACAATATCAAAATACTCTTTAAACTTAGCATTTACAGGTGCCTGATACTTCTTTGCATATGAAATCCTTGCTTTTTCAAGATAATCTTTAGCTTTTAACAGATTATTATAGTTGGCAAGGAGTGTTTCATAGTCTGCTTCAAGTCCATTTAACTGACTCTCATACGAACTCAGCTCATCAAGCTCATTTTCCTTGGAATTAAGCCTGCTGTTATATTCGTTAATAGTATTACTGCACAATTCCATACCAGACCTTATATTATTAAGCTGTGCATTAAGTTCAGTAATATCATAATCAGGCATATCATCTAGTTCACGAAGCATACTTAACTGCTGTTCATAATTAACATTATTCTGCCTGAAACGCTTAAATGCATTGTCAGCATCCATATAAGACTTTCTGTACTGTTCAATATAATTAATCCGTTGTCTTATACTGTTAAGCTTTGATATACATTCATTAATAGCATTATCAAAGCCCTGAATATCAGGTATTGCGGTATGTTCCATATAATCAGACATAAATGTATTAATACTTCCAATTATAGCTGTTACATTATACTCTTTCAACCTTTTATTATATTTAAGTTCTCTGTCCCTAAGCGTTGAAAGTTCTTTCTTCTGCTGGCTTAACTGCATAAGTTCATAATATGTATCATCAATATTATGTTCTGGCACTATCGCTGATATCCATTCATCAATATCGTGCTGAAGCTTGTTATACTGTTTAGTAAGAGTATCCAGCTTTTCTTTTATAATATCATATTGTTCATTACGGATATTATAGGTACGCATATTATTCTTGTATCGGTCTTTGTTAACAAGACCATAAGCAATACCTCCCATTATACATACAATACCAAGTAAAAAAGTAATAACTGCCAGCGAAGGAATTATAATACCTGCAGCAATTAATATAATTCCAATAATAGCTGCCGCAATAGTAATAGCAGGCGAAGATTTCTTCGGCTTATCATATACAGCTTCATAATTAGCAGTAAGGTGTGCTCTTGTATCTTTAATATCCTGATATAGTGAAGACATTTTATTATATGCTTTCATATAATAATCAATCTCTTTGTCTGTAACATTAGAAAGTTTCTCTTCAAGGCTGTCAAGACGTTCTTTTTCTGACGAACTCAACTCAATGTGCTTTAACTGGATGGATATTTTATTAAGCTCATCTAAGTTGCTGAACTGTATACTTAACTTTTCAACAGACGGAAGTTTGCTATATTCTTCCTCATACTGCTTATAAGCTGTATAGCGTTCTGCAAGCTGCGAATTATATATATCATATTGTTCTTTAAAGGCTAAAAGATCTTTCCGTCTGGAAGCTTTATCAAGAATATCTGAAACAGACGTCTGCTCTTTATCAAGCCTGTTATATTCCTTCTTCTGTTCAGTGATTAATGAAATTGTCTGTTGTAGTGCCTGTTCAAGCTCATTCTTTCCCATAAGCTTTGCCTTAAGCCGTTCAATATCCTCTTTCATCTTGTAAAGCTGCCCGGTCTTTCTTTTGGGACTAAGCGAATTAATCTTATCATTCATATGTCCGATTACTTCATCATAATTATTAACATCTACATCATCTACGGCGTCACAGCCAAGAAGTGCCGCTATATCGCCTGTACTGCCGCTTTCACAATTATTCTGAAAAATGTAAGCTGTTTTTTCAAAAGAATCACTGTCAATTTCAAATATCTCTTTACCAATATCAGAAGTATAATCAAATGAATCTAATTTCGTTATAGTATCTACAAGCTTAAAGGTATCGTCCTTATCTTTAGCTTCAAAGGTACGGTATATTGTATACTGCTTATTATCAATCTCAAATGCAAGACTTCCACCATATAAGCCGCCCTGCCAAGGCTTAAACCGCCTTTTTTCATTAACATAATCATCTCTTTTACTGGTGTTATCAAAACCAAAAAACATAACCTTGATAAATGCTGCAAGCGTACTTTTACCCCAGCCATTTTCTTCTACAATCTGATTAATGCCATCTTCAAATACATAGTCAAAATTATTAAATTGTCCAAAATTATCAATATGTAAACTGATTAATTTCATATAAATTCCTCTCCTGATAACGCATCAATGCCTATCTTTATTATTGAAGCTTTCGTAATATCATCAAGTGTATCGTCACTTTCTACCAGTCTTACAAACTCCCCTTTTAATGACTTGTCATACTGGTATGAGCTGTAATCTACTTTTATTGAAGTATGGTCATATAATTTAAAATAATAATAGTCATTCTTAAAATTCTCAGTAATATATGTAAGGTTCTTCTCTGCGTTAATATCAATCTGTCCTGTAAGCACAACTTTGATAAGGCTTGCAGACGCATAATCTTTCTTATAAAGAACCTCTCTTACTTTTTCTGCCATCTCTACTGAATTCATACATTCAGATATATCAACATCTTCTTCATACAAATTCCTGTAGGAAACACTGATAAATTCATTACCTACAAGCTTGTTATACTTAATATCAAGAAGTACAAAACCGTGTTCACCACATTCATCAAAGCCTCGTCCTTCAAGGCATCCTGGATAACAATATACTCCCCTTGAATCAAGCTGTTCCATCTTGTATGAATGGATATGTCCCAGTGCGAGATAATCAATTGCCTTATTCTTAAGTTCCTTTAATGAAATTACCTCAGTCTTATCCTTTGACGATGACATAGCTTCCTGTCCGTGCAAAGTAACAATATTATAATTATTACTGTCAAGTACAAGTGAGTTATATATAACATTGGAATTATCTGCTGTTAATTCCACACCATTAATAGTAATTACTGAATTATCCTCTGGTGCTTCAATCTTATATGAAGTCCAGCTGTCATTAAACATCTTAATATTATCCGGTATTGTATCACAATCTATAAAAAGACTTTCTGCATCGTGATTACCTCTTAGATAATAAAATGTTATATCTGGATTGTTATTAATTGCAGACAGAAAAACATTTCTTGCATTAGCTGATATATTCTTCTTGTCATACAAATCCCCTGCAATAATAACAGCCTTCACAGAGTTATCTTTAGCATAAGCAATCATTCTCTCAAATGTAGCAAGAAGCTCAGCTTTTCTCTGCTTAGCCTGTTCCCTGCTTAGATTGCTTGTCATATTAGAATCAAGGTGCAAGTCTGCACAATGTATTATCTTCATAATGCTTCCCCACTTTTATCTTACTTAATTAATCTATATAATAATGCTGCAGCAATAATCTTATTATCCTGCGATTAATTATTTTATAATTATTGGCATTATATAATCATCAATTACATATATAATACACTATGTCGAACATATTTTCTATTGGTAAATATATACAAAATAAGCCATTATGCTTATACATTAAGCATAATGGCTCATTAACAGTGCATTAATTGTCTATCTCTACAATAACCTTTTTGTCGGTATTCGATGCGGCTGCAGATACAACAGCTCTAATAGACTTTGCAATTCTTCCGGATTTACCGATTACCTTACCAATATCTGAGGAAGCAACCTTTAAATTTACGATAATTGCTTTATCTTTCTGTGTTTCTGTTACTACAACCTCATCCGGATTATCAACTAGTGCTTTAGCGATAACTTCCACTAACTGTTTCATAGCTAAATACCTCCACTAGTCTTATTTTTCGATACCTGCCATCTTGAAAAGCTTTCCAACTACTTCTGTAGGCTGAGCTCCGTTTGATAACCACTTCTTAGCAAGTTCAGCATCAATGTTAAGCTTGCATGGATCGTAATTAGGATCATAAGTACCGATTTCTTCAATAAATCTACCATTTCTTGGAGATCTTGAATCTGCTACGATAATTCTATAGAAAGGAGACTTCTTCTCACCTAATCTCTTTAATCTGATCTTTACTGCCATTATTGTTTCACCTCCTGTAATTAATTATATCTATGTTAAAAAGGCAACTTAAAACGTCCCTTTTTAGCACCTTTCATCATACCAGGCATCTGTTTCATCATCTTCTTCATCTGCTCAAATTGTTTAACAAGCCTGTTTACTTCACTGATATTAACACCAGCTCCTCGTGCTATTCTGTTCTTTCTTGATGGATTAAGAATATCTGGATTCTTACGTTCCTTAGCAGTCATAGAATGTATGATTGCTTCTGTACGCTTAAGATTAGCTTCTGCCTCATCTTCATCTGGCATCTGGATATTCTTCATATTACCGCCAAGTCCCATACCTGGAAGCATACTCATAATAGAACCTATACCACCCATATTACGAATCTGTCCCATATATTCAAGGAAATCGTCAAAATCAAATTCAGCTTTTTTAATCTTAGCTTCCATCTCTTTGGCTTTATCTGCATCAATCTGTGCCTCAGCCTTCTCAATGAGTGTAAGAACATCACCCATTCCAAGAATTCTTGATGCCATACGATCAGGATAGAACTGTTCAAGGTCTGACAGTTTCTCTCCCATACCAACATAAAGAATAGGCTTACCTGTGACAGCCTTAATTGAAAGTGCTGCACCACCTCTTGTATCACCATCTAACTTAGTAAGGATAACTCCGTCAATTCCAACCTTTTCATTAAATGAAGATGCTACATTTACCGCATCCTGTCCAGTCATGGAATCAACAACAAGAATAGTCTGGTCAACATTAACCTCACTCTTTATATTAATAAGCTCATCCATCATATTCTCATCAATATGAAGTCGTCCGGCTGTATCAAGAATTACTATGTTGTAATTATTCTCCTTGGCGTGTGCTATCGAAGCCTTAGCAATATCTACAGGGTTATGTCCTGTTCCCATAGAAAATACTTCAACGCCCTGCTTATTACCATTGATAGTAAGCTGTTCTATAGCTGCTGGTCTGTATACATCACAAGCTACGAGCAAAGGCTTCTTGCCCTTGGCTTTAAGCTTTGCTGTAGTAGTTGTCTTACCAGCACCCTGAAGACCCGCCATCATAATGACAGTAATTTCATTCCCCGGCTTAATAGCAATCTCTGTTGTCTCAGAGCCCATAAGGGAAATCATCTCTTCATTAACTATCTTAATAACCATCTGTCCCGGTGTAAGACTTGACATAACATCCTGACCAATCGCACGTTCTTCTACTGACTTAATAAAGTTCTTAACAACCTTAAAATTAACATCAGCTTCTAACAGTGCCATCTTAACCTCTTTAAGTGCTGCCTTTACGTCAGCTTCAGAAAGGCGTCCTTTGCCGCGAAGATTCTTAAATATGTTTTGAAGTTTATCTGAAAGACTGTCAAATGCCATTATGTATCCTCCTAAAATGTTTAATAATCTTCGATAATTTCGTTAGACAGGTCTTTGATCTCTAATATCAGCTTCATATCTGGTGAAGCAATATAAGAATCAACAAGCTCGTCTATCTTGGTTACTTTGGCTTTAGTATCCATAAATTTCTCAATAAGATGAAGCTTAGACTCATATCCTTCTAATGTATTGGATACCCTCTTGATAAGGTCGTGAACACCCTGTCTTGATATATTATATTCATCAGCAATCTCACTTAAAGATAAATCGTTAAATACGGCATCTTCATATACATTGCGCTGATGTTCATTAAGCAGTTCGCCATAAAAATCATATAATAATGTCTGTTCTACAATACGTTCCACAACACACCTTAACTTTCTGGTTCAAATGATTTATAAGCCTTGAGTATAATATCATAGCAAATAAAAAGTGTCAAGCTTTTTTACTTGACACTTTTTAATATTTTTTGATTTAATTTTTAAACCACAAAACACCTTGGTTATTCATGTTAAAACATATTTACTATTTATCTGGTTATTTACTATTTATCCGGATATTACATTCTGTTATTCATCTGTGGTGCACTGCCATTAGAGCTTCCATTATTCATATTAGGCATATTACCACCATTGTTAGATGAATTGCCGCCCATTGATGGCATATCACCAGAGCTGTTTCCATTCATATCAGGTGCTCCATTGCCTGACATATCTGGCATTGAGCCGTTAGAATTACCATTCATACCATTATCTGATGAACCGTTATTAGGCATACCTGAGCCGCCATTACCATGCTTATTCATTCCACCAGCTCCGCCAAATCCGCTTGAAACATTACTTGTGACATCAGATGTAACTTCAATTGATAATGTAGTGCTTCCTGCTGTAATGTTATAAGCATTACCTGTTGTTATCTTATCTGAATATACAATTGCTGCGGCATAAGCCTTTGATGGTGTATATGATAATATTTCATTGCCATTCGAGTCGCTTAATGTATACTTGCTGCCTCCACTTACAGATGTAAATGCAGTAACTATACAGGCTCCATTACTTGCACCTTTTGGAATTTCAAGCATTCCGCTTGAGCCAAATGCCATAACTGTTCCACCATTAATTGTACAACTGTCATCATAGTCAATCGCTGTATCGCCGTCCGAGGTTGGACCAAGTACAACGATATATCCATCATTTATTATAATGGAACCATTGGCATCAAGTCCGTCACCACTTGCATTTATCAAAAGATTACCGCCATTAATTGTTATACTTCCGTCAGATGAATTAATGCCATCATCACTTGAAACAACGCTTATATCTCCATCATTAATAACTATGTCATCAGCTTCAAGACCTTCATAGCACTGTGTTATATTTATTGTTCCACCATTGACAGTAAGCAAGTCATCTGCATGTACTCCGTCATCACCTGTAGCTGCATTTATAGTACCACCATATATATATATTACTGAATTGCAATGTACAGAGTCATCATCAGAGTCTATTGTTATGTCTCCGTCATTGATTATAAGCATATTGCCAGCTTTAATACCTTTTCTGCTCTCAGATGTATCATCTGTGGTAGTTGTTGTCTTATTGTTATTAAAGCCAAAACCACCGCGGCCCATATCCATATTATCTATATGTGTCTGTGTTGTATCAGCCGCACCATTATTAGTCTTTATATTAATAGTACCATCATTAATAACAAGTATATTTTCAGCCTGTATGCCATCATTAGAAGCCTTAATAGTTATATTACCACCTTCAATGATAACATTTCCTTTAGTAGTGTCTGTATCATAAGTTGACTTAATCCCGTCTGAACCTGCATTAATATTAATATCACCCGCTACAATTCCGCATAGGTCTTTACCAATTATACCATCCTCAGTACTTGTTATGTTTAATGTACCAGATACGATAATGCAGTCATCTGTACTCTTAATACCATTGCGGTATCCAGCATTGACATTTAATGTACCATTTCCATTGATTATTAAATCCTCTTTAGAATATATAGCGGCTGAATAATCTTCTTCTGTAGATAAACGACTGCTGTCTGTAATTGTATTAGTTGTGTTATCGGCAAGTGTAAGTATAACTTTCTTGGCATCTAACACCTTAATTGGTGCTGTTGTTGTATTGCTTATAGAAGCATTATTAAGAATTAATCTTACAGTTCCCTTATCTGTCGTATTAACGATTATATTTCCTTCTGTTACATTTCCTGATATAACATATGTTCCTGCTTTAGTGATTGTAACTGTTGAACCTGATATTTCAACCGATGAACTATCAGAACTAATCTGGCTTCCAAGTGTAATATGTGAAGCTGTTGAATCATCCCATGATGATACATTATCTTCATCATCTAATTCGATTGATAAATCTGAATCCGCACTTGAGGCAAGTTCCTCGAGTGATACAATGCTCTGGCTCTCTGTTGTTGTATTGTTATTATGAGTATTAGAACAGCCTGTAAATACAGCCCCCATTAACATAGCTGCTATTGTTGCATATAATAATTTATTCTTTACCATATGAGTCATCTCCTTTGTTGTTTATGCGATTATCATAATGGCAAATAGTGGTGTAAATATGTAAATTGTGTGTAAAAAATGTGAAACCAGCCACAAAACTGATTTCACATCTATACTTGTATATTATATACATTTTATGTAAGCCTGTTAAAATAAAACTTTTATGTATCAGCGTAACATATCAGTGTCACTTTGATAAATTAGATATTAACCTTAACAAGACGTGGTCTTAAACCGTTCTTTTCAAGCTCAGATACAATCTGGTCTTTGTGTTCATGTCCGAAAGCTTCAATAGTTATTCTCAATTCAACTGTAGCCTTTCTGTTAATGCTTACAAACTGGTTATGATCAAGCTTGATTACATTACCATTAGCGTTGGCAATTATCTGTGCAACTCTTACAAGTTCACCCGGCTTATCTGGAAGAAGTACAGATACAGTAAATATTCTGCTTCTCTGAACAAGACCCTGCTGAACAACAGATGACATTGTTATTACGTCCATATTACCACCTGAAAGAATTGAAACAACCTTCTTATCTTTAACCTTAAGCTGTTTAAGTGCTGCAACTGTAAGAAGACCTGAGTTCTCTACTATCATTTTATGATTTTCAACCATATCAAGGAAAGATACAATTAAGTCTTCATCAGGAACTGTTATTATATCATCAAGATTCTTCTGAAGATATGGGAATACCTTTGTACCTGGTGTCTTAACTGCTGTACCATCAGCTATTGTGCTGACAGTTGGAAGTGTTGTAACCTTTCCATTCTTTAAAGAAGCCTGCAGACAATTAGCACCGGCTGGTTCAACACCGATTACTTTAATATTAGGATTAAGAAGCTTGGCAAGTGTAGATACACCTGTTGCAAGTCCGCCGCCGCCAACTGGAACGAGGATATAATCAACTGTTGGGAGTTCTTTAATAATCTCCATAGCAATTGAGCCCTGTCCTGTAGCAACATCAAGGTCATCAAATGGATGAACAAATGTAAGTCCCTTTTCTTCTGCTAACTTAAGAGCATATTCACAGGCTTCATCATATACATCTCCGTAAAGTACAACTTCAGCACCATAACCCTTAGTTCTGTTAACCTTTATAAGTGGTGTTGTTGTTGGCATAACAACAGTAGCCTTTACGCCATACTTTTTTGCCGCAAATGCAACACCCTGTGCGTGGTTACCAGCAGATGCTGTTATAAGGCCTTTCTTTCTTGCCTCTTCTGACATTGTGCTTATCTTGTAATATGCACCTCTTACCTTGTAAGCACCAGTATACTGCATATTCTCAGGCTTAAGATATACTTTATTGCCTGTCTGATTGCTGAAATATTCGCTGAATATAAGGTTAGTTGGTAATGTAGCTTCCTTTACTTTCTCAGCAGCTTCTTCAAATTTCTTTAAAGTTAATTCTTCCATTGTAAATCTACTCTCCTTTAGGTTACTTTATATTATTAAATCAATTATTAACAATAATATACACCATTAATCTAATTATCAATATAAAATATCATTAATTGAATTAAAATATTACATTAATCATCATCTTCTTCATTATCTGATGTATCAAATAATGCGTTGACAAATGTATCTGAGTCAAATTTCTGTAAGTCTTTAACCTGCTCACCTACACCAATGTACTTAACAGGTATTCCAAACTCCGCCTGAATAGCTACGGCAATACCACCCTTAGCTGTTCCATCCATCTTAGTAAGAATAATTCCTGTTATATTAGTTACATCATTGAATTCGCGTAACTGTGAAATTGCATTCTGACCAGTTGTTGCATCAAGGACTATAAGATTTTCCCTATACGCATCAGCATACTCTCTTTCAATAACTCTGTCAATCTTGCGTAATTCTTCCATAAGATTTTTCTTATTCTGAAGCCTTCCGGCTGTATCACATAAAAGAACATCTGCGTGCCTTGCTTTTGCCGCTGCTATAGAATCATATATTACAGCCGCTGGGTCAGAGCCCTCATTCTGTGCAATTATATCTGCACCTACCCTGTTAGCCCATTCTGTAAGCTGTTCAATGGCAGCAGCCCTGAATGTATCAGCCGCAGCAAGGACAACCTTTTTGTTCTGCTCTTTTAAATGGCCTGCAAGCTTTCCTACAGAGGTAGTCTTTCCAACACCATTAACACCAATAAGCATAACAATTGACTTAGTATTCTCAAATTCATATGCATTGGGCCCAAGGTTCATCTTCTCTTTGATTGTATCAATCAATAACTGCTTGCAATCTTTAGGGTCTTTTATTTTATTCTCTTTAACCTTAGCCTTAAGGTCTTCAATAATCTCATCAGTTGCCCTGACACCAATATCTCCCATAATAAGAGTCTCTTCAAGTTCTTCGTAGAAATCATCATCAATTGAAGAAAAGCCATTAAATATATTATCAATGCCCGATACGATATTATCTCTGGTCTTTGTAAGACCTTCTTTAAGTTTACTAAAAAGTCCCATATTAACTCTTCCTTTCTTTAGGCTCATTCAGATCATTGGCAATAAGGTCTACAGAAACAAGAGTTGATACACCCTTCTCCTGCATAGTAATACCATATAATCTGTCTGCCGCAGCCATAGTTCCACGTCTGTGGGTAATTACAATAAACTGTGTATGCTTTGTAAGCTTATGAAGATAATTAGCATATCTTCCAACATTAGAATCATCAAGTGCAGCTTCAATTTCATCAAGAAGACAGAATGGTGATGGCTTTAAGTTCTGTATGGCAAATAATAACGCAATTGCTGTAAGAGCCTTTTCTCCACCTGATAACTGCATCATATTCTGGAGCTTCTTTCCTGGTGGCTGGGATACAATTATAATGCCAGCTTCAAGTATATCTTCATCTTCCACAAGTTCAATTGTACCACGTCCACCGCCGAATAATTCCTTGAATACCTTATCAAATTCTACTTTTATCTCTTCAAATTTGGCAGTAAACTGTGTTCTCATTCCATTATCAAGTTCTGTTATAACCTTCATAAGCGACTGTTCAGCCTCAATCATATCATCGTGCTGTGTCTTTAAGAAAGTATAACGCTCGCTTACTTCTTTATATTCTTCAATGGCATTAACATTTACATCGCCAAGTTTCTTAATAGAAGCTTTAAGTATATTAATCTGCTTTCTTAAGTCATTAAGATTAGTTAATTCATCACTCTTTAATTCCAATGCATAGCTGTATGTAAGCTCATACTCATTCCACATATAATCAACAAGCGAATCATTAGATTCATCAAGCTTATCGTGCTGGTTATGAAGACGCATACTTTCTTTTTCAAGAAGGATAATCTGCTCATTAAGGGTTTCTCTTTTCTTAAAGAACTCCTTATGGCTTGCAGTAACCTTTTCTTTGTCAGCCTTTAGCTTGGACAGCTTATCGTTGTTAGCTTCAAGCTCTTTAACTGTCTTTTCAATATTATCCTTAACATCAGTTATTTCCTGCTGTTTAGTCTTTATTAATTCTGCTGTCTGTTTTATCTTATCGTTAATACTCTCTTTTTCATTATCAAGACTATTAATCTCATCAGAAAGTCTTTGAATATTTTCATTAATAAATGCAGCTTTCTGTTCAACTGATGAATGTGATATCTTTAAATTCTCAAGCTTAAGTGATACTGCCGCCTCATTCGCTTTCTTTTCTTCAAGCAGCTTATTAAGGTTCTCAATCTCTTTTCTTGAAGCCTCATTCTCGCTGTCAAGCACATTAAGGCTTCCACTTACCTGCTGTTTATCACTGTTGACCTTTGATATCTCAGCATCTATTCCAGCCTGTTCATTTACTGCATTTGAATATCCATCAATTATCTCTTTTAACTTGTTATCAGCCTGCTTAAGAGTTACATCTAAAGTATTCTTCTTAATGTGTGTCTCTCTTTGCTGTTTATTTAACTGGTCAAGATTATCCCTGTTCTTACCGACTTCACTTCTAAGCTCTGATATAGAAGCTTTGGTTTCTGTTATTGTCTTGCTTATGCTTGAAACTTCTGTCTTAAGTTCTTCAATCTCTCTTCTTCGTCCAAGAAGGTTGCTTGAATTCTTAAAAGCACCACCTGTCATTGAACCGCCTGGATTAAGCTGCTCACCTTCAAGTGTTACAATTCTTAATGAATATTTATACTTTCTTGCAATTACCAGAGCATTTTCTATATTATCAACTACAAGAATACGTCCAAGCAGATACTTTGCAAGTCCTTCATATTCAAAAGACACCCTTACAAGATTGCTGGCAACTCCAACAACACCCTTCTCATTAATGCAGTTATCGTTCTCTAATGTATTTCTTGAATGAATAGCATTGAGTGGTAAAAATGTTGCACGGCCAAGCTTATTTACTTTAAGGTAATTAATAAGCTCCTTAGCAGTATTCTCTTTATCAGTAACTATGTTCTGGATTGTTCCACCAAGTGCAGTTTCAATAGCAGTTTCATACTGCTTCTCCACTTTAATAATATCTGCGATAACACCAAGAATACCAGGGTTACTGTCCTTTAATTCCATTATCTTACGGATACTGTTGCCATATCCGTCATATCGTTCAGTTATATTAACTAAAGATTCAAGTCTTGACTTGCTTCTATGATAATTCTGGGTAAGCTTGTCAAGTTCCTGTGTCTTCTCCGTTATTACCCCCTTAATAGATGTTACATTGGCATTGGCTTGTGCAATTGAAGCATTAATACTGCTTATATTAACATCACATTCTTTTAACTGTGAAGTAATAGAAGCTATTACCTGTCTTTGTGCTGTTTCATCACTTTTTCCAGTTATTATCCTGCTGTTTAACTGCGATTTACGGATTTCAAGCTGTTCAAGCATTGTAATGAACTTCTGGTTCTCTGCTTTGATAGATGACTGTTCTGTCAGATTATCATATATAAGTGTCTGACGGTTCTCTATCTGTCCTGATATTCCGTCTATCTCAGCCTTTACAGCCTCAGCTTCCTCATTAATGGCATTAAGCTTTGTGTTATATTCATTAATCTCTGTATTAATCACCTCTGCCTGCTTCTTTAATTCATTAATCGAAGCTGTCTTGGCAGTCTTATCCTTCTCAATGTCATTAATTCTCTCAGAATGAAGCTGCTTGTTAGCGTTAAATGTCTTAACCTGTTCCTCAAACAGATTAATCTCACCCTTGAACTTCTGGTTATCAAGCTCTAATGCAGAAGATACCTGATTAGTCTGCTCAATTGTAAGATTAAGCTCATTAAGCTGGTTCTCAGCCGCTTCATATTCTGCCTTAGTAGCATCATATTCATTTCTTGAGCCAGCCAGATCATTATCAGCAATCTCTATTTTATTATCAAGCTCAGCAATTTCTTTTCTTATACGGTCAGTTTCTAATAAAAATGCGTTGACATCATATTTTTTCAAATCTGACTTTAAATTAAGATATTCCTTGGCTTTCTCAGACTGTACCTGTAATGGTCCAACCTGCTTTTCAAGCTCTGATAAAATATCATTAACACGGACAAGATTATTTCTTTCATTGTCAAGCTTCTTAATAGCCGCAGCTTTACGGCGTTTAAATTTAACAATACCTGCCGCCTCGTCAAAAAGCTCCCTGCGCTCCTCAGGTTTACCACTAAGAATTTTATCAATCTGTCCCTGTCCGATAATTGAATAACCTTCTTTACCGATACCCGTATCATAGAACATCTCTGTTACATCTTTTAATCGACAGGTATGTCCGTTAATCTTGTATTCACTTTCCCCTGAACGGTACACTCTTCTTGATACCGTAACTTCATCATATTCAACAGGAAGCGCATGGTCACTATTATCAAGTGTTATTGCAACATACGCAAAACCAACAGGTTTACGGTTCTGTGTTCCTGCAAATATGACATCTTCCATTTTCGCCCCACGAAGCTGCTTCGCACTTTGTTCACCAAGAACCCATCTTACAGCATCGGCAACATTACTTTTCCCAGAGCCATTAGGACCTACAATGCCTGTAATTCCGTTATGAAAGTCAAATACTATCTTATTGGCAAATGACTTAAAACCCTGAACCTCTATACTCTTTAAATACATATATACAATTCCTTTGCTATTTTCTTATAGGAAATTCATATCCCTGCTTCTTTAATTCCACAAGTGCCTCATATGCCGCGTGCTGTTCAGCGTGCTTCTTGGTATGACCCTTGGCTGTAACGTGGAACATTCCATCGACCTTCGCACTTGCAATAAAGTCTTTATCGTGCTCTGGTCCTGATTCTCCTATAATCTCGTATACAACTTCCTTATGTGCCGCCTGTACGACTTCCTGTAAAATAGTTTTGCTATCATAAAAGAGTTGCTTGCTTTCCAAATCATTAAGAATAAATGATTTAACGAATTCTTTTGCATTAGCAAAACCACCATCCAGATATATTGCTCCTATTACCGCTTCACAGGCATCTGATACTATAGAATCTCTCTTTCTTCCGCCTGTTAATTCCTCACCTTTACCTAACATTATGAAATTATCAATTCCAATAGCTCTTGCACATATAGCAAGTGTAGGTTCACATACAATACTTGCACGAAGTCTTGTCATCTGGCCCTCATTCATATTGCTGTAATTCTTATAAATGTAATCGCTTGATGTAAGTTCCAGAACTGCATCACCAAGGAACTCAAGTCTTTCATTATCCTTATACTTCTTAATCGTCTTCTCATTAGCATAAGAGCTGTGAGTAAGTGCATTTTTTAAAAGATTAATATCTTTAAACTGATAATTAATTTTATCCATTAACTCAGATAAATTCTTATTATACATTCAATCTCCAATCTGGTGTCAATCTTATAATTATGTCCAATTTATTCAAAAAAGAAAATACAGTCAGATAAAATCCTGCCAGATTACTTTATATGTAACAGGGAATTCTATCAAAATTTCCTGTTACATAAAAAAGCATTAATTTATCCGTGTAATATGCACACTTATAAATTAATGCTCTATTGACACATATCATAGACCCCTGCTATATCAACACCAATATTCTTTATATTAATTATTTAGCAAGTGCATTCTGAATCTGAGTTGCTGCATCTCCTACAGTAACAATATTCTCAATTGCATCGTCTGGAATCTGAATACCGAACTGGTCTTCAATCTCTGTTATAATCTGGAATACATCTAAAGAATCTGCCTTAAGGTCATCAACAAATGCTGATTCTTTAGTAATCTTATCCTCGCTTATATTAAGTACATCTGCAATAATTCTCTGTAACTTCTGAAATTCCATATAAATCCTCCATTCTGACCTGATATCTTAATTATATGAATATCAATATATATCAGGCGTTATACACAATTCTAAATCTGATATTCTTATTATAAATATAACATCTATTCTTGTATTACTATTATAAATATAATATCCGTTCTTGTACTACTTTTATAAATATAATGTACATCCTTGTACTACTATAAATATTATATCTATTCTTCTGTTAATTCCGGCATATGCGAAAGTGACTCAACAATCTGCTCATTAATATTGCTTTTTGAAAATGTCACGCATTGAAGAATTGAATTCTTTACCTCTTTAGCTTTGGCACTTCCGTGTGTCTTAACAACAAGACCATTAAGACCTATAAGTGGTGCTCCACCATACTCTGATGCATCCATAGTCTTAAGTGTACTCTTAATTGAGTCCTTAACAAGCATTGCTCCAATCTTTGACTTAAGATTAGAATAAAATGCACCCTTAATCTTAGATATAATTGTACCAGCAAGACCCTCGTAAAGCTTTAATATAACATTACCAACAAATGCATCACACACGATAACATCTGCACCGCTTCTTGGTATCTCTCTTGCTTCAATGCTTCCTATAAAGTTAATATCATCACACGCTTTAAGAAGTGGAAATGTCTCCTTAACAAGCTGGTTGCCTTTCTCCTCTTCAAGACCAACATTAACTATCGCTACTCTTGGCTTCTTAATCCCAAGACAGTTCTCCATATATATAGAACCCATCTTAGCCCACTGCACAAGAAAAGCTGGTCTGGCATCAACATTAGCCCCACTGTCAACTATCAGCACACAGCCTTTATCAGTAGGAACAATCGCACCTATTGGTGGTCTTTCAACGCCTGGAAGACGTCCAACAATAACCTGTCCACCAACTAATATAGCACCAGAACTTCCTGCTGATACGAAAGCATCAGCTTCTTTATTCTTAACCATATTAAGAGCCTTAACCAAAGATGAATCTTTCTTATGTCTTATAGCCATAACAGGTGGCTCACCTGTTTCTATAACCTCTGTAGCATTAACAACTTCTATCTGCTCTTTGCTATAAGTATATTTGGAAAGTTCGTTATTAACAACATCTTCTTTTCCAACAAGATATACAAAACATTCTTTGCTTGTATTTACGGCATCTACCGCACCTTTAACAATCTCGCCAGGGGCATTATCTCCACCCATAGCATCAAGTGCAACTTTTATCATAAATATACCATTCCTTATATAAATTATGCCTTTTAAATATACTACTAAAATGCTATTTATGCAAGCAAAGCTTAAAAGAAAGCATATGCTAAAAATGTATTTCACCTATATTCTTAATAAGGATCCAAAAAGAATATATCTATGAACAGGAACACCTTTGGTCTTAGCCGTATCCGTCCCACCATCCAGGCAGATTAGAAACTTTCATTTATTAGAAACGTACACGAAAGGCATAAAAAATGAGCCTGCCCTCTAAAGGACAGACTCATTAAATAAGTTACTCTATAGAAATTAATCTACAGTAACGATTTCTTTCTTGTTGTATGAGCCACAAGACTTACATACTCTATGAGGCATCATTAATGCACCACACTTGCTGCACTTTACGAGATTAGGAGCGCTCATCTTCCAATTAGCTCTTCTCTTATCTCTTCTAGCCTTTGAAGATTTATTCTTAGGACAAATTGACATTCGGTTACACCTCCTTAAAATTCTTTAAAATATCTTTGAAAACAGACATTCTTGGATCCAGGATATCCCTGTCACAACCGCACTCTCCTTTGTTCAGATTCGCACCGCAAATCAGACAAATTCCTTTGCAGTCCTCCTTACATAAGGTCTTTCCCGGCATGGATATCAGTATTTCGCCGAAAACTAACTTGTCCACGTCGAGGTCGTATCCATCAATATAGTCTTTTTCTTCTTTTGCTTCTTCCTCGGATGCGTTATCATTAAAGTCAACAATCTCATCAACCGTATAGTCAACGCGTGTATCAACTGGCTCTAAGCATCTGTCACAAGGAATACTAAGGGTAACATAAGAATCAGCCTTAATAGAAAGCTTATTCTTACCTAGCTTCTTAATGATAACATCAACCGCAGGCTTATCAATTATATCATAATCAGAAGAACCTGTATTAAATGTATTCATCTCAATATCTGCTTTATAACTCTTCTCATCCTGTGAACCGGATAAAAGCTCTCTTAAATCAATTAGCATAATTGTCTCCAATTCATACTATATATAGTAAATAAGCATAACGCTTACCACACTTGGTCTATTATACGCACCTGATATTGGTTTGTCAATAACTAATTTAATATATTTAATCACGATATATCAAACCGCACGATATATTTATTCATAATATATTCAATTATAAAATATTCAACCATACGATATATCCAATTATGATATATTCAATCAATTAACACATGTCATTAATTACTTTACAAGTGCTAATGTTTCTCTTGCGATAGCAAGTTCTTCGTTTGTAGGGATTACGCAAAGCTTAACCTTTGATTCTGGTGTAGAGATGATGCCTTCAACACCGCAAGCCTTCTCAGAAGCTGCTTCATCAAGTTCAACTCCGAGGAATCCAAGGTACTTGCATACCATTGGTCTTAACCAAGCTGCATTTTCACCAACACCAGCTGTAAATGTGATAGCATCAACACCATTCATAGCTGCTGTATAAGAACCGATGTACTTAGCTACTCTGTAAGCATAAGCTTCAAGTGTAACCTTAGCTACTTCATTGCCTTCGTTAGCTGCTGCGTTAAGATCTCTGAAGTCAGAAGAAATACCACCCGACATACCAAGTACACCTGACTTCTTGTTAAGAATATTAAGCATTTCGCTTACTGTAAGATTCTCATGGTTGCAAAGGTATTCGATAATAGCTGGATCAAG
>ERZ779729.1184-NODE-1184-length-19769-cov-14.835548_pt1 | contig 19769 bp, 26 predicted proteins | sample MGYA00511072_ERZ779729 | MGnify/ENA primary metagenome ERZ779729 (study PRJEB29588, sample SAMEA2156675) | human gut metagenome | biome: human gut; feature: human-associated habitat; material: faeces | place: Denmark | collected 2008/2010 ...
CTGACGAATATCCTAACTTATTCAGTATTAATTAGTTTAAACGGGACAGTAGTGAGTATAAATATGAAAAACGATACATCAATGAAATATTATAAGCTATCACATGACCTGAGGATGGGCAAGAAATACCCACAAGTAGATTGTCTTTGTCCTTTCACGGCATCTCAAATAAGTCCGTGGAATAAACTATTATGTAATCCCGATTTGAAATTCAAATTAAAAAAGGGGGCTATTATGTCAGACTATATCTCCACGACAGCCGGACCTGGATGTGATATGCTTATATCTCCTGAATTATATGACTGTATCAGGCTTTTCAATGTCATGCCGTATCAGGTTTTTCCAGCTTTAATTGACGCCAATAAAGATATTAGGGAATACTTGTGGTTACATCTATACGGACTTCCTTTCGTGGATTTAATAGACTACAACAAATCATCATTCATTAGGACAGAGTGGACTATTCCACAAGATTCTATTGCTCTAGAGTCTTTCAGCCAATATCAGCAATTAAAATCACAGGATAAGACCGGGGCTTTTGGCGTAACATTTGATTCGCTCACATTAAAAGATAGCATAATTTGGGATTTGTTCTTTCCGTTTCCATTCGACAGTACAATCGTTATATCTGAACGATTAGCGGATGAGTTAATCAAATCCAATTATACCGGTTTGTCAATCGAACCAACTGATTTAATCTCTTGCACATTGAATAATGAAACAGATTGACAACATCAGCAAAGCATTGACTGCCTTTCGTATGGCTGCGGCTGCTCAAGTTGCAGCAACGGAGAATGGCGATTATAAAAAGGGCAACAATGCCTTTGACCGGGTTATTCATATTCTCAAACATCTCAAGGAATTAGGAAAATTGAATGAATTGGAAGCATTGTTGTCTGATTCTAATGTAGGCGTAAGAATGTTTGCCGCTTATGGCTTGCTGCCGACACTTCCCAAAATCGCTGTTCCAGTTCTTAAAGAGATTTCACAAAGAGAGGATATCCATTCCCTTACCGCAAAAGCGACACTTGAACAGTGGGAACAAGACACTTTGATATATCCATTTTAGTTTTTAGCGTTACGATTATGAATAAGTGTCAGAAAATAGTCGGCGTTATAGCCTTTGGAGTGATTGGTATTTACGAATTGCTCTTATGTGCCAATACCTATGTGGATTTGAAATATATAATAGAGCCATACGATATTCCTGATATAATCGATAGGATGTATTTGAGGGCTGATGCATTGTCGGCATCCCTTTGGATCAATTATTTCATAGCACTTGCCCTGTTCATTTATCTATGGAGGAAAGGAGGCAAGCGATGAAAAGACAAGGTACAAATACACTGTCGAAAATAGTAATTGTCATAGCCACATTGATATTCTTGTACTTCTGTATGCTTTTATTCTTTGGATTTCCGATACCGCGCGGAAGCAAGATTGACAGTAATTACTATACCTACTACAAAAACATCTTTGGAATTTACTATATCTCGGTCGAACATGCACCCGCACTGATTAATCATGGCAGTTGGGGGTATCTGGACGATGCGGATATGCAGACATTCATGGTGTTAGGCGAGGGTTGGGCAAAGGATGCCAATCACGTATGGCATGACGATGAGATTGTTAAAAACACGGATGTAAAATCATTCCATATAAATGAGCATGGCGTTGCTATGGATAAAAACAGAGTCTATATACATGATTCTTCAAACGATGAGGATTATATAAGACCATCATACAGTGGCATAGATGTCGAGACTGCCGAATATTTTGTCTACAGGCTTGGCGCACTTCAAGATGAATGGATGCGCGACAAGGACTTTGTCTATCACAACGACCGGAGAATTGATGTGGACAGAAACAGTTTTGAAATTTATGGCGAAGACTGGTTTGTAGATAAAGACTTTCTTTATAAAACACTATATAATGATTTGACCCGAAAGTGGGATTTACACCGTATTGACTCCTTGCAACAACCCATTGAGGCCGGTTATCAATATTTCCGTAATGGCAGAAATATTATATATGGCGACTCAATAATTCTTAAAGACATAGATGTGCAGCATTTTGAGGAGATTGGTGTAGGCAAATACAGGGTCAATGACATGTTGTTTCTCTGGGGTAAACCTTTCCTTAAAGACTCCTTGGATGTAGAGAATGCAAGATTTTATTTTCATGGTCATATAGCAGCCGACAATGGGAATGTCTACTATGTTCATAAACTACTTGATGATATTGATGCCTCGACATTCCGACAGATAGATGACGATACATTTGAGGATAAAGACTATATCTATACCATAAAAGAGAACGCTTGGAAAGAGGAATATCCCTTTGATAAAAAGAAAAAATAGATGTAATATGAAACCGTGGCAAAAAATAGTAGGCATAATAGCCTTTGGAGCGATTGGCTTTTGTATTGGATGCACTCGTCCCATAGATTACACTGATGGCGAAAGGGTTGTGTATTCCGATTTACCAAAAGAAGTTCAGGACACACTATCTTGGTGGGGGAAGCATACAATAATCTCAATAGATGATACTGTAATTGTTGAATTGCCTGATGTAATCTGCTATAACTCTGATTATTCTTTCCTATACACCAAATTTGGTCCTTGGATTACATCGCGCAAACTAAAGCGCAATACAGATGGGAAGGAGTGGAAATTTTCTGGAAATCTGAATGTCCCGAGACCGATTGTAACGATTGGCGACACAATATATATGCCTTCGGATTATAATGTAGTCAGTATGGGCGTTGACAGTAATTCCGTTTTTAAACGGAAGATTCTTAAATAATCGCAAATTGATATCAAATCCAAATAATATGGTGTAAAATAATGGAAACTTTAATGGAATTGATTGCTGAAATATTTATCCGTTCATGGTTCGGGTCAGCGGTTCTTCATATCGGAGCCGGGCTTCGGTATGGGTGTCTGCGGCTGTTCCGTCGTGGGAAGAAAGTGTCATATCGGCAAATCCGCTATGGTTCGGAGGATTTCAATAACATAGACCATGCCGACAACAACCTTGCCAACGGATTTCTCGGTTTTCTCGTTCTCGCAGTGATTATAGTATTAATCGCCAAATAAATCTTGACATGAAACTGACCGATAAACGATTTTGGATAACGATACAATACATTTGTGTGTTATTCCTTACAGTATGCTTTACTGGACTTCTTGTGAGCGATTTATTCGTGTGGTTTATTGCTATATTCTTTTGGCTGTTCATTCCGGCAGTTATCGTTGCCTGCATATCTTTTATTTGTTCGCTAAGATGCAACGACAAGCATAAGAAGATACTGTTGATATTGAATGTGGTCAACATTCTCTTATTTTCATTCTTGTTTTTCAATCCGTCAAACAGATGTGATGCCGATATAATGGAAAGCCATTATATCGAATATGGCGGACGCATGGAGCGGATCTATCGTAATCTTTACAATAAAATGGCTCCCGGATGTTCCGTAGAGATTGAATTTGAGCATGGCAATGTTTCAATCTTCCATTTATTAAACGGGAATGGCGAGATGGGCTCCAACTGGGATCCGAGCGAGGAAAAGATTGATTCGTTGCTCATTCAAAGCGGGCTAGACAGAAATTCTTTAACTTGGCTAAAAAAAGAGTTGGAAGAAATAGGCTGCATATCTATTTCCTTGCAGTCTATACCGGATGCACCTTATTGTATCGGATTCCGCCGGATAGGTATGGGAAAGTATGATTATCAGATATATCATAGACCTCTCTCTTCTGAAGAACAAAAGAAAATCAATGAATCTGATGCCTCTATTGTTTATTCTCCTTTCGTGGTGTTTGAATATGGAGGTGGAGCCATCGGTTCTCAGAATTTTGTAGGCAAAGATGAATATCTGAAAAAGAAAATGCGATTACGTCATGCGTATGACCGATAAACGATTCTGGATATGGAAAGTGAGATATACCATCAGATAAATGTAATTGATTGCGAATGTTCAATCAATTCAATAGATTATGACGCTACCGACCTTAAAATTATACTTGATCGTTTTGACAACAGAGGAACGATTGCCATTCGATTTAGGAATGTATTTGCCTATCGTGTAACTCTGGAACACTTTAGAATGACCGAGGTTATGGTGGGATTGACTTCCGGCCTCTTATACGAAGTGGAAAATTCCTCTTATCTGGGAGAAATCATGGCAACTGGGATGAGTGCGTTGTATGGATCTTCTCTAAACGTAAAGCACTATGCAATAAAGACAACCGAACACATCGTAGATATTTTAACATCCGAAGCCTACATCATAGATCGAAGTTGACGGATAACCGATTTTGGCTATGTGAGAGTTATAAAGGGATTACAGACTGATTCCTCCTCGCCCTTTCTCAATCTTTCCAATCATACCGACCTTCCGCGACATCGCCAACCTCGTTGAGTGTATGGCGATGTTTGATTTCATCAAAGGGCTGTCGGTGTTTCGCATACATGTTATCGCTCGTGGTATTCACCCACATTATTAGGTCATAACATATGAGCCAATGTCATCACACAAGATTCTTGAACGGAATGAATGTAGTCAATGAATATCTTTGGATTGATATATTTTCCTTTTTGACGTATGGTAATATGTAAATGTTCACCAGTACTGCGGCCTGTATTGCCGGTGATGCCTACCACTTCACCTACCTTGACAATCTGCCCCTTTGATGCGGAAACCCGTGAAAGGTGGCAATAACTGACGGTGAAGTTTCCGTGCTGGAGAGTGACATATTTCCCAGACACCTTATCCTGCCCAACAGCAATGACTCTCCCCTGCATCATGGCAAATACCTTGGCACTCCGGGCATGAAGGTCAATGCCGTTATGAAACTTTCTTTTTCCCGTAAACGGGTCTTTGCGATAACCGTAAGGCGAATTTATCTTGATATGTGAGAGCGGATAGCATACGCTGAGATAGCGAGCTACCTGCTCTTTCTTTTTTGTGTCCGTACTTGACAATGAAACCTTGTCGGGTACGGACTTCTCGTTTTCAGAGGTGATGCTTTCGGGTGTCGCCTCTGCTTTGTTTGTCGTCCGGGTGGAATTTTCAACAGTGACTTTATAGCGATAGCCCGAACAGGAAACCGTGTTGAACTGCGCTTTCACATGGTTTCCGGATAATAACAAAAGAAGGGCTATAACGATTCGTGTATTACTCATAGATGCAAATGTAGGAACAGTTCTCCGACCGTGCCAAAAGATGTCTTGATTTACCTCCAAAATATAACATTAAATAAGTTTAGAGTATGAATACTGCATCATAATCATACTTAAAGCATAAATAAACACAAATAATCAGGCTATTTAGAACTACGCGAATTGAAGTATGGACAATAGTATATACCTTTGCCAAAGTATAATCAAAATATTATATTAAAGTATGAAACAAGTACGATTTGAATTTAAAGAACTGCCTTACGAAACTCTCTCGCAGTTCGGACTCACACAGGAAATGATTGAAGACCTTCCTATGCACATCTTGGAAGAACTCAGCCACGGCAGGCACTCGCCTGTACTTCCCATCAAGGTAAACGATGATAACGGAAACACGGTCACCGACCTTAGCCGATTCGCTTTCGTGCGCAAGGAAAACGGAGAAGCCGATGTCGTGTTCTACCCGGTGCTGAAGAAATCCTCCTTGGAGAAGTACAGCGAGGAACAACAGAAGCAGCTCCGTTCCGGCAAAGTCATTCTTGCCGACACGGTAACGGCTGACGGGCGAAAGACAAAAGCCTTCGTACAGATCGATACCGAAACCAATCAGGTCATGTCCGTCCCCACGCAGGTCATCGCCCGGAACCTCCAGGTGATGGCAGAAGAACTGAAACTCAGCAATGCCGAAATCAAGGTGATGCAGCAGGGCGAACCGCTGACCTTTGTGATGCAAGACGAGCCTGTAACAGTCGGCATCAGCCTGCACGAGAAGGACGGTATCCGCTTCTGCCAGGGAGACACCAAGAAATGGAGCGAGCAGACCAAAAGAGAATGGGACAAATACACATTCGGCTGTTACGGTTGCTGGATGATGGACGATGACGGCAATCTCGACTATATCCCGGAAGAGCAATACACGGAAGAACTCTGGAACGAGCAGAAAAAGAGTGCCCAACGCAATATGGGTGCGGGACTTCACAAGTAAAACCTTTCAAACATTGTAATTATGGCACAAAACACCTATTATCCCGAAGAAGTGCTCATCGAGAAGATGGAGCGCGGAGAATACGGCTGGCTGGATTACGTCAACCACTTTTCTGCCGAATGGCAGGAAGAACTGGTGGAATACTGCAAGGCGCACTCGCTCACGATTGACGATACGGCAGCCGAGCAATTCGTCCACTACAAGAGTGAACAATTAGAAGCCGCCATGGAAAGCGGTGAAGCATAAACACGGACTATGGCAATACGAACCAACACAAACCCGATGAGACCGGACTTGCAACCCGAAATGCGTGCTCTTTTGATGCGCAACGGTATGCAAGCCCATATCGTACCTGTGGGTGACAGCTACCAGCTGGTAGTACAGGGGCACGATTCCCCACTGTTACGATACCCCATCAGCAGGCAGCAGATGCAGGCCCTGAGCGACTGGGGAACGAACCATGCCAACAAGAAAGCCTACGAGACCTTCACGGACATCGTAAAGGACGATTTTGATATGCCCCGCAACTTCGTCCACGCTCGCAACGCCAACGGTCGTGTGGCAATGGGACTTCACGGCTACCGTATCGGCATCGGTGAGTATGGCAGGGTCGGCAGGTACGGTATGCCACCCCCTTTCCTCGGATGGACTCCCAGACAGCAGGAAGGCTATCACTTGCGCAGGGTCGGCGGCCGGCTTTTCTATGCAGGTACGCCTATGGTGGCAGAACGCCCGGACGAACGGATGAAACCCGGTGAAATGCAATCCGGCGGTTACGGATTCTACTACAAAGGGCATCGGCAACCACAAGAGCAGGTACAGCCAGTCCGGCAGGATGTCTTGCAGGATTTGCAGGCAGTCATCACCCCGATGGTAAACAAGCCAAGAAGCGAAGAACCGGCAAAGCCTTACAAGGAGTTGATTACCTCACCCGTCTATTTCTCCAATGAGAAGTGGCAGGAATGCCTTTCGTCACACGGCATCATCGTGGATACGGAAGCCGGAACACTGACCGTCCAGTCAGAAAAAGTCAGTGCCGATATGGTCTATGACCTGACAGAAGAGGAATTATCCGCACTGGTATCTAATTCCATTGAAGAGCATCCGGTTGAGAAACGCCTGGAGATTCTGAACAATGTCATTCAAAATGACTATTCCGATAAAATCACATTGGAATCGCTGAACAGCAAGGAGCGCATCAGCATTGCCCTGCACCCCGAAGTGGAGCAGGATCTGGCTATGCGGAACCGGCAGGAACAGGACTTGCTCCTGCCATTGGAATCCGATAACAGCCTTGCACCGCACTCTACCGAACAGACAGTACTGCAAGAAGACGAACATATCATCAGAGAGCCACAAGAAGGAGCCTTGATTGACGGACGGGACTTGTCATACATCAACGAAAACAAAGGCTGGTACCGGGAAGGAGAACACGGACGTGAGGTGGAAGTGGAAGCCATCGCCGTACAACCGGCAGAAACGGAGGGCAAATACAAGATGACCGCCATTATCAACGGAGAACCCATCACCCATGAAATCAGCCAGAAACAGTACGACAAGTTCCTGGCAGTCGATGACTACCACCGCATGAAGCTCTTTTCCAAGATATTCAACGAAGTGGATATGAAGACCCGTCCTGAAATGAGCAGCGGATTGGGTACGAAGATATTCGCCGCACTTGCCGCAGGTGCGGTAGTGCTGTCGGATGTCGCCCACGGGCTTCACCATCCCTGTCCGGAATTTTACGGAGAGCGTTTCAGTTCCGCACCCCGTCCTTATTTCAAGCCGGGAGTGGACTCGCCGATGGATGTGGCAGCAAGGAACTTTGAAGCGCAGATGAACAAGGAGGTGGCAGAGATGCGCAGAGGATTTTAAGGAATAAAAGGAACACACAGATGGCAAACGGAGAACTGACATACGATGACTTCCTGCAACGGCTGGACATTCAGGATATACTGATGGACGCAGGCTATCACCTGAACAAGCGTGACGGCTTGCGTTATCCGTCCTATATCCGCACGGACAGCAACGGCACACGCATCCGTGGTGACAAGTTCATCGTCACGCCGAACGGCAAATGCTGTTTCCAGCCACCACAGCAAAAGCTCTATAATATCATATCCTTTATCAAGGCATTCCCTGAGAAATTTGCGGAACACCGGAACGGCGTCTCTCCCGACAGGTTGGTCAACCTTGTCTGCAACAGGCTGTTGAACCAACCCATCAATGACAGACCTTTGCGCATCATCCAACCCAGACGGGAGAACACTCCGTTCAGGCTGGATGATTACGACATCCACCGTTTTGACGTAAATGACCGGGAGACCCACAAACGTTTTTACCCCTACTTCAAGAACCGTGGCATCGACATCTTCACACAACGGGCTTTTGCCGACCATTTCTTTCTGGCTACCAGACACCGTTCAGACGGTTTGGCGTATGCCAACCTTGCCTTTCCACTGGTACTTCCCAAAGAGCCGGACAAGATTGCAGGACTGGAGGAACGAGGCCGTCCCAAGATGGACGGTAGCGGAAGTTACAAGGGCAAAGCCGAGGGCAGCAACAGCAGCGAGGGCTTATGGATAGCCAATTTCAGCGGTGAGCCTTTGCAAAAGGCAGGCGGCGTTGCGTGGTTTGAAAGTGCCTACGATGCAATGGCTTTCTACCAGATACACAGGAATGGCTTTCGGGACAACCCTGACCTTTCCAAGAAAAGCGTGTTCGTCTCCACGGGCGGCACTCCCACCGATATGCAGATTCGCGGTATGCTTTCCGTCACTCCGGATATAAACCACTACTTGTGTTTCGACAACGACAGTGCCGGGCGTGAGTTCGTGAAAAAGTTCCAAGCCATAGCGGAATCCATGCACATCAATTCCGACCGTATAAAAGTATTTCCCTTGATGCCCTGTTACAAGGACTGGAACGATACCCTGCTTGGCAAAACAAGCGAGGAATACCTTGACAGCATCAAGGACGCGATTCTCCCATTGGGAGCACCACTCGGTACCACAGGGTATGCAACCGACAAGGAAGAAGAACACCGACAACCAAATATACACAGATAAGAGCCATGCAACAACCGATATACAGAGAGATTTCGCTACGACCGCAAACGGCACAGTTCTTCATTGACGAACTGCCCTTGCTGTTGCTTTGTCCCATGGGACTGGTCTATGGAGGAATGGAGAACGCCCCTCTTGCATCTATCGCCGCCCTCTTTGCCGTTCTCCTTTCCCTCATTTTGATTTACCGGCTTATATACCTGAAACGCATACGCTATCACGTCGGTAGCGAACAGCTGACTGCCGAGCATGGCGTGTTCCAGCGCAGTATCGGTTACATCGAATTGTACCGTGTGGTGGACTTCCACGAACAGCAGAGCTTGTTGCAGCAGATTCTCGGACTAAAGACTGTCACAGTGTTGTCTATGGACAGGACCACGCCCAAGCTGGAATTGACAGGTCTGCCCAAACGAATCAATATCGTGGATATTATCAGAGAGCGTGTAGAGTTTAACAAACAACGAAAAGGAATCTATGAGATCACCAATCACTGAAATAACGATGCTCCTATTCGGCATCATCTTGTCTGTCACGGCGAAGGCGCAGATTGTCACGACCAATCCGTTGGAATATGTGGCATTGGCAGAAGGCAACGAACTGATTCTCGGCAAAGTAAAAGACCAGATGGACGGGCAGAAGAAAACCGCCCTTTTACAGAATACCATTGCCGCAGAGTTCGAGCAGATGCACCAGTGGGAGAAGAAATACAACAGCTACCTTAAAACGGCAAGCGGTTTCGCATCCTCGCTGAAAGCCTGTACCCACCTGTACAATGACGGTGTGAGGATTTTTATCTCGCTATGCAAGCTGAAGAAAGCCATCAGCGACAATCCACAGGGCATTGTCGCCGCAATGAGCATGAACAACCTGTATATCGAGACCGCAACCGAACTGGTGACGGTATTCTCCCTGCTCCGTGATGCCGTGGCAAAAGGAGGTAAGGAGAATATGCTTACGGGAGCGGAACGGAGCCAGACCCTATGGGCATTGAACGACCAACTGTCCGCATTCCAAAAGAAACTCAACCTGCTTTACCTGAGCATCAGGACTTACACGATGACTGACGTGTGGAACAACGTGACGGCAGGTATGCTGGACAGGAACAATGGTGAAGTGGCACGAATGGCAATGAGCAGGTGGCGCAGGGCAGCAACGGCAAGATAAAAAGATGGAGGAAAGAGAAAATGAGACGGGCAATCTTTATCATAATCACACTGCTGTGCATAGGCGTGAAAGTCCACGCGCAGATAGACCCCACCCTTGCCGGAATGGTTCTCATCTATACCGAAAAGTCCAAGAAGACCTTGAAGAACCAAGAGAAAATCATGCTCCTGCAAACCACCGGACACATCTGGACGAAAGAGGAGGTGGAAGCCGTCACCGACCTGCAACGGGAGTTCAATGATTATCTGGATTCATTCCGTTCGGTCATCAGTTACGCCGCACAGATATACGGCTTCTATCACGAGATAACCCATCTCACGGAAAACATGGGAGAGTTCACCGGGCAACTCAGGAAAAGTCCTGCCAATGCCGTGGCAGTAGCACTCTCCACGAACCGGAACAAGATATACCGGGAACTGATATACAACTCCATGGAAATTGTCAATGACATACGCACGGTCTGCCTGTCAGACAACAAGATGACGGAGAAACAGCGGATGGAAATCGTGTTCGGAATCCGTCCCAAGCTGCAACTGATGAACAAAAAGCTGCGACGGCTGACCATGGCGGTGAAATACTCCTCGATGGGTGACGTGTGGGCAGAAATCACGGAACGGGAACAACCCAAAGCCAACAAAGCAGAGATAGCCAGGTCTGCCATGAAACGGTGGAAACGAAGCGGAAAGGCCGGTGCTTTTTAACATAACGGGAATATAAAAACAAAAAGATATGGGATTCTGGAGTTCATTATTAAAGACAGGCGGTAAAGCCGCAGGAGCGACAGGCAAAGCCGTTGGTGGAGCCGTATTGCACCCATCACAGACCTTGCGAGGGGCAGGAAGCGCATTGAAGACGGCAACCGTAGGAGCCGCGGCCGGATATGTCGGCTGGGAGAAACTGACCACCGACAAGAGCGTGGTGCGCATCGTGAGCGATGCCGTCATAGGAGAAGACACCACCAACGCCATCAGCGGCACGGCGAAAGCGGCTACCGAAACGGTAAACAAACTTACCGGCAAAGCCGAACAGACTTTTGACAGCGTGAGAGCCAGGCGTCAAGTTCGCTCTCTTCCACGCTCGATGGAGCGTCCAATTTTTTAAGCGGTGTTTCCAACGGGAATGCCGGGAATATGTTAGGCAACTTTTTCAGCAACCTCGCGCATGGCAGAGTATCGGGATTAAGCATAGTCGGATTGATTGCCGGGGCATTCCTCGTGTTCGGACGTACAGGCTGGCTCGGCAAGATAGCCGGTATCTTCTTGACCATGATGATGATTGGCAACAACACCCAACGCCAGCAAGAAGCGTCCGTTACCGGCAATCAGCGTCAAGCCCGTCCACAGCAGGAACAGGAGGAACAGACCCATAGCGGAGGAATGAGAAGATAAGACAGTCATAACACAATAATATTCTACAAATGAAATACACGGAAGAAATGATTTTACAGTCCCCAAGCGGCTATTGTATGCCCTTTGAGGAAGAAAAGAATAAAGAAGTAACCTTGTCAAAAGGCTACGGGGAACAGAAAGATGCCGTCACCGGAGAGACATCCTTTCATCACGGCATAAACTTCCATGCCAGTCACCGTCCTTTGACGGCAGTGGCCAGCGGTGTCGTGTCAAGTATCGGTACGGACAAAGAGCATGGTGTATATATTGTCATACGCTACGGCAAATACGAAGTGACCTATGCGCATCTTGCTAATATATTCATCCGTTTCGGACAAAAGGTAAAAGCAGGTCAGACGGTAGCCATCAGTGGAAATGATCTTCACATGGAAGTGGCGTTTGACGGCGAGGAACTGAATCCGATAGAGTTCCTGACCATGCTTTACGGCAATATCCAGGCACTCGGCAAATCGGGACACAGTGCGGCACACGAGTTCACTCCGTTTGACGGTGAGATTAAAACCAGGTACGACCGTGACAAGGAGGAAATCGAGGAACTGATGCTCCGCTTCCTTCCCGTCTATATGGAAGACCTGTTCCGTGGCGAGTACATCGTACCCGAATATACAGAACAGTCCCTGCGTAATGTGTTCACCGTGGGAGCGGCCAAGAACTACTTCTTTGAGTCGATGCCGAGCATGGCAAACCCTTTGGGCATAGGCAGCCGTGCCTTGCCTTTGGCCGGCAAGGTACAGAATCTCCTGATAGCGGACTTTCTCAATTATCTCGCTCTCAGGCACAATGTCTATCTCTCTACCATGAGCGAGGAAGTAAAAAAAAACTTCAATCCGAGGCAGTAGCCAGCAGTGGCATTATCGACCCGTTGTCGGAACTGGAGATAGACGTACAGAGCTTCGATATTCCGAGAATGGTGTCCGTCTATCCCGACCGTGCCGGAGTCCGATGGTGGACGAAAGCATGGTTCAATAACCGGGAGGAAGGCGAACATTCCGTAGAAATCGACCGGATGGCCGCCATCCGTTTCATTCAGGACCGGATAGAAAAGGATGAATGGCTGGAAGAGTTCTTCCCCAAGCAGATGGAGATATACCACAACGCCATAGAACAAACCAAGGAACAACTGTTGAACCAATTGAATTATTAGAACATGGGCGAAATCAAGCATACAGCACGCTTTGCGGAGATAGAAAGGATATTCGGTGACTACTTCAATAGTCACCTTGCCCCTGTCATGCGAGACACGCAGAACTATCTCAACCGCAAACAAGCGGAGGAAATGGCTGCATATTCCACCAGTGCAGCCGGCATCCTCGGTTCTATGGCGGCAGCCGGGAATCCGATGATGGATCCGTACCAGACACTGAGAGTGACCGGGGAATGGAACTCCAAGACCACGGAGGACTATCTGGAAATGTGCAGGGAGAAGATTGCAAACAATAAGGAGATACAGGCAGACCTCACGATAATGGCAAACGAGTGGCGGTCCGCCGTGGTGGATGAAATCGGCAGGGAAAGATATGATGAACTGTCCGGGCAATTAGGGTGCGACCTCGCTTACGCATATACGGAATACCGTATCGGAGAGTTGATGACGGGCAAGATGGTCAAAGACAATATGCCCAAGTCTTCCGCTGAATACATCATGCGCAAGGCGGCACAGAACACGCTTTTCGGGCTGTCATACACATTGAACCAGTCACCGCTTGCCGCAGAAATCGAGCGACGTGGGGAAGCAGCCTACAAACCGTCCAAACTGGAAAAAGGGACAGGCAAAGTCATCGGTGCAAGCATCGATGCCATATCACTCGGCAGTGCGGGAAGTTGGGCGAGCTTCGCCAAATTTGTCGGGGCTGACCTGGCATTTTCAGCACTGACTTCCTCCAAGGACAAAACAGGAAACACAGCATCCGTTGAAGAATGCATCAGCAAGGGCGTATTCGGAAGTGAGAGGAATGTCTTTGACAGATTCCGTAAAGAAGCCAATGAAATTAGAGTCAATGACAATCCTTATATCATCGCCACCAATGAACGGCTGACCAAGAAGATTCCCGTACAGAGTTTTGATTTCAGGGACTGGATGAGCCATAACGCCCAAGCGAAAATGCCGTTTGATTTTATTGCCGGCCAAAAGATAAAAGATGAGCGATACAAGGATATTCCGATGGTCATCGCTCCGGAATACATGGAAACTTATTTGCAGGATATGGAGAAGAAAGAAGAGGTTAAAGGTCAATCCGCGCTTGCAAGCAATCCGGGACAATCGGGAAACATCCATACCGCACAATCCGTCCAACAAGCCAATGAAACGGAAACGGCAGAAGAATCAAGGAAAGATACAGCCATTGAACCAGAACAGAACCGACAGGCAGGACAGCAAACCGCCAATGCCAACGAAAACGGCTGGGGCGATTTTTTCTCAACCTTGGGATTGAGTGGTATGGGAGACATAAGCAAAAATTTGGGTTATGTGCTTGCCATGTTGCCGGATATTCTGGTGGGTATGTTTACGGGCAGGACAAAATCATTGGATTTGGGAGACAATGTACTGCCTATCGCCAGCATCGTCGCCGGTATATTCATTAAGAATCCTATTCTCAAAATGATGATGATCGGACTGGGCGGTGCCAATTTGTTGAACAAGGCAGGACACGAGGCATTAGGATGGGAACGGAATGAAGATAACGGTTTGAATACGGGAAACCGTTCCGTCCGATACCGGGTCTATGCGGACGAACCGCTGAATCCACGGATTTCCGGTCCGATACTGCAAGGGAACAAGCTTATCGCAACCATAGACCATGTACCTTGCACCATCCAGTTGCCTGAAAAAGTGGTGTCAGCTTACAATGCCGGGGCATTGTCGCTTAATACCCTTGCCAATGCCATCCTTGCCAAGAGCGACCGTACCCAGCAACTGATGTCGCAGAATTACGAAGAGAACGACCGGGAAACGATTGTGCGTACCAGAGGAATACAATAAAACAGCAACAGATATGAAAGAGAAATCACAGTTTGAGAAAAATGCCGCCGACAAACAAGTGGAACTGCTCTCCGGAGCGTTAAGCGGAGCGGTCAGCGCGGGCGGTCACTGGCTCAATGCCACAGGAAAGGGATATCCCAAGTTTTATCCGGCAGGCGTGGCGGTCAGTCCGTTCAACGCCCTGTTCATGGCTCTGCACTCGGACAAGCACGGATGCAAGAGCAACCTCTTCACCTTATATAGCGAAGCAAAGGCAAGAGGCGAATCCGTCAAGGAACACGAAAAAGGAGTACCGTTCCTGTTCTATAACTGGAACAAGTACGTGAACAGGAACAATCCCAACGAGGTCATATCAAGGGATGACTACCAAAAACTTTCTCCCGAAGAGAAGAACCGATACAAAGGCGTACACAACAGGGAGATACGCACATTGTTCAATATCGACCAGACTTTGCTGCCCCACGTTGACAGGAAAGCATACGATGACGCATTGGCAAAATACGGCAACAGTGTCGAGCAAGGATTCGGAGAAAAGGAATTGCGTGAGCTCAGGCCGAAATTCAATGCCTTCGTACAGTCTATTTCGAGAAATCTGGCACCGGTTCGCACGGATGGCAGCGGTGTGGCGCATTATGACAGCCAGAAAGACGCGATATATATTCCACGGCAAAAGGATTTCGCACATTACACCGATTACGCACAGGAAACCCTTCGGCAAATCATAGCAGCCACCGGACACCAGCAACGCCTTGCCCGTGAGGGAATGGTGATGAAAAACGGGATTCCCCCAACAGAGGATGCCGTCAAGCAGGAACGGCTGATTGCCGAAATCGCTTCGGGTATCAAGATGCTGGAAATGGGACTTCCGGCCCGGTTGTCGGACGAGAGTGTCAAACTGGTGGATTATTGGAACCGTGAACTGAAAGAGAACCCTTGTCTGATAGATGCCATCGAGAGCGATGTGAACAATGCGCTGGAAGTGATACGCAAGGCGGAACGTGGCGAGAAAATCGAGTATGCCACCTATTGTAACTACCGCCAGACAGAACAGATGCGGGAGCAAATGCCCAAGCATTTCTTCGTGGCTGACGAAATCAAGAAGCATCCCGACAAGGAAAACAAGACCATTGTCCTGGTCATCGACAAACAAGGCAAGAGTGCCGATGTGATACTTCCTGCCGGTGCATCCTTGGAGGTGAACAACGAAATCAAGGGAATGAGCAAACAGCGCATACAAAGCGCATTGGAGAAAAGCGGCATTGAAAAAGTGCGTTTCTATAATCCGGACGGTGCGTTGGGCTACCGTCCCGATGACCGTTACTTCGCCGAAAAGCAGATAGAGGTGGCGCGTTTGAAAAACTGGGCATTGGAAACACTCTCCACCATCGATGCGCACTCTGCGGTGAAGCAAGCTGACAAACCCTGGTTTGAGAAGATACAGATGGTACAGGATGACAAGAACCGCTGGGCTTTGTTCATCAAGCCGGAAGGAAAAGCCGGTTACAGCGTCTATCCTGAAAAGGATGACCTGAACCGTTTCTTCACCACGCTGAAACAGTCATTGGATAATATAGACAAGGTGCGTGGAGAACTGGCCAGAAAATACTATGCCCTTGCCGAGAGCAAGCCGGATCTAAAAGTGGACCTGTTCCACACGGCAGATGAAAGCATTGACTTGAACCGCATACAACGAGTGGCCGTGTTCAAGACAAAGAACGGGGCGATACTCTGCGCTCCCACCATTGACAACCAGAAACCACAGCCCCGAAGCGTCACACCACAGCAATGGCAACGGATGTGGGTCGCCGAGGACAGGAACAGTTTCAAACAACATCTGGCGGCAACGCTTTTCGCGGACGTGCTGAACAAGAGCCAGGCACAGGAACAGACCTCTTCCGAAAAACAGGAGTCGGAAGTGGAAACGAAAATCAGCCGTGACGAGGAAATCAAGCACGACCAGCCTAAAGAGGAAGTTGAAGAAGAGGAAGAGGTATCAAAAGGAATGCACCGATAAACAGACAAAGCAATGAGCAAGAATAAAGAATATGCGGAGAAATATGCCGAGTTTGCGATGGAACAGATGCGCAAATACGGCATCCCGGCTTCCGTGACCTTGGCACAGGGCATACTGGAGAGCAGCAACGGACAAAGCCGTCTGGCCCTGAACGAGAACAACCATTTTGGTGTCAAAGCCACTCCGGGATGGATTGCGCAGGGTGGCAAATACGGCATTTACACCGATGACAAGCCCAACGAGAAGTTTTGCAGCTACGACAGCGTGGGCGATTCTTACGAGCATCACTCCAAATTCCTTGTAGAGAACAAACGGTACGCGGAATGTTTTGACCTGTCTCCTGACGATTACAAGGGTTGGACGGAAGGACTTGCCAAGGCCGGGTATGCAAGTGGTGGCAATTATGCCCAAAGTCTGCAAAAAATCATTGAAGCAAACGGGCTGCAGAAGTATGACCGGATGGTCATGGCAGAAATGAAGGCAAAAGGATTGGAAACAGGAACCGGACAAGCGGTTACGACAAACGCCTATTCATTCCCGGTCGAGCGCGAAGAGTTCCTGTTTGTCACTTCACCGTTCGGAATGCGTACCGACCCCATGAATGCTGACAAGCTGCAAATGCACAAGGGTATGGACATCCGCTGTAAGGGCGATGCGGTGTTGGCTACCGAGAATAACGGCAAAGTGGTGGCAGTAAACCAAAATGCCAAAACTGCCGGAGGCAAGTCCGTAACCATTGAATACGAGAGGGCTGACGGAAGCAAGATACAGAACACTTATATGCACCTGTCCTCTGTTGATGTCAAGGTGGGTGATAAGGTGCAAGCCGGACAGAGACTTGGTATGTCAGGCAACACCGGCACACGGGCTACCGGCGAACACCTGCATTTCGGAGTGGCACAGATTACCGCTGACGGACAAAAACGAGACATTGATCCCGCAATTTATCTGGCAGACATTGCCCAAAAGGGAAACATCAAGTTGCAAGCCTTACATAATGGCAACGACCTGTTGGCTAAATACAAAACGGAGGTTACTGCCACTCCCCAGGAAACAAAATCACAAAGTCCTGAAGACTGGATGAAAAAGCTGCTCTCTTCGGAAGACAGCGGTGTCGGACTTTCAGGAACGAATGACCCGATTATGGATATGGTGGTCAAAGCCTTTTCTTCGCTGATGATGCTGGCGGTAGTCATTGACAGCAAGGATGAAGAGGAACAGAAAGAAGCCATTTCTGAAATGGCAGGTAGCCGGAAAGTGGAACTGACTTCATTGTTGCCCCACATGAAAAGCTGTGCCCTTGTCATCGGAGAGAACAACAAAGCCGTATTGCAGGCAGACAACGGTACCGTGCAAGTCTCACGGGAACTCAGTACCGTTGAGTTGAGTCGGCTGTCTGCCACTTTGAATAATCCTGGACTCTCGGAGGAAAGCAAGCGTATGCGAGTAGCAGGAATGGTCAATGCCATTGTCCTTTCACAACAGGCTTCACAAAACTTCGAGCAGGGAATGTCGGAACAGCAGAGCCAGAACGAACAAATCAGAAGATAATGAAACGCGTGATGATGGAAATAGGATTGTTAGTCGTCGGGCTGTCCCTTGCAGGACTGCACACCCTCGTATGCTACCGGCTGTTCGGCTTGGTGGTGACACTCGTGATTGTGGGTGTGCAGGTTGTCATTGCGTCAGGGATAGTCTGGATTAAAATCCGTGCGCCCGATTAAAGACGGAACGTATATGCGAGTATTTCACATTTAATAGGATATTCCGGTCAAATGGTCTTGGTTAAAATAAAACTACAAGCAATATGATTAAGTGTAACGTAACAGTGTGCGGAACCATCAGCAAGGCGGCTGTAGTGCGCACCAACAATGAGAACAAGGCTTTCACGGCATTTGCCGTAAATTGCGTGATTCCGGCAAGAAACGGTATCGACAAAACAGTGGAAATCTCTGTCGCTAAGGATGGAGAGGAGCACAATCGGGCTGACTATACCGTAGGCAAGAGAGTGGAAATTTCCGGTGTGTTGACTTTCAAGAAGCGTGGAGACAACCTCTATTTCAATATGTCGGCTTCATCGGTCAACCTTACCGTGGCTTCAAACGAGGATTCCATCAAGGGCGAAATGCTCTTCCGTGGAAAGACAGGCAAGAACATCGAGGAGAAGACAGACAAGAAAGGCAAGAATTTCTTGCAGTTCTCCGCATTTTCCGCGGAAAAGGTCAATGACGGCTTCGAATACCTGTGGGTACGCTTCTTAGGCTTTGACCGTGAACGTGAGGAGTGGCTGCAACCGCAGACCGGCATCGAGGCCAAAGGTGAACTGGAACTGTCCGTCTATAACGACAAGCTGAACATAGCCTGCAAGGTATCGGAAATGTCGGAATATGTGAAACAGCCGTATAACCCTAACAACTGACAGTCATGGCCGGTTACAGGAAAAACAGCAATGACGGTCCGTCCGCGGAGGACAAGGCTCTTGACCTCTTTGCGGAAATGATGATTGAGCGCATCGAGACCATCAGCAAGGACTGGACGAAACCATGGATTACCGAAGGCAGCTTAGGGTGGCCGAAGAATCTGTCCGGACGTGAGTACAATGGGATGAACGCGCTCATGTTGCTTCTCCATTGCGAGAACAAGGGCTACAAGATACCGCGTTTCTGTACCTTTGACTGCGTGCAACGGATGAACAAACCGTCCGAAAAGCAGGCAAAGGAGGGTGTAGAACTGCCAAGAGTTTCAGTGAACAAGGGCGAAAAATCCTTCCCCGTGATGCTCACTACCTTTACCTGCATCCACAAGGAGACCAAGGAGAAGATCAAGTATGACGATTTTAAGAAACTCTCCGATGAAGAGAAGAAGATGTACAATGTATATCCGAAGATGCAGGTCTTCCGGGTATTCAATGTAGCCCGTGCGTCCGTAATGGTCGCGTAATAAATATCTCGATAATAAGAGATTAGGTTAG
>ERZ779729.1191-NODE-1191-length-19684-cov-6.318814_pt1 | contig 19684 bp, 13 predicted proteins | sample MGYA00511072_ERZ779729 | MGnify/ENA primary metagenome ERZ779729 (study PRJEB29588, sample SAMEA2156675) | human gut metagenome | biome: human gut; feature: human-associated habitat; material: faeces | place: Denmark | collected 2008/2010 ...
TTCGTCGTAAGTGAACGAAACGGTATTCGCTCCGTCCGAAATACTCTTGAGCTGTCTGCCCTTTTCCCATACGCACGACATATTGCGATACGTCTAATGAACAATCAAATCGGTTACTGAGTTTCTGCTGAAAATATTGTTTTCTTCTTTTCAGCAGTAATCGCCATAATTTTAATATCCGAATACGCATTCGTATACATGGCATAATTCCCGTCTTTTCCAAATTCCTCCTCAAACTCACTGTATGGACATGTGTTTCTGATTTCGATTGCGCATTCTGCCGAACTAATAACATTTTTATAGTCTATCTTTGACCGATCTGCAACCAGCGGGTTTTCCAGGAAATCGACAACACCGTCATAACCGTATTCGCTGCTATCGAATATGATATACTCTTTTCCACAGTTCACACAACAAATCTTTATAATGGCACGCATATAAGAGTATAATGACTTGAGCTCTTGTTTCGTGATCTTTATTTTTTTTCGGTTAATTCCTAAAAAAGATTTTGAACAAAGCCAAAGATTCCCATCACTATCGGAATAAAATTTCCCGTTGTATTTTTCATCCAGAGTCTTCAGCGTTGTTTCCTTTGATTTATCTTCATTCGACTTTTTCTTTTTATAGAAATCAAACAGCCGACATCCGCAAGTACACTCAGTTTTAAATGAAACTTTTTCTTTTTTCTGAATAACTTCGTATGCAATGTTTTTCAAATAGTTCGGAACAATACTGTCATTACACATAATGTCAACTCCCTAAAATAGATGTCTCCCAATCCACGCTGCCAAATCAATAATCTTTGTTCTGGCAGTCGGATTATCTATGCTTATAAGTTTCAGTTTACTTGCCATTTGAGCATGAGTTTGTGATTTGCTCGTTACTTCGACAATTAAATCTCTGCCCCATCTCGCCTTTCCCATTACATCAGGCATTTTTCTTCCAACCATGCCTGCTTTATTTAGGCTTCTATCGAGAGTTATCTGTGAGTATCGGCCAACTTGCATTGCCATTTTACCAGCAGATACATTGCTTGCAAAACGATGGAAAAAAGTACCGGTTTTTTGTGCCGACCCAACTATCTTAACCGCACCAGTAGCAATATTGATTCCTGCGGTTAATGCCCCTATTGCGCCACCAATGAGTGCTCCAGACATAAAGCCAGTAGATGCACCTTCAATAAAACCGCTAAAAAAGCCATCCCCGCTAACGACTGAAGAAATTCCTCCAATAACGCCGCCAATAACAGCACTGCTAACAGCCCCCGTTATTGCGCCATAAAACGCCGACCCTAGAATTACGCCTGCAGCACCGCCAGTTAAAGCGGTTGCCACTCCTAAGCCAATTATGATAATTGCCCCAATCAGCCAATGCCACCATTTATTACCATTTGGATCCACGTTGGAAACAGGGTTGTTGTTGCAATAAGCGTAGAGATTTAAGCCGTTTATGGTTTCGGGATCTATGTAAGAAATGTCGTCAATCGTTATAAATCTACCCGTTATAGGATCGTAATAACGAGATTCGAGATAGTAAAGCGACGTCTCTTCGTCATAGTAATATCCACGGTAACGAATCGGGTTCTTTTCGGCTATGCCGCCCTCGTTCACCTTTACTATACATTCACCAAACGCCGTGTAACTATACTTACCGACCAAGGTTCCGTTGTCGCTGTAAATCTCCGTTACGTCGCCGAATACGTTTTTGCGATACAAATAATTTTTATTGCCTGTTCTGAACCCTATTATTCCGTCTGAACCGTAAACAAAATCTATCTTTTCGCTTCCTGTAACTTCGCGTAACAATTTGCCGTTTTCATAAACGTAATTCGTCGTTATTCCGCCGGCAGTTTTGGTTGTACGCATACCAAATTCGTCGTAGGTAAACGAAACCGTATTCGCTCCGTCCGAAATACTCTTGAGCTGTCTGCCCTTTTCCCACATACACGACATATTGCGATACGTTGTAGGATTACCCATATCGTCATAGGCAAACAATTCCGTTCCGAACGAAATCAAACGATCGGTTCCGTCTTTATACCGGTAATCCGTAACCGTTCCGTTTTCGGTCTTCGTCAGGATATTCCCGCTGTTGTCATAAGTATAGCATATTTCTCTGTTTCCGTCAAGCTCTTTTTCCGATACAAGTCTGCCTATTTTGTCGTATGCATATTTATAACGCTGTTTACCGTTTTCGTTTACCGATATAATATTCCCCATACCGTCATAAGTATAGGTTACCTTTCCGTCCGAAACGCCGTTTTTACTATAATATATAGTATTCACGCGGTTGGTCGCATGGCCGCCTTGCTTGTAATATCCAAAACGTTTTGTATACGTTTGTCCTCCAAGCGTTTGCGTTATCTTAACACTTCTGCCGTTCTTGTCTTGCTCGTAATTTTCGGCAAAGGCTCCAACTGTCAACCTATCAAGAGTGCGTGCGGCATTTTCTTTGTAACTGTACGCATATTCCAGCTTGTCCTCGATAGAGCCGCCGAATTTAACGGCTTCTTTTGCCGTCTGATCGTAATCGTTGTATTCAGTCGTATGCACGTTGCCGTTAAACGTATGACTCGTCTGTCTGTCCAATTCGTCATAAGCCACGCTCTCTATGGTCGAACCGCTTTTATCCTTTATGGTTTTTATTTTGCCATGTTCATAGTCATACTGCAAAACTTTACCGTCGGACTGTTCAACGCGGCGCAAATTACCGAGTTTATCCGTATAACTTACAGTAATTGCTTTGTTCGCGTTTTTGCTTTCGCATTTTTCTACGGCTACGCCGTTCAACGTTGTATCCGTATACGAGTTTTCAAAATAAGCGTTTTTATCGTCATTCAGGAATACTTTCGTTGTCCTGCGCTTGCCGTCATACTCGTACTTAACCGTATTGTTTCCACTGTTGAGTTCTACGACTTCACCATAACGATATATCTTTTGCGTGGAATTCTCTTCGCCGTCTTCGGTACTTTGAGTAATTGAGGTTACCGTATCGTCCGCGTCATGACCATATGCGAATTTACTTCCGTTGGGAAGTACGGTTTCACGAACTACAGTCGTGCCGTCTTTGTAACAGTATTTCGTCTTATTCTCCCCGGTTGCATCGTAATCCGCAAGAGTTTTACCGGTTTCATCGTATTCTGTTTCGCTCGAATAGAATTTACTCGAAGAATCCAACGTGTTGTATGTAAAGGCTTTTTTTACGTTTCCTTTATTGTCGTAAACGGTTTCCTCAACGGTTTTACCTTTCGTAATTTCTTCGCCTTCGACATAGGTTTCCTTACGAACGATATTTCCCGCATAATTATAATTATATTTCGTATGGCTTACAATCGATTTATTATCCTTACTGTAAGTCTCGGTTGTAACTTCTTCGACTAACTTCTGGTTATCGTCATACAAACGATCAGTCACCACGGTAAGATAGTTCGTACCGCCTGCATCCATTTTACCTTGCTGTTTGTAGTTCTTAATGGGTTTTCAAATTGATCAAGGAATAAAGTCTCAAAACCCTCTTTCCCCATAAAGAATGCACCCCAAAAGTTTTCCTTATCTGCCAGCTTTTGGGGTGCACTTCATTCTTTCACGAAATTAAATAATATTAACTTGACACAACTTATCAATTAATTCATAATTATTATCTGTGTAAATAATTTGTATTCCTTTTTTCTTTCGTGAATTTGAACAGCCTGTCTCAAATCTAAAATTACTGTTTTTACAATAAATACAGATCCATTTCTTGCTTGTTGAAGTCATCCAATTGAAATAAGTTGGTAATTCTTGAATGATGCATATTGCATCCTCTATGGAAATCTTCTGAATTACACAAAAGCAATTTTTACATACAATAAACCCTTTGTCTATTGTATAAAATTGTCCATTCCATAAAGCAGAAAAAAACAACAAAAGAGAAAAAACAAGCATTGTAATGGAACAACTGATTTTGATCGACAATAAATCATTTGTATTTATTATCCATGGTCCAATCGAAAATAAAAATATTACGCTGGATAAAAGGTAATAAATATAATATGCATATTTTGGATAACATTTTTTTTTCATTTTTAGAACCATCCGGAAAGAATACTAGATATACTTGAAGATGCAATTGCATACATTAACGATTTCGCCCAGCATCCTAAAGCTCTAGTTGTAAGTTTCCCTGCATCACCCATAAATTTATTAAACACTGGCGAGCCAATACCATTGTCAATCCCAATCAAATCCTCTAAGCTAATATCGTTATAAGCATAAGAATCTATGCTTTTTTTTGCACTAGCCGACAACCCTTTATTGATTAAATCCGATATCCCTCGTGCCGCAACATTTGCAATGCCACCAAGACCAAAAGCAATAAGTACTGTTTGAGCATTATAAACGGAGCCACTTACAACCCCACCAACAACCGAGGCGGCACCACCTATAGCAAAAGTTCCAAGATAACTTAATATTCCAGAACCCGGAATTGGAATTGCAGAAATTGCACCAGCAACAGCCCCACCAAGAGCAGACATTCCCACATTACCCCAATTAATTGTTGCAAAATTGCCACCATTGGACACCAATTGTGTCCCAATATTCCACACTGCCGAGGCACCAGCTCCTATAGCAGCCCCAACCAATACCGGCACTGCAGAACCACAAGAAACAACAGAAACAACAACAGCTAAGGCAATTGCAGCTGCAGCGATGACCCACTGCCACCATTTAGCCGTACCGTTTGGATCGGTGTACATTACAGGATTGTTTCCACAATAGGCGTAGAGATTTAAGCCGTTTATGGTTTCGGGATCTATGTAAGATATGTCGTCAATCGTTATAAATCTACCCGTTACAGGATCGTAATATCTTGTCTTTAAGAAATACAGTTTGGTTTCTGTATTGAAATAATATCCACGCAAAACAAGCAAAAAAATGCTTGCTTGCAAGGGCATTTTTTGCGCAGTTTCAATGGGCGCATACGGGTGGCATACATGTAAAAGCAAAGCTTTTGTTTAGTTTGATTTATCAAACTAAACGATGCGCCAACATTATAACGGAACGGATTAAATTTGCCAATATGATCTTCATCGGAGTATTGATAAAGACGCATATTATACCTTTCGCATATTAATAGCTTAATATTGAATTTTAAGCTGTTTTAATGATAACTTCTTGCATGCTTTTTCAAATTCAAAAACTTCATTGAATAATTTTGAATCACACTTTAAATCGAGTGCAGAATCATATATCACCCTTGAGGCAAGCAAATCTTTCTTTTTTGTTAATACAATAACTTTCCTTTCTTTTTCTAAAGAATCAAGTATTAATTCAAATTCACGTTTTATAATATTAATCACAAACGCATTAGGACTATTGTTCAATGCTATAATATTATTGCACATAAGAATTATTTCTTTAGCCTTTAATTTAAGTTGCTCAATCATATACCTCTCCTTACTGTAATAAAGTAAGCCAATTTACATTTGCCACAAAATATTGTAATGCATTAACCGAACTTCCAGCCACTCTTCCAACTAAATATTTTGTACCGCCATTAATCATAAATTTTGAAACCAGATTAGCATTATTTCCATAAAGAACAAGATCGCCTATTGGATTATTAGTTAATGCATTCGTTAACCATCTTCCCTTTTGAAATGCAACTATGTTATCATAATATCTATACGCATTGACACCATTGGAAGTTCTCAAACTCGGTATTCCTTTGAAATTTTTTAAAATGGATTTTACATCTGTAATTCCATTAGCTTTCAAATAACTCGCTGCACGCGCATACTTTATCCCGGCACCAAGTCCGCCTAAAACAGCACCCGAAACAGCCCCTATAGCTGTTTGAATTCCAACTTGCCTCCAATCGATATTTGTAAATCCATTAGAAATCCCTTGTACAGCGACACCGATACCAAAACTCGTAATAGCACCTCCAATAGCACCAGCTATAGCACCACCAGCGATCGCTCCCAACATTCCACCACCCAAGGCCGCAGATATTGGCGCAGCTACACCCGCAGTAACAACAGATAAAGCGACCGCAGCGATTATAATAACAGCACCCAATAACCAATGCCACCACGCATTACCGTTTGGATCCACGTTGGAAATAGGGTTGTTATTGCAATAAGCGTAAAGGTTTAAGCCGTTTATGGTTTCGGGATCGGCGTAGTCAAGCGCGTCTTGCGAGATAAACCTACCGACAACGGGGTCGTAATAACGGGTTACGAGATAGTAAAGCTTAAGAGCGGTATCGTAATAGTAACCGCGATAACGGAACGGGTTAACGTTTCCGATAAAGCTTGCGGAAGTATTTTCCGTGCCGTCGGGGTTAAGAACCTTATGTTCACCCCAAGCGTTGTAAACATATTTTACCACGACTGCGCCGTTTCTGTCAAGCAATGCGACTATATTTCCTTGCGCGTCCTTACGATAGAAATACGTTTTAATGGTGCCGCTATTATCGACAACTCCCGCTAAGCCTTGCAAGTCGTAGATAAACTCAAGACCGTCGCTGCGCTTTAACAGTTTTCCGTCGGAAGAGTACTCGAACGAGAGACTTCCGCTTGAAATTCTCTTTCCTCTGCCGTCGTAACCGAGCGTAACGCCGTTGTAAGTTTTTAGTCTACCTTTCTCCCAAGTCGCCGTTTTTCCTCTGTAAGTCGTCGGATTGCCGAGTACGTCGTAAGCGCAAGTTTCCGTGCCGTACTTAAGCAGTTTGTCGCCGTCATATTTGTAACCTACGGTAGTATGTTCTTTTTCTTCGATATCGTCTACTAAAGTATATGCGTAAGTCCGCTTTTCAAGAATATTTCCGCAATTATCGTAAGTGTAGGTTACGGTTTTTGCAAACGGCTTGTTGGCTTCTCTTATAAGTCTGCCGAGCGTATCGTATTTGTACTTAGCGACAATTTCGCCGTTTTCGCGGATTTCCTTAATATTGCCGACTTTGTCGTACTTGTACGTTATTCTTCCGTCCTTAAAGTCAACGGCAAACGGCAAATTAGTCGCTCTGTCGCCGAACTTAAGGTAGCGAATACTTTCTTTTGCGATTTCGGTAGCCCCTTGCGTGATAACTTTACCTGCGTTTCTGCCCGCTTTGTCTGTCTTTCTTTCAAAAGACACTCCACAGGTCGAAACTCCTTTAAGAGTTCTGGCGGAATCGGTGCCATAGCTGTATACGTACTCTCTTTTTCCCAATTTCGCCTTGAAAACGTTGCCGTAATCGTCGTAAGAATACTCTTCTTTGTACGGTCTGTCATCTTTAATGATATACGCAAACTTTCTGCCGTACTTATCAAAGTAGTTTTCCTCGGTTTTGCCGGTAATTTTGTCTTCAAGGGCTTTTACTTCGCCGTTCTTTGTGTACGTTGCGTTCCACTGCTCAACGTCGTTGAACTTGACGGAACGCACGTTACCTTCTTTATCGGTCGTCGTTTTAATCGTTTCACCCTTAGCGTTGGTTATGGTTGTTTCGTCGGTACTCGTTCCGTCGGAAGCGACAACGTCTTCCGCATACGCTATCGTGGCTTTCGTGTCGTCGTTAAGCTTAATTTGCGTTACTCTGTCTTTTTCGTCATATTCGTACTCGATTTTCGTGTTTCCGCTTTCGACTTTTTTTGTTAAGCCGTTGTCAAAATACCGCCTTAAGGTTGAGTTTTCTTCGCCGTCCTCGGTGCTTTGAGTTACCGCCGTCACGTTGTCCGTTATATCTTTGCCGTAAGCGATAACTGCGCCGTCGGGATATTTTACAGACCTTAAGCTTGTGGTATCGTCAAAGTATTCGTAAGAGGTGACTTCACCCGTTTCCGTGGTAGACGAAAGTTCTCTGCCGATATCGTCGTAAGTGTGTTCTTCGCAGAATTTGCTACCCGTATCGAGGCTGTTGTAGGCGAGGCGTTTTGTTTCTCTGCCTTTATCGTCGTAGAAATATTCGACGATATTTTTGCCTTTTTCTGCTTTGTCGTCAATGTCGTAACTTTCAGTTCTTACAACTTTTCCTTGCGGATTGTAATCGGTTTTAGAAATTGTCATTATATAAGGACCTGATTCGTTCACTTTAAACGTTACCGTTTGCGTCATAATGCAAAGGTTATCGGCGTTGTATTTATATTGCGTTACAATTGCCCTTACTACACCGGCGTTTTCACTAAGTCCCGTTACGGTTTTTTTTAGAGGCAAGTTGTAGTCATTGAGAACGATATCCACGGCTTCTCCTTTCGTGTAAACAAAAGAAGACAAGGTACTTTTGTTAAGCGTGTTCTTTTTAGCGCGCTCAATGTGTTTATCCTTATAAGGCGTATAACTATACTTTTCCGCTTGTACTACTTTGCCGTCAAAAACTTCGGTATAACTGCTTAATTTGCCGTTTGTAAATTTGTAGATTTCGTCGACGTTTTTAGCGGTTATCGTAGTCTTGTTTGTATCGTAAGCAATCGTGTATTCACTCAAAAGCGTTTCGGTAGGATATTGAACTACATAATTCTTTATGGAAGTCAGTTTGCCGTTCGTGTAAACAAAGTTAGTCTTTTTTCCGTTGCTGTCGGTAATTGAAGTTATTCCGTCGGTCGAAGAATATTCAAACGTAAGCTTTGTTTCATCGGGGTAGGTTATCGTTTTGAGAAGGCTGCCGACATACGTATAAGCTATTTGGCGACCTCTGCCGTCGGCAATTTTTACGGGATAAGTGTTTTTCGAATCGTAATCGACTTTGATTTCTTTCTTGTCGCCGCTGTAAATTCCCGCAATCTTACCGTTGTCGCCATATTCAAACGTTACGGCGTTTTCGTATGCGTCGATTATGGCTACAAGCTTTCCGTCGCCTCTGAATGCTTTTACGATTTTTCCGTCGCTTGCGTAGTTAACCGCTTGTTCGGTTTTGTACTTTTCAAGGTCGCTCAAAACTTTTCGGTAGACGACAAAGTACTTCTTAAGCATTTCGACGTTTTCGCTACTTTTTGTTGTGATAGCACTTAATTGTTCCAAAATGAAATTTTTTTGTTTATTTAATCTCGTTTTTTTCTTCTTGCTATCATCGTCTGTTTTCTTCTCAAGCTCTAATAACTGTTCATTAATGTTTTCAATTTCAATAAATAACGAACGACCGCTTAATCTATCAGATTTTGTAAGCATTAACTGAGTATTGTGGTCAGCGTTACTAATAAAATTTGAAAACCTCGCAACATTTTCAAAATAAGACGTTGAAGTTATCTTTGTTTCTAACGAACTATTAGCAATAATATAATCTTTAAAGACTTTTTCGTAAGATTCTTTCTGTTCCTCAAGTTGCTTAATCTCGTCCGAACGCTGCTCAAAGTATTTGAGGTTTATAAACGCGCCTTTAAGTTCTCCGCCGAAAGTTAAGCCAGATTCAAGGCAAGCTTCTCTTTCTACTTTTTTGCCCAAATATTCTAATTCGCCGTCGGCTTTTACTTCGATTTCTGATTTTGGCGCATAACGCTTTCCTCCGCTATCGTCGATTATATAATATTTCGTTTTGCAAGTATGAGTTCTTCCAAGCCCATCGGTGTAAACATAGTTTCCGTCATCGCTAACAGTAATGCTTTCGTCTAAGTTAAGCCCGAAATTAGTGCCGTATCTCGAAGCGTTGTTTTCTTTATCGAAGACATGCGCAACGCTTATGCCGATAGGCGAATCCTCGGTAATGCAATCGCTAAACACGAATTTACTCTTACCCGTTGCAAGGTTAAGCGAAACTTCGCCGCCGCAAGGCAACGCAAAGCTTTTGCGTGCGTATTCAGGGTCGGTTTCGATATCTTCACTTATGCTTCCGCCGTTGTAGTTCTGTTCGTCTCTTACGTCGGCGGCATCATAATCATACATTTCGTCGTCAAGCTGTTCAAGTGCTTCCGCGACAGATAAGTCACCGCTTAAAATTCCTTTTGCTTTTTCATATAACATCCAGGAAAATTCTATTGTTTTCTTTCCCCTTATAACGATAGGGATATCTTTTCCTATCAACGCCAGATAATAAATAACATTTTTATCAAAATACTCTTCTTGAGGTAAATTTTCACATTGCGATATAATTGATTCTTTTACCGGAATTATTTTTTCGCTGCTAATATATTGCACCATATTAGCTAATATAGCAGATTCAAGCCAAGCGATAATTTCGTTATTACTTTCCTCATCTCCTCTTTCTTTCACCAACCAGGAACAACCGCCTTCCGCGTTTACATTAAATCTAAAAGCGTCTGATTTGGGTAATTCAATTACCCCCCAATTCTGAAATTTTGAATTCTCGCACATTGCCTGAATATTTTCTACCATCCACGGTCCAGATATAATTCCGGCAACATTGCCGCTACATAACTGTTCCACCCTTCCCGAAAAATCTAAATTTTCATTTGAAAACAATTCCTGTTGTTGCAAATAGTAGAGAAATTCCAGCACTTCTCTGCAACCTTCCGACGATATATTCCCATTTTCATCATAAAAACACACGCCATGCGATTTAAGCATTGTAAATACCGTTTCTTGATCGGGATATGGCAACATCGGCTTTTTAAATTCCCCACGAAATCGCTTTCCTATTTCGATAAACTGATCCCATGTAATGCCATTTTCGATCTCAAAGCCTAAATTCATCAGCATGTCCTTGTTATAATAAAATGCCATAGGCATTCCATTAAAGGGAAAGCCGTATATCGAATTATCCGACTGATATAAATCTCCCAATTTAAAATTTTGATATTCGGAAATATCACCATATTCTTCAAATTTTACAAAAGCACTTAAATTGTATTCAACTATTTGCACTATGACTGCATCTGCTGCCAAAATTAAATCAGGCAATTCGTCATAATCCGATAAATAAATCAGCCTATTTAAAATATCTTTATTCGTTTCCCCAAGCTCCAAAACCGTTGCCGTAATTGTTGGTGAGCCAGCATAATCATCGATCAATTTTTGGATCATATTTTTAAATTTTGAAGGCACTCCAATAGTTATTCTTCTGCCCTCGAAGGTTTCATATTCCTCTTCTGTTTCAGAAAGTAATCTTTTCGCAATCATATTTCATCTCCTATTTTACTCAATAATATTTTTTTGTCTGTAAAACGATTTATCATCAATCAAACATGAAGTATCGTCTGTTTTTATATTTTGACTTTTTTGATTTTTTTCTCTCGTTGTATTGACGTTCACAACTTTACACAATGCTACTAACTCATCGATTTTCGCACTTGTTTCTTCTTCGTTAAATTTGATTCCATTGTCTATTGCATATTGATTCGCTTTTGTCATACCGGCGTTTATCATAGACTCTCCGCTTGCGACCAACAAAAAGTATTCGCCTTTGCCGAAATAATCCATATTAAGCGGCAAATACCCTTGAATATCTTCAACCGCAAGTTTCGGCTTTCCGCATGCCACCATTCCGAGAATGGGAGCATATCCCATTTCCCAATTATTAACGGTAGAGGTTATTCGTCCGCGCCCCGCCATATCTATCAGCCCTTCGTCCTGCAACCGTTCCAAAAATTTATACGCGGTGGAAACGGCGCAGTTTGCGTTTTTCGCTATCTCGGTTATAGTAGGACTTACGCGGTGCGTTTTTATGTATTCGTTTATATACTCGTATATCCTTATCTTTGTATCTTCATTCTTTGCTCTCATAGGCGTTTCTCCAAAGGGCGAAATTATTTTCGTGTTTGAATTATAACAGAAAGCCATATAGATTACAACAACAATGTGTCCCGATTAAGCGACACTTGAAAAGATTTTTTTGCACGAAAAAAGCAGCCCCCGAAAGAACTGCTTTAACTATCAATAATTATCCGTTATTTGTTTTACAAAAGAACCGAATTTTTCTGCCACTTGACTCGGCTCGATAATTTTTACCTTGCCGAGCGTTCCGACCACCCATAAGAAAAACGTTTTGCTTACTTGGACCTCTATCGTGGTTGTCAATGTTCCGTCGCTTGATTTATGTATTTGTATATCCGTGCCGAATTTATCATATATATCGCTCAGAAGTTCTTTGTCGAATTGTACGGTAACCTCTTCGAGTTCACCGCCAAACATAGAAAAGATTTGCTTTCTATACGTTTCCGAATCGAAATTGCTAAACTCTTCTTTTTTAAGTATAGGCTCGGATTCCACCGTAACGTCTTCCATTTTATCTATTCTGTAACGAGAAGTTCCGTCATGCCTGTCATCGTAACAAAGCAGATAGTAATTATCCTTGCTCCAAATCAATGACAGCGGATTGAAAACGTAACGCTTTTTATCCCGATGATAGACTTTCTTTTTATTTTCGTCCAGATGATAATACAGGAACGACACCTTCTTCTTTTGTTTTATTGCCGTTTCTATGGCGTCTATATTGTAGATTATGCTCGAATTGCCGTATTTTTTCGCTTCCAAAAAAATAATGTTGTCCGTAGCGGTATCTTTATACATACCTATCGTCGAATACAACTTATTTATAATCGTTTCTTTTCTCGTTTCCGTAAGTTTTGACGCTTTTATTACGTCGGTCAGCATTGTAATTTCCGCCGTATCGAAAAGTTGATGCACGGCATAATAATACCGAGCCTTCTTTACATACGAACAGATTTCGTATCCGTATTTGTTAAGCAAATCTATATCCGACGGCAATACCTTTCTTGAAACCGATATTCCGCGTTCTTTCAATTCTTCGATGATTTCGTTAGTCGAAAGAGCGTGTTCCTCGTCGGTCGATTTTAGCAGTATGTCGTATAAGACTAATAATTTAATCGAACTATCCGTGTTTTTTGCCATGGTATTACCTTACAAATTAAGATTATCCGGTTTTAACAGGAAATCGAAGATATTCATAAACAATACGCCGTTGTCGTTATAATACGTAGGCGACATATCTCCCGTAATTACTATTTTTTTGAACGAATCGTCTATTCGCGTAAAAGGTCTTATCTCCTGAGAACGCTTTTCCTCGCTCGGCAAAGAGTACGCAGACTGTATATAATAGCGTTTTGTACCGAGATTACATACAAAATCGACTTCCAACTGTTTTCTGATGCCTTGTTCCTTCGTAATTACAACGCCGACGTCCACCGAAAAGCCACGCAACCTAAGTTCGTTATAGATTATATTTTCCATTGAGTGCGGTTGTTCGAACTGTCTAAAATTGATGCGTGCGTTTCTAAGTCCCAGGTCGGAAAAATAATATTTAAGCGGCGTATCTATATACGCTTTTCCTTTTATATCGTATCTCGAAGCCGATTCAACCAAAAAACAATCGGAAAAGTATTCCAGATATTTTTTTATCGTAGCCGAGGTTATATTCGACTTTTTTACCGAATGAAAAGTATTTTTCAACTTTTCGGGATTTGTAAGCGATCCGATAGACGAGGACAGAATATTAAGCAAATCTTCAAGATCGGCTTTGTTTCTAACCTTATGCCGAGTTTCAATATCCCTGATATAAATCTCATCAAAAAGACGTTTTAGCATTAACGACTTATTCTCCGCGCCTTCCCTCAAAACAACCATAGGGATACCGCCGTAAAGCATATATTCCGTAAGTCCTTCGTATTTATCGCCTTTATATGCCGACATAAACTCCGCAAAACTTAGCGGCTGCATATGAATTTCGTCGCCACGCCCCGCAAACTCGGTGATAATATCTTTTGACAAGAACTTTGCGTTACTTCCCGTTACGTAAACGTCAACGTTATCCATGTGCAAATAACCGTTCAACACCGATTCAAAGCAGTCAAGAAGTTGCACTTCGTCAAGCAAAAGATAATACGTTTCCTTATCCGTCATCTTGCTTTGAATATACGTCATAAACTTATCGGGATCGACTTTACGCTTTTCCTTTTCAAGTGTAACGATATTTTCGCCTATCGATTTTAAGTCCACGCTCGAATCAAATGCGAATTTTATAATATGATTTTCGTCCACTCCCGAATTTTTCAAATAATCATAGAACAGCGTGTTCAATAAGTAGGATTTACCGCACCTACGAATACCCGTGATCACCTTTATAAGTCCGTTCTGTTTTCTTTCGATAAGTTGATTCAAATACAAATCACGCTTGATTTCCATTAGTTTACGCCTTTCTGAAATAGATTTTTGCCCCTTGGGGCATTTTTCTATTCTATTATACCCTGTCAAAGACAAAAAATCAAGAGTTTTGCGGCTATGAACTGTAAATTTTTAGTCTGTTTTTGGCGAAAACACTCATTCGCCAAAATTATTGTAATTTTAGGCAATTCATATTTTAAGTTGGGCAAATGCCTTAGGTTGTCGTTTTAACTTACTCGATATTTTTTAGAAACAATTTCCCCATAAATACAAAATGTTTTCGTTAGCATATCCGCAAATATCAAATATTTTACTATTCTTCGACTAAATATTCGTTCGAAGCTTTATTATTTTTTAGGCGAATGGTTTTAGTGTCCATTTCAATATGCTCGATTACAATGTCTTTCTCTTTTTTTGCGTATCAGAAAAAGTCTTGCCGTCAAGTTAAAAAAATATGGCTTAAAACTCAAAAGTATATAACTGCAACGACAATATTTTTTTGCCGTAAGCCCCTTATTGTTTATGCCGCTTGACTGCCGCGTCTTTTTCTGATTTTTCGTGGTTGTCGAAAGACAAAGCAAAGCAAAAAAATTGCTAAAAGAGCAAAAAAAAATTTCAAACAGGAAAAAAACCTTCCTATTTGAAGTTTAGAATGTGCTCAAAAGCTAAAACAAGGAGGCTTCAAATGCAGACAGCAGTCATCTACGCCCGATACTCGAGCGACAGACAAACAGAACAATCCATCGAAGGACAAGTCCGTGTATGTAACGATTATGCCGAAAGAAATGGTATTTTAATCGTTAATCAATACATAGACAGAGCAACTACGGGAACGAACGACAATCGCGACGCTTTTCAACAAATGCTGAAAGACAGCGATAAAAAACAGTTCGATTTCGTTCTCGTTTACAAATTAGACCGGTTCAGCCGTAATAAGTTTGAAATGGCTATGCACCGCAAACACCTTAAAGATAACGGCATTAAAATTCTTTCCGCTATGGAGAATATTCCCGATTCGCCCGAAGGCATACTGTTGGAAAGTTTGCTCGAAGGCATGAACCAGTACTACAGCGAGGAATTATCTCAAAAGACAAGGCGCGGTCAAAAAGAAACTCGACTGAAAGGTTTACACTGCGCCGGTAAACTCAATTACGGCTATTACACCGAAAAGAAAAAGGTGTTTATCCACGAAGAAGAAGGTCCTATCGTCAAAGAAATATTTGAAAGGTATGCCGCAGGCGAACGCGGTAACGAAATTGCCATAAGTTTTGCGGAACGCGGTATACTCTATCGCGGTAAGCCGTTCAGCGCCGCAAATATTTACGTTATTCTTCACGGAGAAAAATACACGGGAAAATACACGTTGCACGGCGAGGTTTACGATAATATTTATCCGAGAATCATCGAACCGGAGCTATTCGAGCGTTGCAAAGCAAAAATTGACGCCAATCGTTACGGCAATCATATCCCGGATTATTCCTATCTGTTACGAAAGAGAGTTTACTGCGGCGAATGCGGCACAAGAATGACCTCTTACAGCGGAACGTCGAAGTCCGGCAAAGTTTCCAAGTATTACAAATGTTGGAATGCGAGAGACAGAAAAAAATGTAATGCTAAGTTCATTAAAAAAGACTTACTCGAAAGCATTGTGCTTAAAGCCTTGCAAGAAACTTTGACTGGTAAAAACCTATCCGTAATCGTTGACGAGATTTACAAACAGCATAACGCAAAACTGTTAGGCGATAACCCCGTCAAAATGCTCGAAAAGGAATTGTTACAGATAAACAAGTCCATAAACAACATTATGAAAGCCATCGAGCAAGGCATTATTACCGACACCACAAAAGAACGTTTGCAAGAACTTGAAAACACGCGTAAGGATTTACAAGAAAAACTTATTTTCGAGCGTATGCAAGAAAAAGTCGTTTTAGATAAAAAGGTCATCGAAAACTATCTTAAAAAAGCCATAGAGAAAGAACCCGAAATCATGATCGAACTGCTTGTAGAAAAAGTTTACGTTTACAGTGACGACCATATTGAAATTATGTTACACTACGTCGATACGCCCATAAAACCCAGGCCGATTGAATACGATAAAGACGAGAGCCCTGAAGGTAAAAGCCTTCGGGGTTCTCTTATTTATACGACCAAAATCTTTGTCGATAACGATATTTTCAAGGGTATGAATAAAAAAATCCTCGAACCCGCGTTCAAGAAAGCTCAAAAAATGCCCGTTTTAATTGAAATTAGAGGATAAAACTATGCTTTTTACTACTAAAAGGTGTTCGTGCGAGGTTAAACAAACGCAGAACTGCCGATAGAAGTTACGCCATTCGGTATTTCTATGCTCGTAAGGCTGCTACATTGATAAAACGCTTGATAGCCGATATATTTACAGCCGCTATCAATCTCAAAATTTTCAAGGTTTTTGCTTGCCTTCACCAAGAAAAGGTAAGGATTATCTTTCGAGCCGATATATTTCAGATTGTCTTTTTCGTTAACAACAGTTTGGCTTTTCTGAAAAGCCCTGCTATCAATATTTGTAATTTTCACACCATCGATTGCTTCGGGAATAATAAGCTTCATTTTATTTTTCCCGTAGTCCGTCAATCCCGTGATTGTATCGCCGTTTTGGGAAAGCTCAAAAATCGCGTTCCAATTCGCATAAACTATAATATTTTCTGCGGGCATTGTATCGGGAATAGTTTTATCCCAACCGATAAAATCATATCCCGCTCGTTCCGGATTCGGTATTTCAAGCTTCGCATCACAATCTTTCGCGATAATTTCCGTCGGCTGTCCGTTTCCATAGATAAGCGTAAGGGTATACCGGTTGGCTTTCCATTGCGCCGTAACCGTAATATCTTCGTATACGCTTTCGGGAATGGTTTTATCCCAGCCGATAAACGTATAACCCGTGCGGGTAAAGACGGGCGCAACCGCCGAGCCCTCGTATTTTAAAATCTGATTGACTTCACCGTTTTCAAGCGTACCGCCGTTGCCGTTAAACGTTACGGTGTAGCTGTCGCGGGTATAATACACTTTCAGCACCAACGAGCCGTCGGGCGCGATATTGCCGCTGTCGGTTGCAGAGGCTTTATGCGTGAAATGTGCGAAATTTTTGATTTCTGCGGTTGCTTTGGTATCGGTAGTGCCTTGCAGATTGCTTGTTTCGCGCAAAGTATATGCGTCGTTTTCAAGGTTTTGCAGATAATATTCGGTTTTATATTTCGTATCGGTTTTCGCCGCCCATATCGCTTGTATTTCGGTATCTTGCGTAACCGCTTGCGCAAAATCGTAATTCCAGCGTACAAACGTATAACCCGTTCTGCTCGGTGCGGCAGGCTCGGTGGCAAAACTATTTTCTTCTATCTGCTGCGTCTGCACTTCCGAATAACCGTCCGCATCAAACGAAACTGCGTACATCGGTCGCCGACGAATCGTAATCATGAAAGTATTCGTAATCTCGTCGTCAAGCGTTTCAAAAACGTAAAAAACGTTATCTCCCGGCGCAAGCGGCGCTCTATCGGTTGAAACCCGGTGAACTCCGGATTGATCAAGCGCTACAATATACTTCGCCTTGCCCGAAACCGTAATCTCTCTTTCAAACGAAAACTCTTCCGTTGCATTGCTCACATTAAGATTCGCAGAGGAGTCGTTTATTATAAGCGTATTGAAAATAATTCCATTCGTTTCCGAATCATCTTTTTTACATGCGGAAAACCCCGCAAAAATCAAAAAGCTTGCCGCCGCCGCGAAAATAAAAGCAAATATTTTTTTCTTCATACAAATCCTTTATTTCACGTTATCCGTTATCGGTCAGATCCCCGAACAACGCAAAACCAAAGCCCCGCCTTTGTTTTTCATTTTCTTATATTATAACTTTTCTTTGCGGGTTTTGCAAGCATATTTACATTTGCGTCCGCCGCGAAAAATAAAAATTTCGCTTTTTTCCGAAAATTTTTTCCAAAACGTTGACAAATCCCCTCAAAAAGGGTTATTATATATTTGTACGAAAAATATCGTTCCAAGGAGAATTTCACCATTATGAACAAGAAAACAATCAGAGACATCGACGTCAAGGGCAAAAAAGTCCTTGTCCGCTGCGACTTCAACGTTCCCATGAAAGACGGCGTCATCACCGACGAAAACCGTATTCAGGGCGCGCTTCCCACCATTAAATACCTGATGGAGCACGGCGCGAAAGTGGTCCTTTGCTCGCACATGGGCAAACCTCACAACGTGTTCGACGAAAAGCTCGAACTCAACAAGAAGGAAAAGGCGAAGATTGCGGCTCTGCCCGAATCGGAACAGGCTGCCGCCACGGCGGAAGCGCTTGAAAAGGCGAAGAAAGACGTGAAAAAACTTACCCTCGCCCCCGTTGCGGCGCGCCTCAACGAACTGCTCGGCGGCAAGGTAACGTTTGCGAAAGACGTAATCGGCGACGACGCGAAAGCCAAGGTTGCGGCGCTGAAAGACGGTGAATGCGTGCTTCTCGAAAACCTGCGTTTCCACAAGGGCGAAGAGAAAAAGACGCCCGAATTCATGAACGCTCTGGCTTCTTATGCCGACGTATACGTAAACGACGCGTTCGGCACGGCGCACCGTTCGCACGCCTCCACCGCGGGCATCGTGGAAGCGGGGCTTGTAAAAACGGCGGTTTGCGGCTTCCTCATCGAAAAAGAACTCACCGTAATGGCGGATACGCTGGAACATCCCGCCCGTCCGTTCGTGGCGATTCTGGGCGGCGCGAAAGTGGCGGATAAGCTGGGCGTAATTTCCAACCTGCTTGAAAAATGCGACACGCTGATTATCGGCGGCGGCATGGCGTACACCTTCATCAAAGCGCAGGGCGGCGAAATCGGCACTTCGCTGGTAGACGACGAAAAAATCGAATATTGCAAAGAAATGCTCGCCAAAGCGAAATCGCTCGGCAAAAAGCTGCTTCTGCCCGTAGATACGGTTGTCGCTTCCGCTTTCCCCGACCCCATCGACGCGGCACTCGAAACGGAAGTCGTTCCTTCGGATAAAATTCCCGCAGACAAAATGGGGCTCGATATCGGTCCCGAAACGCGCAAGCTTTTCGCAAACGAAATCGCGGGCGCGAAATCCGTCATCTGGAACGGACCTATGGGCGTATTCGAAAATCCCACGCTTGCCGCAGGCACGAAAGCCATGGCGCAGGCGCTGGCGGACGTATACGGCAAAGCCACCACGATTATCGGCGGCGGCGATTCGGCGGCGGCTGTGCAGCAGCTGGGATATGCGGACAAGATGACGCACATTTCCACGGGCGGCGGCGCTTCCCTCGAACTGTTCGAAGGCAAAGTGCTTCCCGGTATCGCATGTCTCAACGATAAAGACTGAATCTGACAAAAAACACCCCTTCCGCTCTTTTCGCAAAGAGAAGAGCGGAATCGCTATGAAAAAACGGAGATAATATTACTATGAGAAAAGCAATTATAGCAGGCAACTGGAAGATGAACAACACGGCTTCGGAGGGCGTGGCGCTGGTAAAAGCGATTGCGCCGCTTGTAACGGAAGCGACTTGCGACGTGGTGGTATGCGTACCCGCCATCGATATTCCCGCGGTATCGGAAGCTTTGAAAGGCACGAACATCCGCCTGTCGAAGTGCGGGATGAAAAGCTGATGT
>ERZ779729.1210-NODE-1210-length-19378-cov-2.466749_pt1 | contig 19378 bp, 9 predicted proteins | sample MGYA00511072_ERZ779729 | MGnify/ENA primary metagenome ERZ779729 (study PRJEB29588, sample SAMEA2156675) | human gut metagenome | biome: human gut; feature: human-associated habitat; material: faeces | place: Denmark | collected 2008/2010 ...
CTTTACTTTCTTTTTGTAGATGATTGGAATGCATTCATAATGGCTGTGGGTTTTCCGTTTTTGTCAAAGGCTCCCATATCATATCCGTTCCATTCGTAACATTCCGGTTCCCAGTACCATACACCAGCGCAAGATTCCATGTCTCGGGCTTTGTTTATAAAATCGGCAAGGACTTGGGCGGAAGCGGAATCATTTTGTTTTACCCCTATTTCGGTTATCATGACTTTTACTTGGAAAGTCTTTGCTAGTTGGCTGATGTGTTTTAATGCTAACAAGTTCATTTCTTGCCATAATTTTGTGGAATGAGTTTGTGGATAGTGTGACAGGCCAATCATATCCAATTTTCCTCCAGCTTCTTTGAACTGCTTGAACCACCAAGTTAAGTCGTCCCAGGCATTGTCTATGTGAACAATAACGATACTTTGGGGGAAGATTTTTTTTACGGCATCGTAGCCGGTATTGACAAACTCGGCCAGATTTTGTGTGTTTTGTGGATATTTCACTCGCTCATTGGTACTGTTTAAGCCTTTGACATCACATTCTCGGATATCATAGAATGCACCGCTGAGTGCGACATTCTCATCCCACAACATTCCTGGACGGATTTCGTTACCCACTTGTACCCATCGTGGGGATATGTCTTCCGCTTTTAATGCTTGCAAGATGTCGATGGTATGGGCGGCAATGGCCGTCTTTAGTTCCGCTACTGATTTGCCGATCCATGCCTTGGGCTTGAACTGTTGTCCGGGATCAGCCCATGAGTCGCTGTAATGGAAGTCTACCATGACATCCAGACCTTGTTCTTTGGCTCGTCGGGCTTTGTTCACAACGTCTTGTTTACCGTTCCATCTGTCTTTGGGATTTACCCATACGCGCAGGCGGATGGCATTTATGCCCAGCTCTTTCATCAGTTGGAAGCAGTCGGTTTCTATGCCTTCATGATTGTAAAACTTCAACCCTTTTTTTTCCATTTCACTCACCCAACTGATGTCGGCTCCTTGAGTAAAACTGGTTTTGGAAGGTGCTGGTGTATCGGAATTATCTGTTCCGGACTGTTCGTTGCCGTGGCTTCCGCAAGCTGACGAGGATAATACCAGCAAAGCGGTTAGCATATAATTCTTGAGGTTATGATATATTTCTTTCATGTGTTTTCGTATATTAGTTTTTTAGAAGATAGACAACGGAGGCATATCCGTCTAGTTTTAAATAAAAGTTTCCATGGTCTTCCTTCTCCTGTACATTTCCGGATACGGCGATAGCTTTCTCCGTCCTGTCCGTCAAGGGAATCTCTATTTCAGAATTGCCAAAATTATGAATAACCAATAGTTTCTCGCTATCTTTAGTCATGTACCAGGCGGCAATACTTTTGTATTTTTTTTCTCCCTCTCCCGATTCGTTGAACAGAGCATGACGGGTCATGGTTCCTTGGGCCAGCGCTGGATAGGTGTTACGCAATGCGGTAAAGATCAAGTAGGTATTCAATACTGACTGATGGTCTGCCGTCTGTTTGGTTACATCGGGGATGTTTGTGCTTACTGTGGCATCTATTTTGTCGGTATAGTGGGTGGTATAACTGTCTCCCCACAACATAGGTCCGCGTACATATTCATCTCCTTTGTCTTTGGTGCCGTATAATCCTAGTTCTTCACCATAATAAATATAAGGTGAGCCGGGAGTAGTGAGCAGGACAGCGGCTGCTAATTTCTCCTTGGCGGTAGATTTACCTAGCTTGGAGGCTGCACGATCTTCATCATGGTTGCTTAGTTTGGTTGCTGCGATGTACCCGGGACGATAGGCGGCATATTCTTGCCTATAGTTCAGGATGTCTTTGGTGAAATAACATCCGGTGGCATTATTGAGAGCCCATTCCAGACGATACCAGAAGGAAAATTCAAAAAGGGCGGGCAGACCTTTATAATAAGGAGCTACTTTATCGTATTCCGATAACACTTCGCCTACCATATAGAAGTCGTCCGTATGTCCTTTTTGTTTGTAATAGGCGTTCATATCTTCATAGAACATTTTCAGGAAACGAGGATTTTCTTCGCTGGTCTCACTGTGGTAGATGTGCTTCACGGCGTCGAGGCGGAGGCCGTCCACACCACGGGCGATCCATCCTTTGGCGGCGTCTGCTATTGCCTGATATGCCGGTGATTCGCCTGCCTGGTCTACAGGGCCGTAGTTAAGGTCGGCAAACCAGTCGGTGCAGAAATGAGAATGGAAATAGGTGATCTGCTGGCTGTCGAACATGATGTTGGCAGGGTTGCCGGCGTTGGTCAGTTTGAAATCCTTGTTCAGCGTGAGTTTCTCGGACGAGGAAGAGGCGCCGTATTTTGTTCCGGATGGCCAGGAAGAAGCATTGCTAGTACGGATCAGAAGCCCCCAAGTGGACTCAAAGTCGACGGTGAGTTCATAGATGTTGTTTCCTTTGTCATAAAACTTTTTACAGATGTCTTCTCCGTAGTATAAGTATTTGGCGTTGTCGGTACCTGTATCTGGATTATCCTCGTCTGCCTTGGTTCCTGTGGAAACGACAAGGATGGGGGAAGATGCGTTGCTCCAGTCCAGTGTAAATTTCAGCAGTCCTTTCACGGCAGCGGTCTCGTCAGAAACCTGAAACCATTCTGCGGCATTGTATCCGGCTGCTCCTTCTTGGGTGATCATGGCGATTTTGCCTGCTGCGATATCTGTTTTCGGGTCTTCAGAGAAAGAATAATAATTGCGATACGGGCTTTCGGATGATGAACTAGCTTCGGTGAACCACGGGTGGGCAGTGCCGGTGTGGTTCATTACGTAGTCCAGATAAATCTTGATGCCTCGGTTGTGGGCTTCTGTAACCAGACGGTCGAAGTCGCTTTCTGTGCCGAGCTGCGGATTGACTTTGGTGTAGTCTGTGACGTCATATCCGTGATAAGACATACAGGGGTGGATGGGAGAGAGCCAGAGGGCTTTCACGCCTAGTTGGTTGAGATAGTCCAGCTTTTGGGTGACGCCATTCAGGTCTCCATATCCGTCTCCGTCGCTGTCGGCGAAGGAATAGACCAGTAACTGGTAGGAGATATCTGCCCGTTTGGTCTCGTCCCATGTGTCGGGAGAGGCGGTAAGTGCGGTCCATTGCCCTTCGATGGGCGGTTCGGGTTCCGGAGCAGGCTCAGTGATATTTTTGTCATCGCTGCAAGCGGTCATGAATGCCATGAGCATTGACAACCACAAAAGAGATAATAAGTGGAGATGTTTATTCATAATGATGATGTATTAAAGACAATAAATGTAGTCTCTTAAAAAACAGTGGCCGCCCCGATTTTATTGTATTCGCGACGGCCATTCCCTGTTTCTCTGATTTCTTGTAGTATTATTCGATACGGCCTGTTCCGTTGCCGAAGTTCAGATAAACCTTTTGTCCGGTTTTACCTTGTACCGCAGCTTGGTCACCACCGTTGCCCCGGTAAGCTATTTGTCCGTCGAAGATGATAAATTCTGTTTTCCACCAGTCGCCGGCAGAGACAGCTTTCGGATTTACGCAGATTCGTACTGCGCCATCTTTCTGGAATGCCGGAGAAACAAATTCACCATCAGCCGTTCCGGGCACGGTAAATAAGTCCTGTTCTACCAGTTGTGCGTCCCAACCGTTGTATGAGGTATCGCCCATCAGATATACATTCGGCTTTTCAAATTCTATCGCTTTGTCATCGCCGATAACGGAGACATATACTAAGTACCAGCCGGCTATACCGACTTTTATGTTGCCGCCCTCGTCCGACAATCCGGCAAGGTCTTTGGATTCCTGTGAGATAGCATCTACAAAGCCGAAGTCATTGCCCCAGTTGGCTTGCGGTGCAAACTTCACCTGATCGTTAGCAGCGAAATAGAAGATTCCCCAGAAAGTTCCTTTCGTTCCGTTGACCGGAACAAGTGCTTTCCAAGCATTCGGATCACCGGCAGGAGTTCCCCAGTTGTATGCGCTGCCGGTTATATAAAGTTCGGTGGGCGCACTGTTGTCTTTCACTGTAAAACGGTAGTTGAAGGCATCGAACGAGATTTTGATCTTACCGTCCAGTGCTGTATTAATGGCTCCCGCATTTGTCCAGCTAACAAAATTATCACCGGAGTCATCACCGTCTACACTACTTCCCAAGGCTTTGGTCCAGTCTATGTCGTTTCCGTTAATAGCTGAAGCCGGGAAAATCTTGAAGTTCGAAGTACTTTCTATTTCTGCTTCCAGTATATACAGGTTTTCATCGAGAGCGTCCTTCTTCATCTGTTGGGCACTGTTGCCGTCCCAGCCTGTGAAATCACCGACTATATAATAGCCGTCGGGATCAACAGCCGGAGTTGTGGCAGGCTGCAAGGTGATGCTTACTTCATTTCCCACCAGTTGAATACCTTCACCGGAAGGAGTTACGACAGAAGCATTAATAGAGATTTTCAATTCACGTACCACGCTTGCACGGCTTTTGTAGGCTTCCTGCGTCACACTGTCCAGTTGTGCCAAGGCTACTTTAAAGACATGATCTTCCGTCATGGAAAATGGAATGGTGTGATTCTCATTCAGTGTCAAAGAGTTGACAGCGATCTTACTGCCTTCTTCGGCTGTGGTCGAGCTTAACTTTGCAATTTCTACGGAATCGGCTGTGGCCGCATCCATGACGATGCTGGCGTCTTTGCCTGCTGTGAAAGTTGCAGTCAACTGTCCCGCTGACTCTTCCTGGGGATTGGACTGGGGATCAGCCCAGTCCTTGAAATCTTCGTTACAGGCAGAAAACCCGATTGCTGCCAGAAACATCCCTATGTATATTAAATGTTTTTTCATGATGAATCGTTCTTTTTAAAGTTAATTACTTCTTTTCTCCTGTACCTGCCGTGAAGTTCAGATGGATCACATTGCCGGCTGAACCTTGTACGGAATAACCGTCTCCCTTTTCTGTCCAACTGTCAATAAGGTTGAAATCACGATAGAAGATTTCACCGTCATGGAGTGTAAACTCAGTTCTCCACCAGTCGAGGTCTGTCTTGAAGCACATACGGACTTCTCCGCTTGCAGTCATGGCAGGAGATACGAAGTTACCGTCTTTGGTGGCGGGAACCGTAAACTTCCATTCGTCGTTGAATGCCCATGAACCGCCGGTTGTGTTACCGAACAAATACACTTCAGCCGGGTAGAAAGTAATGGTAAACTGATAATCATCCCCTTTGACAGCCGCTTTGACGTAGAAGAGATACCATCCGGCGTTTTCTACGACGAAGTTGTCACTGCCGCTGACTCCTGCTCCGGCTTTGTCGGTAACCGTCACGCGGTTGTCGTTAATACCGATATACTCGTTTTCCTTTGTTCCGAACTTGAACTCGGAGTTGGCATCGAAGTAAATCATTGAATAGAACTGACCGTCCATACCGTAGACACCTGCCATCGGTTTCCATACTTTCCAGTCGGTATCCAGCATAGAACCTACAATGAACATAGTCTTGGGAGGTGTCAATGAGCTGGTGCTCTTGGAAATCAGAACGTTGGGTAACTCAATCACATTGGAAAAACATACTCCTTTTCCACTGCTTGTGATGTTGGCCTTCAGGCGGATATATACAGCTACCGGTTCGGTAGGGAGTTCTGCCTGCTCTCCGTTCACGGCCGTCCACAAGTCGAGAAGCGCATTGTTGAGTTCGGAAGCATCCACATTGATCTTTGCTGTCGGGGAGGTGCTTTCCAACACTGTATAGTTGGCTTTGCTCTCATCTGTCGCTTCTATGAAATCCTGTTCAAATGAGGCTTGTACCGTGTAGGTGGTAGCTGCCGGAAAACCGTAGTCCGGTTGCGAACAAGTGAGTTCTACAGTTTGGGCATTCTTCAGGTCATATACATTGTTGGCTGCATACGCGGGCGTATTGAGCGTGAATGTATCGGGTTCGTTCAGGATCGGATTGCTGTCATTGTCTGTTTCGCAGGCTGTAAATAGAGGCAGTGCGAAGGTGACAGCGAGTAATATGTTGGATATTTTTTTCATAATGGCATTCTTTTATATAAGGATGAACTCTTGGTTATTTATAGCCTTCATTTTGTGACATATTCCTGTTATTGTTGATATCCGATACAGGGATAGGATATTTGTTGTAGTATGAAGCGACAGATGTTCCGTTCATTGCTCCACCTTTCCAGTCCCAAAGATATTTATTGGTTGTGAACATACCGAAACGAACCAAGTCTGAACGACGGCGACCTTCCAGATAGAATTCACGTGCCCATTCGTCGATAAGTTCCTGTTCGGTTACGGTCTGTACCTTTCTTGTACAGTTGGCGCGTTTGCGAAGTTCATTGATGTCTCCTGTGGCGTCTCCTCCTTGACGGAAAATGGCTTCCGCACGTGTCAGGTATGCTTCTGCCAGACGGAACAAAGGAATGTCTGTGTCAGGATAAGTAGCATGGCTGACAGGTTTTCCGTCAGAGCGGTAATTTTGCCATTTTACAATCGACAAGCCATCAGTGAATCCGCTGATCGCATCTGTCTGAATTTTGCGTCTGCCGCCTCCTACACCAGAGTATAGCAAGGCACGGTCGTCACCGGCAGCTTTGATCATGTCTTCTGTTCTGATGCCATATTCTGCATCGAAAGCATCGATCTGCTCATCTGTATCTAAGCCTTTGGTCGGAATCTCAACATCGGCGGGCAGCATCGGCACATCTTCGAGATTGGAGAAGAACTTTTGTACCATTGCTGCACGGGCAAAGATACAGGACCAACCGTTCGTTGTTCCCATACGGGGCATACCGGCTACACGAGTACCACAAACCAGATAAGTTGAACCGCCATGGTTACGTGTCTTCACTCCATCCTGACGGATAGGCAGAATGATTTCCTGCATGGCATTTTCATTCTCGTCGTTATCGGCCATAAACAGTTCGCTGTAATTTGTACATAGCTTATATGCTGAGCCAATCACTTTGCTGGCATATTCTTCCGCTTTTGCATAATCGGTTTGTCCGGTGTATACGCCTGCGTTCAGGTACAAACGTGCGCGGAGCAACCAGTTGGCGGCTTTGTCTGCACGTCCGAAGGGAGCCTGGCGAGGCTCATACATATCAGCTTCAATTTCGTTCAGTTCATTCTGAATGTAAGTATATAGTTCCGTCCCCTTCTTCTCGACAGGCAAGTCATTGCTAAAGTGTTCCTTAAACGGAGCTTTACCGAACAAGTCGAGGAAGTACCAATAATGGAGGGCACGCAGGAAACGTATTTCTGCACGTTGGCGCAGTGTTTCTGCATCTGTCATGCCTTCGGTCTGGTCGAGGAAGAAGTTATATTGTGTGATGTCATATCCCAAACGGACGTAAACCCACTCTGTGCGCTGGCTGGAAGGACTCCAGCTAATGCTTGTAAGCTGGGGGATGTCCTGATTCTCCTGCCATGCCCAAAGACATTCGTCGGTAGGCAGTTCGTTGCAGTTGAAAGTGGTACGATAGAAACCGGATTCGCCTTCGTCCTGTCCGTCGAGGTCAGGAGAGCCGTCGATACCTTTTTGTCCGGTTACACCCAACATGGCATATCCTTTCACAAATACTCCCTGCTGGTCGAAACTACCTCCTGTCTGAGGGTCGATGGGACTAATATCCAGATCGTTGATACATGAAGTTACTCCCGAAGAGAGAACTGCGATCAGTGCGGCTGAAAATAGCTGTTTGATATATTTTGTTTTCATGATAAATTGATTTAATGAATGTTAGAATTGCAGACTTAAACCTAATAAGAAAGTCATAGCTCTGGGATATGGATTGGCGTCGATACCGCTTTTTACTTCCGGATCAAGGCCTTTGTATTTACTGATAATGAACGGATTCTGTACTGTAGCATATACACGCCCGCCAACACCTTTGTAGGTTTGAGTCTTCCACAGATTCTGGAAAGAATAACCTAACGTGATGTTATCACAACGTAAGAATGATGCGTTATGTATAAAATAGTCGCTCATGTAGTAATCACCTTGTCCGCTGAAACCGAGTGCGACGGCTTCGGCACTGGTGTTGCTATATGCATTATTGGAGAACAGTCCCGAAGTGCTGACGTTGGCTTTGTTGCTCAGGAAGTCATAGTACACGTAGTTGTTCAGACTGGCACGTAAGGAGAAGCTGAAGTCAAAGTTCTTATACTGCATTTTGGAGGTCAGTCCCATCAAAACATCGCCTGCCGGTTTTTTGTAGATATATTTGTCTCCGCTGTCTATTGTTCCGTTTCCGTTACGGTCAACAAACATATTTTCAATAGGTTTGCCATTTTCGTCGTATACCTGCTGGTAAACGTAGAAAGAGTTGGCTGCGTAACCTACTTTATGCGCCTGTACCTTGGTATTGTTACCTCTGGAAATCTTATCGCCTGCTTCTACGTAATAATCGCTGTCGTCGCCACCTGTCAACTTGGTGATTTCATTGTGGTTCCATGTAATGTTATAGCTGAGGTCCCAGGTGAAGTCCTTAGTCACAATCGGTTTGGCGTTGATGGAAAATTCCATACCGTAGTTTTCCAGTGAACCGATATTCTGTGTCATCTGGGCATTGAAGTTAGTTCCTACGGGGATCTTAACGCTGTTCAGCAGGTCATCCGTTTTACGGAAGTATCCGTCGATACCGCCTGTGATTCTTCCATTCAGGAATCCGAAGTCCAGTCCGGCATTCCATGTGGTCGTTTTTTCCCATTTCAGATTTTCATTGAAAGCCTTCGGGCGGGAAGTAGAGTAATACGTATCGCCAAAAGGATACTGGGCATACTCGTTATTGACTACATACAGAGGAAGATAAGCAAAATCATCACCTATGTTTTGCTGACCGGTAATACCCCAGCCTAAACGCAATTTCAGATCAGACAGGACATTTACATCTTTCAGGAAGTTTTCTTCTTTAATCTTCCATCCCAGTGCCAATGACGGGAATGTACCCCAACGGTTATCTTTGGAGAAACGTGACGAGCCATCCCAACGCATGGTAAAGGTAAACAAGTAACGGTTCAGCAGGGAGTAGTTCAGACGGCCGAAGTAAGAGACCAGTGTATTTCTGGTTGCATAAGCTGTCTGTTCGCGCAATTTGGCGTCATGGGGTTCTTGCGTATAGGAATCCCAGCCCTGACCTTCTTCAAATCCGTTGCGATGGAAGTGCTGTTCTTCACCACCGACCATGATGTCAAAGTCGTTTGCACCCAAAGACTTGATATACTGTACGTATATGTTGTACGAAAGGTTGTATTTATATTGGGTAACGTCGCCATTCCAACCATAATAATTATTGCCGAATGAGTATGGAGAAACAATCGTAGTCTGTGTACCTTCCGCATATTCGCCACCTATGCTTGCGTGCAGACGGAGGTCAGGCAGGAAATGGAATTTATAGTCAACGTCTACATTTCCAACAAAGTCGTTGCTGTTCGCCTTGTCATTTTTGAGTTCCAGTGCAGCCAGCGGATTTTGGGGAGAGTTCGGATTGGACGTGTATTTCCAGTCCGGATTGCTGAAACCTGTGGTAGAATTAATATTCTGCCAGTAGCCGCCTGTAAACTGGTAAGGGTCTTCGTTAGAATAAACCGGACGGGTAGGGTCGATAGCCAATGCCCCGCCAATAGCGGCACCTGTGTCGGCATAGCGGTTTTTACCGTTCATGAATTTGGCATTGATGTTGAACTTCAGATGATCTTCAAAGAAGGAAGGAGCCAGGTTCACGGAAGCAGTGAAGCGTCGGAAGTTGGATGTTTTCACAATACCGTTATCGTCCGTATAACCTAAAGACACACGGTAAGGCAGGTTCTTGAATCCTCCGTTGATAGAAACATGATGGTCGGTGCTGACAGCAGTACGGAATATCTGATCCTGCCAGTCTGTATTGGCGGTTCCTAAATCTGCCGGTAATTTGTCACCCCATAACTGATTGGCGTAAGCGCGATATTCATCTCCGCTCAATACATCATAGCGCTTTTGAGTTTTGGAGAAGGATACAGAACCGTTATAGCTTACGCTGGGAGCTTGTCCGTTCTTTCCTTTCTTGGTGGTGATAATAATAACACCGTTGGATGCACGCGAACCGTAAATGGCAGTTGCAGAGGCATCTTTCAGTACAGTAAGGGTTTCGATATCCGCAGGGTTAACCATTGATAAACCGTTTGCCATCCCTTTGATACCTTCGTTGTCAATAGCCAGACCGTCAATAACGATCAGCGGGTCATTGCTTGCATTCAATGAAGAACCGCCACGAATACGGATTTGAGCGCCACCACCCGGTGTACCGTCATTGGAGATCACGCTGACACCGGCTATTTTACCGGATAACATATCCTGAGCATTCGTCGTAATACCTTTACTAAGTTCATCGGGCTTGATAGCCATTACCGAACCGGTCATATCGTTCTTTTTCACCTGACCGTAACCGATGACTACTACTTCGTCCAGTATTTCCGTATCGTCTTTCAGTATTACATTCATTTGTGCGGCGACGGGAAGTTCCTGTGGCTGGTATCCGATGAATGAAACAACAATTATGTCACCTTGCTTGGCAGACAACTGGAAGTTGCCGTCGAAATCGGTAATCGTTCCGGTGGTAGTGCCTTTCACCACAACATTGGCACCTATAACCGGTTCACCCGTTGTGTCTTTCACTATTCCTTTGACAGTAATTTGCTGAGCAAATGCGTCAATGGACAAGAATATTCCAGCTATAAGCATAAGCAGGACCTTGAACATAAAGTTTCCTTTTTTCATGTTTTTGTCTTTAAAGTTAATTGTAATTTCTCTTATCATTCTCTCTTAAAAATACCTATTGAAAACCTTCTCTTCGTCATTGTTCTTAGTGCTCGAAAACACTCTCTTTTTTACCAAAATGTATATTCTCTATCTTTGTTATTTCTTTTCCTTATTATAATCTTTTCAAACCTTTAGCTTCTGATTTATCTTTTACCTCTTTGATGCTGATAGCGTATCCGCCTCCGTTAGCTGCGTGCAGGTTCAGCTTGCTCTTATTCGTCAGAATACCTTTCTTGATGGTATAAGCCTGCGGGTTCTCTTTCCAGTCGGCATCTTTGGCATCCGCGTAGACGGTAGCGATGTATTGTTTGCCCGGAGTCAGGAAGTCGAATACGAGTTTGGAGGTATGACCGTTTTCACCGGCTGTGCAGCCTACGTACCAGTCGTCCGTACCTTTTGCCTTACGGGCAATTGTGATGTATTCTCCCGGTTCTGCTTCCAGATAGTTCGTTTCGTCCCAGTCGAGAGCTACGTCTTTGATGAACTGGAAAGCATCCATAAAACGTTCGTAGTTTTCCGGAATGTCGGCAGCCATCTGCAAAGGACTGTACATGGTAACGTATAGTGCCAACTGGCGTGCAATGGTAGAACGTACCTGAGAATTATTTGCCGGATTCATCTTGTTGCAATGCGTTTCGAAGATGCCGGGAGTGTAATCCATCGGACCGCCAACCAGGCGTGTGAAAGGCAGAATCGTTGTATGATATACTTTGTTGCCTCCGAATGATTCATATTCTGTACCGCGGGCGGATTCATTACCGATCAGATTCGGATATGTACGGCAGATACCGGTAGGGCGGGTTGCTTCGTGTGCATTCACCATGATTTTGTAATCGGCGGCTTTCTTCACTGCATACAGGTAGTGATTGTTCATCCATTGTCCGTAGTGATGTTCGCCGCGGGGGATGATGTTGCCTACATAACCGCTCTTTACAGAGTTGTATCCATTGTCTGCCATAAACTGGTAGGCTTTGTCCATGTGGCGTTCGTAGTTGCGTACAGAAGCGGAAGTTTCGTGATGCATCATCATTTTGATTCCTTTGCTGGCTGCATAGCGGTGGATTTCTTTCACATCGAAGTCGGGATAAGGAGTCACGAAATCAAACACATAGTCTTTGCTGTTGCCGAACCAGTCTTCCCAGCCTTCGTTCCAGCCTTCAACCAGTACTGCATCGAATCCGTGAGCGGCTGCAAAGTCAATGTAACGTTTCACGTTGGCTGTGTTGGCAGAATGTTTGCCGTTCGGTTTTGTTTTGGAGTAATCCGTTTCACCGAGTTTTACGCTGGTCAGTTCGTCGGTGTAAGCCCATGAGCCTTTTCCGGTGATCATGTCCCACCATACGCCGATATATTTCACGGGTTTTACCCAAGAAGCGGCATCCGCTATCTTGCATGGTTCGTTCAGGTTGAGAGTGATACGTGAAGCGAGGATATTGCGGGCGTCATCGCTCACGATAATCGTACGCCAAGGTGTGTTGCAGGGAGTCTGCATATACCCTTTGTCTCCTTTGGCATCCGGTGTCAACCAGGATTCGAATACCATATTCTTGTCGTCCAGATTGAGGTGCATACATGAGTAATCAACCAAAGCGGCTTCATGAAGATTGATGTATAAGCCATCATCCGTTTTCATCATCAGTGCAGTTTGTACGCCTGTCTGTGAGAAAGGAGTCTGAGAAGAGTTCGGAGTGATCGCTTCTTTCATCAGCCCTCTGATTTCTGATAAGCGGGAAATGGTGTAGTCATATTCCTGCGTATCATAGTCACCCGGTATCCAGAAAGCGATATGATCGCCGTTCATGCCAAACTGAGAATGCTCTTCCTTGATCACGAAGTAATTGAGTGACTTCTGCTGAGGAAATTCATAACGGAATCCCAGACCGTCATTGAACAGACGGAAACGGATAACGATAGAACGGTCATTCATGGGTTGATACAGGGTGACTGCCAGTTCGTTATAATGATTGCGGATTTCTTTTTCTTCTCCCCAAACCGGTTGCCAGGTTTCATCAAAAGTAGCCGTTTGGGTATCCTTTACTTCGAAGCCGTCGTACAGGTTGGTCTTTGAGTCAAGTTTTGTCAGGTCTCTGCGGTCCACCCAGTCGAAGTCGGTTCTGGTATTATCTTCTTTCTTCAGTTCCAGTCCGAGAGTGCTGGGTTTGATTACCACTTTGTTCTTATACGTCAGTTCATACGTTGGGGCACCTTTTGAGTCTACTTGGAAGGTCATTACCAGATTGTTGTCCGGTGAGGTTAATTTCTGTTGGGCATTCGCAATGAATGAGATGCAAAGGAATGCGATGAGCGATAAAATCTTTCTCTTTTTCATTCTATTTATGGTATTAAATTATAAGCTAACTAATATTTTTACTCCGCTCTGTTCCGGATATTGCAAATATAGCAACCATCTTGAGACTTTGGGTTGTCTAGAATAAAAATACAAGTTTATATTAATGCTAATGTTTTGTTTTATAGTAGTTTATTTCTTTTCTGTATTCTGATAAATATAAGTTGAAGTGAACTTATTAAAAGGATAAAAGGTATATTCCACGACTTGGAAGTGTTAATTCATTTCTTAATTCAACCTTTTTCTCTGTCAATAAATCGAAAGCAGATGAGGCAGGAAGTATTTCTTGGTAAGGAACCAGGTCAATGGTCTGTTCCCGGTCGTTTCCATTCAGGAAAACAACGACTGATTTATCACCGTATTTGCGTTCGTAAACGTAGACACCTTTATTCGGTGCGAAATGTTTGAGCTGACCTTTGGCAATGACTTCGTTTCCTTTTCTCCATTGGAGCAGTTTTTGCATAAAGGAGAATGCTTCATTTTGCTGTGGAGTGCGGTTGGCTGCGTCAAAGCAGTTTTTTGTATCGTTCGGCCAGCCTCCGGGGAAGTCGCAGCGGAGCAGGCCGTCTCCATTCGCCTTGTCGGCTGCCATCAGGATTTCAGTTCCATAATATATCTGCGGTATTCCGCGGGTTGTCAGTAAGAATGTCAGGGCTTGCTTGTATCGGTCCAGATTTTTTGTATCTGCTTCCGAACGGTAGAAGCGGGAAGTATCGTGATTGTCGAGGAAGGTCAGCAGGCTCATTGGATGGCTGTAGACGATGTCCTGCGACAGATATTCGTAGAGTCTGAAAAGTCCTCCGTTCCATTCGGTAGTCTCTTCGTCGAAAGCCTTGTTCATCTCTTCCATTAGCGGGAAGTCCATGACAGTCGGGAGATTGCTGTTCTTCGGATAAGCGAGTCTGCTGTCTTTCTGCCAGTAGGAGATGAGTACATTGTTGCCCAGCCATGTTTCACCTACAATGTTGAACTTGGGATATTCTTCATTGACCGCTTTGCACCAGCGTGCCATCATATCGAAGTCGGCATAAGGGTGTGTATCCTGACGGATGCCGTTGATACCGGCGTATTCAATCCACCAGATACTGCTCTGTATCAGATAAGTAGCTACATGACGGTTTCTTTGGTTGAAGTCCGGCATGGTCAGTGTGAACCAACCGTCGATAGCGATTTTCTTTTCGTAATCGGAAGCATACGGGTCCATTTGAGTGGCAGTCTTGAAGCTGGTCTGCACGTAGTTGCCTTCAAAGTTAAACCAGTCTTTGGAGGGCATATCTTTAAACAGATAGTTGTCCGAACCGCAATGGTTGAAGATCATGTCCATTACGACTTTCAGCCCTTTGGCATTAGCTTCCTGAGTAAGTTTGCGGAACTCTTCGTTACTGCCGAAGCGGCGGTCTACCTGATAATAATCGGTAATGGCATAACCGTGATACGATCCTTCTTTCATGTCATTTTCCTGAATCGGGTTGAGCCATATACTGGTGACTCCGAGGTCTGCTATGTAATCCAGATGATTCTCTATTCCTTTCAAATCGCCGCCATGACGTGCGAAAGGCTCATTACGGTCTACATTTCCTTCCAGCATTCCGGGAATGATGTCGTTGGAAGGGTCGCCATTGGCGAAACGGTCCGGCATAATGAGATAAAGCACGTCGCTCGAATCAAAACCTTCTACTGCCGAAGCATTCGGCCGGCGCTGTTTAAGCTCGTAAGGGATTTTTGTCTGCTTTTTGCCTTGTTTCAGGATGATGTCAAAGTTCTGTGGAGCAGCCTTCGAAAGGTCTAAATACAGAACCAGATAATTAGGATTCTCCTGCTTCACCACTTCTTGCAGCGTGATATTATCGGCAGAAAGACTGACGTCTGCGGATGATATGCGGTCACCATATAATAGTATCTGCAATTCGGGATTCTTCATTCCTGCCCACCAAAAGGTCGGGGCTACTTTCTTTATAGTGCTTGCTGCGAATACCTGGTGAAGACCGGGTAATAATAATAGTAAGATAATGAATAATAAATTCCTTTTCATGGTAACTAGATTTTTAAAATTTGTTCGGGGGAACTGATGATGCAAATGTAGGTGAATCGGGTATGCCGTATGACAGTTAGAAAGAAAATATAAATGATTGTTTTGAATAGGCTGTTGATAATAAGCTTTTTATCGTTATTGCCTCTGTCGAAAAATACAAGTGAAAATGAAAATTGTTATGGCGATATTTTTCGTTTTTATTACTATAATCATTATATTTGTCACATCTTAAAAAAGCACCTTATGAGAAATCTAACCTATTATCTTTTGTTTCTTCTTTTTGTTTATCCTCTTTCCTTGTCCGCAAAGCATACGGATATAAATAAGGCGGCCCTTAAAAAACTGGATGACATTATAAGTAAGAAGGAAACTTATCAGATACGGAGAGAAAAAGACATTACTGATTTAAAAGTACAACTTGCCCATTCCACCGATCCTGCCCGGAATTATGAGTTGTATGCCTCCCTCTTTGGGGCTTACCTGCATTATCAGGCAGATTCGGCGCTTCATTATATTAACCGTCAGATGGAGATATTGCCCCAATTAAATCGTCCGGAACTGGAATATGAGATTGTCATTAACCGTGCTACGGTAATGGGTGTAATGGGCATGTACATCGAAGCTATGGAACAATTGGAGAAGATTGATCCTAAAAAACTGAATGAATGGACTTTGCTTTCTTATTACCAGACATATCGCGCCTGCTACGGCTGGCTTGCTGATTATACGACAAACAAAACCGAAAAAGAAAAATACCTGAAAAAGACCGATTTGTACAGAGATTCCATTATCGCCGCCATGCCTCCGGAAGAAAATAAAACGATTGTTATGGCGGAACGATGTATCGTGACCGGAAAGGCCGATACGGCTATCGGCATGCTGAACGATGCACTGAAAGATATGGAAGACGAACGTCAGAAAGTATATATCTATTATACCCTTTCCGAAGCATATAGCATGAAGAAAGACGTTGAGAAAGAAGTTTATTATCTGATACTGACTGCTATTGCAGACTTGGAATCTTCCGTCAGGGAGTATGCTTCCTTGCAGAAACTCGCGCATCTGATGTATGAACTAGGGGATATTGACCGTGCTTACAAATATCTGAGTTGTTCGATGGAAGATGCTGTAGCATGTAATGCCCGTTTGCGATTTATGGAAGTGACGGAGTTTTTCCCGATTATTGATAAGGCTTATAAACTGAAAGAAGAGAGAGAACGGGCCGTTTCCCGTGCCATGTTGATTAGTGTCAGTCTGTTGTCGCTGTTTCTCCTCATTGCTATTTTCTATCTGTATCGTTGGATGAAGAAGATATCCGTCATGCGTAGGAATCTAAGCTTGGCCAACAAGCAAATGTCTGCGGTCAATAAAGAATTGGAACAGACCGGAAAGATAAAGGAAGTATATATTGCCCGTTATTTGGACAGATGCGTCAATTATCTAGATAAACTGGAAACTTATCGCCGCTCTCTGGCCAAACTTGCTATGTCGTCACGTATCGATGACTTGTTTAAAGCAATCAAGTCCGAACAGTTTATCCGGGACGAGCGGAATGAATTTTATAACGAATTTGATAAGTCATTCCTTAAACTGTTCCCACACTTTATTACTTCTTTCAATAATCTGCTGGTAGAAGAAGCAAGAGTCTATCCAAAATCAGACGAACTGCTGACAACCGAACTCCGGATCTTTGCCCTTATTCGTTTAGGAGTAGTGGATAGTAACAAGATTGCTCATTTTCTGGGTTATTCTTTGGCAACTATCTATAATTACCGGAGCAGAATGCGCAATAAAGCTGCCGGAGATAAAGATCGGTTCGAACAGGATGTAATGAATTTGTAAGTACACTCTAGTCTCTCTTCATGTCTCCAATAGACATAGGTATGATATGACTATTGGATTGTATATGAATGGCTTAGAGTTTCCATGAATTTCCTGCTTTGGAAACTGTCGTTTCCCGGTGTGGGAACGATCGTTTCCTTTAAAGGTAACTCTCGTTTCTCGGTGAGGGAACGCCCGTTTCCTAACGGGAAACATATCAAGAGAAGGGACCCAATGAAAATCATCTATTATAATGATAATATTATTTAGGCACGGATTGCACGAATTTCACGGTCTTTAATTGAATAGAACCGTGTTAATCCGTGAAATCCGTGCCTAAATGAAAATAAATAGTGTTTTGATTACATATTCGTGCAGTCAATTCTTTATTTATATCCGGCAGCTTTAGCTATCCGTTTCGGAATTTCCGTATTGTCAATCTTCTCACCGAACAGTTGAGAACCGGCACCGATGGCAAATACCGGCACATAACCGGCAGAGTGACCGCCGCTTACCCAGCCTACCATAGATATCTGGTCCATTACTTCTTTAGCGCGTGCAGCCATCGGCTCGCTTTTAGAGTACATGCTTTCGGCAAATACCACCTTATTTCTGACAAAGGATTGTTCGAACTCGTCACGCAGCTTCTTTTCCTGTTCCCAAGAAATAGGGAACTGTTTCCAGAAGCCCATTTCTTCACCCAGGAATTCTTTCATGTCTTCCCAAGTCACTTTGTTGCCTTTTGATTTTCTTAGTTCGCTGATACGTCTGGACAATCCGTCAGCAGAATGTTTTTGATATTGCAATGCTTTCAGGTTCAACGCATATTTGCCTGTACCTAGTACGATACCACCGGTTTCGTGGTCGGCCGTAACAACGATCAGTGTTTCTTTCGGATGTTTCTTGTAGAATTCGTAAGCTACTTTGATAGCGTCATCCATGTCCTTTACTTCATTGAATACGGTAGCGGCGTCATTACCGTGGCAAGCCCAGTCAATCTTTCCACCTTCTACCATTAAGAAGAACCCTTTGTTCTTGCCTTTGGTCAGGAAGTCGATTGCGCTTTCTGTGATTTGGGCGAGAGTCAAGTCGTCGCTTTTACGGTCGATAGCATAAGGCAGGCAGGATGGATCTTTGCCTTCTTCCTGTATCAGGATCATTTTGCCGGCATCCTTGCTTTTGGCTTTATAATCGCTGTAGCCACGTGCTACGATGTAACCTGCTTCTTCGAAAATAGGGAAGATGTTGGGAGCGTCTTTCTTATCATACGTCTTGTCCGGTTTCAGAAAGCCGCCACCTGCATAGAAGTCAAAGTTCGCTTTTGTCAGGTCGACAGCGATTTCATAATTCATATTACGGTCTGCCTGATGAGCGTAGAAAGCGGCAGGAGTGGCGTGGTCTACGCTGACGGAAGTAGTGACACCTACTTTCTTTCCGGCCTTCTTGGCTTTTTCGGCTACGGTTTCAATCGGGTTTTTGTCTTCTCCTACAGAGATGGCACTGTTGTAGGTCTTCTTTCCGGTAGCCAGTGCAGTACCCGCAGCGGCAGAGTCGGTAACAGAGTTTGTCGCGGAGAAAGTGGTTGCCATCGTTGCTACCGGAAATTGGGTGAACAATAAAGGTTCAACGCCGATGCGCCCGTTTTGCAGTTCTGCCTGATACATCTCTGTACCATTTACCTGATTGACTCCCATTCCGTCTCCGATGAAATAGAATACATACTTTGCCTGCTGACCGTTGGCTGCAACGGAAATAAGGACAAAGAGCAGTGTGTAAATCAACTTTTTCATTCTTTTGTATCTTAATATTAGGGTTAGTGATGGACAAAGGTAATAAAAAACGGTGGAAGTGCCGAAGCAAATCCACCGTTTCTTTATGTCATTTGTATGACATTTATGCTTTTACGCGTCCTACGTAAGAACCGTCACGAGTGTCGATTTCAATTGTTTCACCTTCGCTGATGAACAAAGGCACACGTACTGTTGCACCTGATTCTACGGTAGCAGGTTTCAGTGTGTTGGTGGCTGTATCACCTTTCATTCCCGGTTCTGTATAAGTAACCTTCATCTGAACTTTGATCGGCATGTCTGCATAAAGTACAGTTTCGGTAGAAGCGTCAGAAACAACGTCCAGCACTGCACCTTCGAGCAAGAAGTCTACACCATTGATCAGGTCGTGAGCGATGGGGTGTTGGTCAAAAGTTTCCTGGTTCATGAAGATATAGTCTTCTCCTTCTTTATACAGGAATTGGTATGGACGACGTTCAACGCGTACATCTTCCAGTTTTTCACCGATATTGAAACGGCGTTCGAGAACATAACCGCTTACTACGTCTTTCAGCTTGGTACGCATAAATGTGTTACCTTTACCTGGTTTTACATGCAGGAATTCTATACAGAAATAGAGCTTTC